>ENA-OQKY01000661-OQKY01000661.1-human-gut-metagenome-genome-assembly--contig:-NODE-661-length-29054-cov-3.819477_pt1 | contig 29054 bp, 20 predicted proteins | sample MGYA00242652_ERZ504805 | MGnify/ENA primary metagenome ERZ504805 (study PRJEB26092, sample SAMD00036400) | human gut metagenome | host: Homo sapiens | study: EMG produced TPA metagenomics assembly of... | reverse complement strand
GATAATTTTGTCAGCCAGTAACCGTTTCATTATGTCATCACCACCGGAGGAATACTGTCTTTCAAGCAGCCTCCATTTCTTGCCGTCCTGGTCTGTAACATCGGTAAAAAGAACGGCTCTGGCTACAATCAGACCTGTCTTATCAGTTATGTAAGCCGCCTTTGCCTTCACCGCATCATGATAGAATGAAGTACGGTCTTTATCCACCATACATGAACCGAAATTTCCCTTGCAACAGTCGCTGTCATAAATACTCCGGAAATCGTCGTTGACATGCAGCTCTATCTCAGGAGTATAACCGTAGGTATAAGTACACCATTGCTGGGTGAAAACATCCCCTGCAAGCCAGTTTACCACACTTGGGGAGAGCAGTTTTCCTATCTCTGTCTCAAGGATAAGCCCTCTCATGAATTTTCCGGCTCTCATCTTGAAGACTCGGTTACGTTCAACATTTATATAGCGGACTGAACCTTTATCCAAATCCTCACATACACCCTTGCTTTCGTCAGTCTGATATCGGGAGGAATAATATGTCCTGCCTATCAGTTCCACCCTATAAGGCAACTTTCCATCATTCTCTCCTGATTTGATAATGGCTTCAAATACCTTCTTTTGTAGATCAGCCATATTGTATATATGCAGCAGAGTATAGTCGTTATGTTCCCTGCAATATCTGAGCAATGCAGGATTTTTCAGGTGGCCCAGCAGTATCCTGTTCTTTCTTGCCACCGTGCCATTGTCTCTTTTTTCAAGTCCGAAACGGGCCTTGAATTCTTCATAACCATAAAAATTATAGTATAACATAGTCGTTTGAATTTTATATTGTCGGTAAATAAAAAGGGAGGGATACTTCCTTTCAATCGGAAATACCCCTCCCCGGAATATTATCTCGGTATGTCTCAACCGTTTCAGATGAATGGTATCCTTTTGTCCTCCAAGACTCCGGATTCCATTATCTTTCTACAAATCTCATGCGAAGCCTTGTTGCTCAGGTCATATCCGTAACCTTCACTTCCCATGACTCTTATTACTTCAACCATACTTCTGAATAAGGTCTGTTGTAGGGTCCTGTGGAATGTAGTTACTGCCGAAGCGAACCTCTTTTCATTCCACCCATAGTCGTTCAGGGCATGTTCAAGCTCTTTTGCAGCCTTGAATTCCCTGCTGTTTTCCAGTTCATGTCTTTCCATAATATTCATTATTGTTTATATATTATTCCTATTGCAATGATTTGGAATAAGCACCTTTCTTACATTCATCTATACGTGACTGACATTCCTCCGTTACTTCCTTTAGAATCTCAGCACATCTTTTATCAGAACAGCCTTGCAGCAATCTGTCTATGTATGTCATAATATCATTCACTTCCATATCATATATCTGTCAAAGGGTTCAACAAAAAAGGGAGAAAGACCATATTTGTTATTTCAGATCTTTCTCCCTTGTGAGTTAATTTCTTTTCCGGTCTAGCTCAAAAACCATCCATAGTTCTCAGCATCCTCACCCCTCAAGGCTTTCTGGATACCTACAGCGAAGTCAGTGCAGTTCTGATTTCTCTCCAGGAACTTGTCTATGTAGGATTGTTTGGCGGCGTCATTGAGTAGCTGCATCAAGTCCCAGCATGAAATATTATCCCTGCCGCGTAACCCGAAATTAGGATTCTCTATATAGCCTTTCGTAGCCGCATTGACATTGGAATCACCCAGAATTACCTTCGGCAGTTCTCTGAGTTGTGAAGCAGGCAAAGCTTGGTACAATCTCAATCTTCCTATTATCTGACAGAACTGTTCCTGTGAAATCTTCGTTCTTCCCAGGTTTTCAAGTAGCCTGAGATTCTGTTCCGGGTTGAAGTCTTGAAACAGTCTGAGTGCTGAACTATAAATGTCAGCGTCACTCATCACTTCCAGTCTCCCGGTCAGCCCATCATTGGTCAGCATTAGATTTGAACATACACGCACACGCCAACCTATGAATATCTTGAATTTCTCAGGTGATTTTCGGGCGTATAAGTTTTCCTCGTTCAGGCTTCTTACACCTCCGATACATAAATGTACTTCCTCGCCGTTCATCATTCTGCTCATGGAACGGATATGAAAACAGAAAGCCATACGTTGATAATAGATGGTCTCGTCCTCCGGTCTAAGCTCTTCTTTCCTTTTTGTCAATGCTCCCGGAACCCTGCCCAGGATTTTATGTGATACTCTGATTTCCGTGTTACCAAAGTTCTCTCCGGTAAAATACATTCTTGCGGCATCCTCTACCTGGTGGATAAATTTCTGGTGGCTGATTGTTAGCTGGTTGTCTCCAAAACTAGGGACAATGCAATTACTCTCCAGTTCTTCAAGTGTAATGCCTGAAGTGTTGCTCTCAATAAAATTCGGATGCTCCTTCTGCTCTTCCGATACGATTACAGCATCTTCGATAAATTCAGGTTTAAGCATGCCCATTCCACCCATCATTCCGATTGTTCTTGGAATGATAGTAAGTTCATTGGTCATTGTTTCCATACTCTTTGTTATTTTTTAGTCGGTTAATAAAATGCGGTGAAACAAAAAAAGCCAAGAGGTGTCATTTCTTCGCTTTTATGAATATACCTCTTAGCTTCTTTATCCCTTTGAGTATTGAAGTTGCTACCTCCAATACGGTTATTATCACGTCTTGTGTTTTATCATAATCCATTCACAGACGTACTATCAGTTTTCAGTCGCAGCATCAACGGCCTTGACTTTACCCGTGGCAATCTTCTTTTTTCCGAATTTGTCACTATACTTCTCCGCAAGCTCGATCACTACTGAACCTGCCACGATAATCTCGGCCACATAAGCTGCGACCTTCAATCCTTTCATTAAATTTCCCATGTCTCTTGAATTTTAAGTTATTAATACTGTTATTTCTATTCTCTATTTCTCTTATATACATTTTTCTCATATATAAGGCTTTGGGGGAATCAAGGAAGGGGGAGAAGAAAAAAAACAAACCGGTCTTTCGACCGGTTGTGACAGTTGAACCGTTATAAACAGCTCCTCGCATTTACTTGGCCTGTCATGCGGCATACATTCTTTCGTGGGGAACTTTATGTCTTGTCCACATACTGGAATTGCTACGCATCATCGAATCTCCATCTTATCCATCGTCTGAAAATAAGCGTGACCCGGTAATTGTTTATTGTTATTATGCTTGAAGTCGATGCACCTTATTATAATGGTGCTGAATAATGCTCCAAGCTTTTTCTCATATATAAGAGTTTGAGGGCTTTAGAAATGGAGAGAAAAAATAATACTCTGCCAAGTTGAAAATGGCAGGGCAAAATGTCTTTGGATAAAAAAGAATACCTATCTTTGTGGTGTTCTACTTAAAGCATATAAGTACGAAAAAAAAGAAATTCAGCTATTAAACACCTGATTTTCAATACATGAATCAAAAATAGGTGTTTTTAGCGAGAGTACCTAAAATAGCGGAGCGCAATTTGTACAAATTGCGCTCCGCTCCATACTCTATTGTTACTTTATTACAATTATCCCTCCCGCCGAATGCGAAGCATACTCCGGAGCATACGCACACTGTATCGTGGCCAGCCCCGTTTCGTATGTTCCGCCACGGGCTATGCGATAACTGTGCTCTAAGACATAAACGCCTTTGCCCAAATGGTCGAAGAAGAAATTGGTTGCGGCATCTTCCACTTCTGCATAATAACCGAGGCCATTACTCCAACGATAACCGGAAAGCGAGCCTATAGGTTCAAAGCAGGCACCCCGCTGGTCTTTCAACTGAACAAAATCCATAGTACGGTCCAAGCGGATAGTCAAACGGGCCACTATTTTATCACCGACGGATAATACGGTCCCTTCCGTAACCGGTTGCAAGGACTTGCTACCACCGGCCGATATACGCTCTACATAAAGTTTCTTCTCTACATTCAATTCACCCCCCTGCTGCTTTACATCAGATATGGGTGACAGATACTGGGCATAAACAGCTCCCCAGGCAATGCCTGCATCCCGTTTCTCTACGGTGACGGTTTTAGCTTTCAGCTCCGGACTTCCTTGAGCGAAGGTTTCCTTGACATAACCCAAACCCGGGATTATGGTCTTTGTAGGCGACAATGTTTCCAAAACTTTGTTACCTAACGTGATACGTACGTCTCCCCGACTTTCCAGCAGATTAGTACCTTGACAAAGCAATGCATAAACAGCATCAGCCGTTGCAACCGGAGAATTCCAACTGGTAGTCTGCTTCTGTTTCAGCAGCCAGAGTTTCATTTCCTCCACCAAAGCATCGTTGCCACCTGCCATACGCAGGGCTTCCATTACTTCCACATGGGCAGGGATGGGCAGCATACCCCAGTTATACGGATTTGCTTGGAAAGCAAAGTATGCACCCAGTTCATCCGTCTGTACCAGATGTTCCTTGAGGGAAGCGATGAATTCATTCGCCTCGGCTGTACGCCCTACTGCATTCAGGATGATGGCAGACTGCGCCTTGCTGCTCATGGTTCCATCTTTAAGATTGGCACCTACTTTTGATAGGAAATAGCGGTAAGCCGCTTGATTGTCTGCCGGCACTTGTTCGCCGCTAAGGGCTATCAGATACAGATATGTCATTGCCGATTCGGAGTTGGCAGTAATTCTGGCGCCATTTTTTTCGGCTTTACGGATATTGCGATACTCTTCCAAAGCCTGCCGATTCAAATAGCCGAAAGCTTTCTGCCGCATGGCGGCAACTTCTTCAGGCAGCTCATTTTTCGTCAGCAAAGGAAGACGAACAAGTAATTCTGTAATATAGCCAGTTATATAGCAGCTACCGGGCATTCCTTTATACCAGCTCCATCCACCGTCTTCACCCTGCAATTCTTTCAATTTGGTAAAAGCGGAAAGATTGCGGTTATTCAGTTGGTTGATATCAAACAGCGTGGCAATACGTGCCTGCTGTTCGGCTTCAGTAGTAGCTTCCAGTACCCACGGAGACTCGCTGAGCAGGATATTCTTCACATCCTGATTCTTCTCCAACTGGCTGAGGAAGGTTTCTTTCGTGCCACCGGCAGCCTTCCAACTGTCAAATACAGTCTTAATGCGGGGCTGGCTGTTGGCAATGAAGCCTGCCAGACTATTGGCATACCAAGCTGTAGCCCAAGAAATGGCATTATCATTGGCAGGCAGGCTCAATGCCGGCAACGCTTGTACAGCATACCAAGCCGGATTCCCGGTAAATTCTACAGTCAGACGACGGTCTGTCGCTGTACGGCTATTACGGTTGAAAAGGCTGTCTAATGAGAACGTACGGGTCTCCTCGCCACGGATAGGCATAGCAAGCGTTTCCGTAATATACTCCTTATTACTTAATACGGGCAACAGATGCTGCTCGCCATCGCTGAACGCGCCTCCATCAGCGACCATACGGACACCAAGCAAATCATAGCAGTCGGACACATCAAAATGGAAGTTGACGGCAGTATTTCTTCCTGCTTCTACTGAGAATTTCTGACGCTGAGTAGCAATAACTTTCTCCGTCATAGGGTCGAACAGTGTGAATACAGCTGTTCCTTTCACCGCTTTACCCGTCAGATTGGCTATTGTTCCGGCTATCTGTGTTTTATCTCCAACGCGGACAAACCGAGGCATATTCGGAGTCAGCATAAACTCCTTGGCAGTTACAACGGAAGCATCCAATATCCCAGTCAGCATATCCTTAGTATGTGAGTAACCACGGAAATTCCAACGAGTCAAGCTCTGCGGCATCGTAAAAGAAAACGCAAGCTCCCCTTGTTCGTTTGTACGAAGTTGAGGATAAAAAAAGGCTGTTTCGGCAAAGTTGGTGCGAAGCCCCTCAATAGGTTGCAAGGCCTCGCCAACCGGTATCGTTTCCGATTCAAAAACAACATCTTCCACCGCGTCTTCCGCTACTTGTGCAGGAACATATTTCACTTCAACGGCATTCCCGGATTCTGCTTTGGAAGCAAGCATCGGCTGGTTGGCACCACGTATTCTAAGATTACCGGTCAAAGAGCCATTCCGGGTAGTCCCATATCCCACAACACTTACTTCTTCCAAAAGCGCATTGTCTTCTACCATCACTATCCGCATCCTTCCATCCATATAAGGAGAACAGAAGTAGTCAAACGACCACACCGGAACCCTCCAAGCCTTCAACGGGAAATAAACGGAGAAGTAATTGCTATTATAACGGCTCGCACCACGGAATGCCCCATACAGATTATCCGGATAGAAAACCCGTAGTATCTGGTTACTCTTATAAATCTTATCCAGTGAAGCGTCGTACATCGTAGCCAACATCTCAGCCGCAGCAGGCATACCTTGAGGCGTCTTTATGACGAGCTTCCACTCTTCTTCCTGTCCGGGACGCAAACGGTCACGGAACACTTCCCATTTCATGTCGAGAGCACGTTCCGGCTCCCGCTTCTTCAGTTCAACCTGATGACTGTACATCTCGCCAGCTTTCACAAAACTGAAAAGAATGGTGATTCCCTTGCCATATGCTTCCTTATAAGGGAATTCCATACGAATAATAGTATCATTCAACTGCAACACACGGCTTTCAATGCGTTTTCTGTCACAAAAGACATCCATCAGCACATATGCATCCCGATAAGAAGTCCCCAAAAGAAAAGCGGCAGGGTACTGTACATCAAATTCCTCATTTTCTTTATAATAAAAGAAATCTGTAAACGCAGCCGGACGCTTGTCACTCTTTGAAAAGAGCATGAAACTGTCACTGCCATATGCCCCGTTATTCTCTTCACGTCCCAAACTATCACGTACAGAAAGTTTCAAGCGATAGTTACCTGAAGGAAGCTTGTTCCAAGCCGAAAAATCCTGGAGCCGATTGGCTGTGAAGGTACCCTCCAATACAACATCATCCAAGGGTTCAGAACCTGCAATATTCCTTGCCCCATTTTGTTCTGCAAATGGATAAAGGCAATAGGAACCTTCAATGTGCTGAGGAATATTCATTACATTATTCACTCCAAAAGTGAAAAGCATACTATCTTCCTTACAAACATATTGAGGCAAGCGAATATCAAAGGAATAAGCCTTAGGGCCTGCCAGCAAGTTATACGAAGCGGACTGCGTTTCACCAGCCTCATCCGTCACCACCGCCTCCACATGATAAGTATACACACTCCCATACCCGTCTGTATCTACAGCCGGAGCTTCCAAAGTCAAGGGTATGGAAAAATCCCCGTTGGTATCCAATTGTATGGTGTCAGACAATAATGGTTTATCAGCATTGCTCCAATAACCAGGTCTCGGATTCCGGCGAGTCACCGTATATGCCAATGGCACATCCTGTACCATCATGCCATTGAAAGCCTTGACATTTCCTTTCAACACAACCTTGTCACCCAGCCGATAAGCTTCCGAAACCGGAGTGAAGGCAATCTCGAACGTAGGTCGCTTGTACTCCTCTACCCTAAAAGTGACGGTAGATTGAGTCTCTTTGGTTCGTATGCTGAACATGCCATTCAGGCAAGCTGCCGGAAGTACAAACTCCGTAGCAAAAGAGCCGAAATCATTGGTCCGCCCCTTCCTGGTGGCAAGTTCCTTGCGGTTGGCATCCAACAAGACAAGCTCATAATCAACTCCTTGTAGTACCTGGGCGCTATCACTATTCTGCTTGTAAGCTATCCCTTTTACATGAACGGTCTGCCCGGGACGATAAAGCGAACGGTCTGTCAGCAATGCCATCTGCCTCCAATCTGTATCCTTAATACCGTAATAAGGATGATTCATATAAACGTTCTGCGGCATCATGGCTGTGTCTCTGCCTTTACGCGCCACATAACTTCGGATTTCACTCTGCCAGGGTAATACAGCTTTCCCCCCGGCATCAGTCAGTACCTCTGCCATCACTTTTCTATTCTTCTCATCATAAGAAGAGTAGAAACTCACCTTGGCATCAGCAATCGGCTGTCCACTACGGGCATCCAATGTAGCCACTTCCATACGGTTGTCACCCAAATCCAATGTCAGCACCTTGAAGCGGGTAGATACCAGAAATTTATCATCTGTACGGGCCGTTTCAGTATCAGGTACTATTTGAAGAATATAGACTCCCGTTTCCCGAGGAATCATGAACTTAAATACAGTGTCCGAGGCAAGATAAGGGACATCTTCAGGCAATTTATCCTTGCCTGGCAACGGCTTTAAGCCAAAATGCGTGGAAGAAAACTTCCGGGCATACTTTCTATAAGTATCTTTATTTATACCATGGTCCATCCAAGGTACTTCACTTAAAGTAGTGGTATATAAGTTGAGAGTAAAGCCCTCGACATTACGATAATGCAGCCTCATATTCACCGAATCGCCGGGATAACCGCTTTCATTCATAGTCAGAATGAGTTCAGGCTGTAAAATCTGTTCACGGATATTTTTCAACTCATTGATACGCTTATACGCAGGATAGCGCTTCAAGCCTTCTTCACAGACTTTTAGAGCCTCATCAGCGCGTTTCGGTTCCAAACGGCGCAGGTGGTTGGCTTTATGAATGTAAACCTCGGCACAAACCTCTCGTGAACCGTATTCCTTTATCAATTTATTCAAAACCTCAAGATATTCCCGATTAGCCTTTTCCTGACGCATTCGGAAAGTAGGATAAGGCTGCTGGCTGATACCACCGGTCAGCTTCCAGCTCCAATAATCAAGAGAACAGAGCAACATAGCATCTTCCGAACCGGCACGACGGCGATAAGCATTCATCATATCCAGATAAATCCTTTCGATACGGGTCTGTACCAAAGAATCCACGCTGAAACCATCCAGCTGCCGATAAGCATCAACAGCACGGCTTACCAATAGATGGTACATATCGTGCCCATAGAACCGGCTACCGTCTTCCAACACCACAAAAGGCACATATTGTTCTGCAGATGTATTGAGCAAGCGGATGGAATCCTGCAAGGATGCACGGTTACACCTATCTATTTTATCCACAAACTGGCTGATACTCCACTCACGGATATCTTCTGGAACCTCGTCAACAGTCAGTAAAGTACGTGACAGCAAGACACGGCGATTCTTCCGCATCAAGTCAGCATATTCATATGCCAACAAAGAATGTAGAATAGCCTTGTTCACCGGATTCCTCTCCGATTGTGCCCAAGATTCCATATATTTCAGACTGGAGTAAAGGCTGTCCGGAGTCAGCCCCTCTTGATAAGTCTCCCTACAAATGTAGGCTTTCAACATTTGCGGAGCATTCTGCTCTTGCCGACCTTTCCGATAGATTTCATCAGCCAGTTTTATCACTGTTTGAGGCAGGCTTTTCTTTTGAGCCTGCTCCACCTGCTTCCACAACTTATCGTACGTCTGCGCATACAATGCCGAAGCCCCAAATGTAACCAGCAGCAACAATATGCTACAAATTCTTTGAATTACTCTCATAATTATTCGTTTGTTAGTCTTTGTATTAATAACAAAGGAAGTGAATAAAGTTCAAACAAATGTACTTTTGGACATAAAAAATCTTATTCTACTCCTACAAAAAAACAAGGGATATGTTTTGCAAACATATCCCTTGTGCTATACTTAAATGTTAGTGTACTCACATTTGGAGGCTATAATATCTCATTGCCTCCATCCAATTCTTACCAGCTGCGGTAAGAATGTGCTTAAATGAATTTGCAATCTTCTTTTTCATAATCTTAAAAAATTAAACTAATACCTGAAAACTAAAATTCAATACTTCACGAAAGGGGGGGGAATGCTTAAAGCATTACGTAACCCCAAATGTTCTTATCGGCTTCGCCGACATGCTTAAAAAAACTCTTTAACATTTTCATTTTGTTATCCTCCTAAAATCAATCTTGTTATCCTTAAAAAATCTACTAGTTTTCTATTGTTTTCATGTTTTACAACACAAAAATAGAGCCTTTGTTCAAGACAACAAGCAAAAAACGGATAGAAAACATGTTTTATAACACATTTCTTGACTTAGGTCAATTTTTAGGGAGAAAGTGCAAGGATATTGACATACCATTGTAATAAGTCTGGGACATTCTGGCAGAAAGAGGACAAACTGTCACAGACAAAAAAGGCAGGATACTTAATAAAGCACCCTGCCCCTATTCATTACATAAAGTATTCTCTACTTTTCAGGAGTCTGCTCCAATGTAGCCACCAAGAAATCATAGAACTTGGAAACAGTAGGAATTAACGCACGCTCGTCCGGTGAATGCGGAGAACGCAAAGTGGGACCGAAAGAAATCATATCGAGTCCTGGACAATTGGCACCAATAATACCGCATTCCAGACCTGCGTGAATAACCTTCACGGCAGGTTCCACACCAAACTGCTGCTTATAGGACAGCTTCATGGCATGCAGTATAGGAGAATCCACATTAGGCTGCCATCCGGAATAGCCACCACTCAATTCCACCTTCATACCTGCCATAGCGAAACAAGCTGTCAGGCTGTCTGCCAGGAAATCCTTCATCGTATCGCAAGAACTACGCGCCAAAATACGAACTTCGGCCTTACCGTCTGCAATGATTACGATAGCCAAATTGGAGGAAGTTTCTACAGTATCGGGAACAGTAGGAATCATACGCATCACACCATTCTGGCAAGCCATCAACACGTTAATCATATTATCCTGGATTTCTGAAGGAACAACGGCAGTGGGTAGAGTTACCTCTTCTATACTCAGGGTAATACCACTTTCAATCGGAGCATATTCGTCATTCAGTTGTGTCTCGTATTCCTTCATATAATCTTCCAAACCGTCCATATCCTCAGGATTGAACACCAATACCGCATGTGCTTCGCGGGGGATAGCATTACGCATATTACCACCTTCAAAACTTGCCAGCTGGGAGTCAAACTCAATCAGCAAATCATGTACGATGCGTGCCAGCAATTTATTGGCATTACCGCGCCCTTCATTGATTTCCAAACCGGAGTGACCGCCACGCAAACCTTTCAGCGTAATCTTACGAGCAATGAAATTGGCCATAGGCGTCTCCTCCTTATATTCCAAAGTAGCAGTAATATCAAGACCACCGGCACAGCCGATATAGAGTTCGCCTTCGTCCTCAGAATCAAGGTTCAGCAGAATTTCCCCTTGCATAGTTCCGGGTTTCAAACCGAATGCACCATACATTCCCGTTTCTTCATCCTTGGTTATCAGAGCTTCCAATGGGCCATGCTTCAAGTTATTATCTTCGAGCACCGCCATAATGGCAGCTACTCCCAAACCATTATCTGCTCCCAGCGTGGTTCCTTTGGCTTTCACCCAATCACCGTCAACATAGGTTTCAATGGGATCTGTTGTAAAATCGTGAATAGTATCGTTGTTCTTCTGAGGCACCATGTCCATATGCGCCTGAAGGATGATGCCTTTGCGGTTTTCCATACCCGGAGTGGCAGGCTTACGAATAATAACATTGCCGACCCCGTCGGCAAATGATTCCAACCCCAAGCCTTTTCCAAAATCAATAAGGAATTTGGTAATCTTCTCCATATGTCCTGACGGACGGGGAATCTGGGTCAGTGAATAAAAGTGCTTCCATACATTCTGTGGAGCTAACTGTAAGATTGTACTCATAATTCTAAAAAGTTAGTTTTCGCAAATATAACGGTTTATTCTCGGAAAGTACAATAAACCGGGATTTTTCTAAAGTACTAAATCATCAGCTATCTTAAACATGGCTTTTACATCTTCACATATTGCGATAGAACATCTGCACCTAATATAGCTACCATATTTAGGAATTTCTCCCACTTCTATATCCAAGCAACAATATCGTTTAAAGAAACCAATCTTCCAACAACCTTTAGGTTTCAGTACTTATAAGGAAGTACTGAAGTACTTGCAAAGAAGTATTACAGTACTTTTAAAGGAGTACTCTCTATAAGTACTGTCTCTGTCCTCTAACACAAGAAGTGACAATATAGGAACCCACCACAAGAAACGTCTATTTCTTTGCCCTATTCGCCAACGCCAGGTGCAACGACCCGTAGATGCCCAACACTATCACCAGCAACGTCTGTATGCCATGCACTATCAGAGCAAATATACCCGCATCCGTAGCATTTACCCCATAAAGCATCATCATAGTGATGACAGCAAAGTGCCAGGGTCCTGCCCCGTTGGGCGTGGGAACAATGACTGCAAACGTTCCGCCGACAAACATCACCAGTCCGGCAAGGAAACTAAGGTGCTCCGTAAACTGGAAGCAATAGAAAGTTATATAGAAATGATAGAAATAGCATAGCCAAATAAGTAAAGTGTAAAGAACAAACAAAGGCACATTCTTCACATTCTTAAGCGACATCACACCTTCCCATATATTCAAGACTACTCCCTTTACCTTTTCAAAAAAAGAAAGCATACGCAACAGAAAATAGAGAAGTACCAAAACACCAATAATAGAAAAAAAAGCCACATAAAACCAAGGGGAAGTCACAAGATGCACCAGCGAAGGAATCTTGGTGCCCGTCTCCTCAAAAAAACGGAAAAAAACGGGCATCTGCACCAAAAAAGTAATCCCCGTAATCAGCAGAATGCAAAGCGTATCTACCAACCGCTCTGTCACCACCGTCCCCAAGGACTTCGCAAAGGAAACATTATCATATTTGGCAAGTACTCCACAACGTGAAACCTCTCCCACACGGGGCAGTACCAGATTGGTGGCATAAGATACGAAAATGGCATCGACGCAATCGCTTGTTTTGGGATGAGCATCCAGTGGCTCCAAAGTCTGCTTCCAACGCCAGCCTCGCAACACATGGCTCATCACACCGAAGAACAAGGACAACAACATCCACCACCAGTTCGTCTGATGAAGTAGAACTTCTTCTGCCTTTGAAAAGTCAAAATCACGATATACCCAATAGAGGATAAAACCACCCAATAAAATGGGTAAGATGATTTTCAACGTTTTTTTTAGCAGCTTATTCATACGATATTCCCAAATTCTTCATTCTTCATTCTTCATTCTTCATTGAAAAGAACTACCTTTGCTCCGTGTAAAGATAGGTTGTAGTTCGCATTACAGCCTGCATTTACGGAGCAAAAGTAATGATTTAGTTGATACATGAGAGTAGTTAAACCTAAAAAGTTTCTCGGGCAGCACTTCCTGAAAGACCTGAAAGTGGCACAAGACATCGCCGACACGGTAGATGTCTGTCCCGAAATTCCCATCCTCGAAGTTGGTCCGGGAATGGGGGTACTGACCCAGTTTCTTCTGCCCAAAGAGCGCAACGTCAAAGTAGTAGAACTGGACTACGAGTCAGTGGCCTACCTACGGGAAGCCTATCCGCAACTGGAAGACAACATCATTGAGGACGACTTCCTCAAAATGAACCTGCAACGGTTGTTTGGCGGACAAGCTTTTGTATTGACGGGAAACTATCCTTATAATATCTCCAGCCAGATATTCTTCAAAATGCTGGAATATAAGGACCTGATTCCCTGCTGTACGGGTATGATACAAAAGGAAGTAGCCGAGCGCATAGCAGCCGGACCGGGCAGCAAGACATACGGAATCCTAAGCGTACTGATACAAGCATGGTACAAAGTGGAGTACTTGTTTACGGTACACGAACATGTCTTCAACCCACCCCCAAAAGTTAAAAGTGCCGTCATCCGCATGATGCGCAATGAAACGCACGATTTAGGATGCGATGAGAAATTGTTCAAGCAAGTAGTGAAAACCACGTTCAATCAACGACGCAAGACTCTACGGAACTCCATAAAGCCGATACTCGGCAAAGACTGTCCACTGACGGAGGACGTATTATTTAATAAACGCCCGGAACAACTGTCCGTAAAGGAATTTATTCAGCTGACCAACCAAGTGGAGCAGGCATTGAAAACGATTAATGATTAGTGATCAAACACGAACAATCATGGAAATAGACGAAGAATACATAGACAAAGTCAAAAGCCTGATAGAACAGAAAGACGCGGAAAACGTCAAAACACTTTTGACAGACCTTCACCCGGCGGATATTGCAGAACTGTGCAATGACCTCGGCTTGGAGGAAGCCCGCTTCGTTTACCGCCTCCTTGACAACGAAACGGCAGCGGACGTACTGGTTGAAATGGACGAAGACATCCGGAAAGAATTCCTGGAACTTCTTCCTTCGGAGACCATTGCCAAACGTTTCGTGGATTATATGGACACGGACGATGCCGTAGACCTGATGCGCGAACTCGATGAAGACAAGCAGGAGGAAATACTTTCGCACATCGAAGATATAGAACAAGCCGGTGACATCGTTGACCTGCTGAAATACGATGAAGACACTGCCGGTGGTTTGATGGGTACGGAAATGGTGACTGTCAATGAAAACTGGAGTATGCCGGAGTGTCTGAAGGAAATGCGCCTGCAAGCTGAAAAGCTGGATGAAATTTACTACGTATACGTCATCGACGACGAAGACCGTCTGCAAGGGGTATTCCCATTAAAGAAAATGATAACTTCCCCTTCTGTCTCCAAGGTAAAGCATGTGATGCGGAAAGATCCTATCTCCGTCCATGTAGATACCCCCATTGACGAAGTGGTACAAATCATCGAAAAGTATGACTTGGTGGCAGCTCCTGTTGTAGACAGCATCGGGCGTCTGGTAGGCCAGATTACCGTAGACGACGTCATGGACGAAGTCCGCGAACAGTCGGAACGTGATTACCAGTTGGCATCCGGTTTGTCCCAAGATGTAGAAACGGACGATAATGTCATGCGCCAAACTTCCGCCCGTCTTCCATGGTTACTTATCGGTATGCTAGGCGGTATAGGCAACTCCATGATATTGGGTAACTTCGACACGACTTTCGCCGCCCATCCGGAAATGGCCCTTTATATTCCGTTGATTGGCGGTACGGGGGGAAACGTGGGAACCCAGTCGTCTGCCATCATCGTACAAGGCCTTGCCAACAGCTCACTGGATGCCAAAGACACCTTCAAGCAGGTAGCCAAGGAAGCAGTAGTGGCGGTCATCAATGCCACCATCATTTCCCTGCTGGTATACATCTATAATTTTATCCGGTTCGGAGCTACGGCTACGGTCACTTATTCCGTCTCCATCAGCCTCTTTGCAGTCGTCATGTTCGCCTCCATCTTCGGAACGCTAGTCCCCATGACTTTAGAGAAGCTGAAGGTTGACCCGGCCATTGCCACCGGCCCATTTATCTCCATCACCAATGACATTATAGGCATGATGCTGTACATGGGTATCACAGTCTTACTGTCATAAAAACAAGAAAATAGAAAAAAATCAAGGCAAATTGTATGAAGTAATCATTTTATTTCATTAATTTGTAACCTAATGTAACCCGAACGGGAGGAACCCGTTTCTAAAAAAGTAAATACAATGACGGACACTCATGACACTAATCTCCCCGACAAGCCGGTGGAATTAGAAGAAGACAAAAAAACAGCAGAGGTTTCTGAGCCGGCAACAACAGAAACTCCCGCTGAAGAAATCGTTTCGGAAAAGCCGGTAGAGCCAGTTCAGAAGCTCACGAAAGAGGAAATACTTGCCAAACTCAAAGAGGTGGTTGCAGACGTGGAGAACGTGGCAAAACCTGAAATAGACGGTTTGAAGCAATCTTTCTACAAGCTGCACAATGCTGAGCAGGATGCGGCCAGAAAACTGTTCATTGAAAACGGAGGCGCCGCGGAGAACTTTGTTCCACAAACAGACTGTGTGGAGGAAGAGTTCAAGAATATCATGTCCGTCATCAAAGAAAAAAGAAGTGCACTCACAGCCGAACTGGAGAAGCAAAAGGAAATGAACCTGCAGGTAAAGCTTTCCATCATCGAAGAGCTGAAGGAGCTGGTTGAATCTCCAGATGACGCCAACAAGAGCTATACGGAGTTCAAGAAACTACAGCAGCAATGGAACGAAGTTAAACTCGTTCCGCAAGCTAAGGTCAACGAGCTTTGGAAAAACTACCAATTGTATGTTGAGAAATTCTATGACCTTCTGAAACTGAACAATGAATTCCGCGAATACGATTTCAAGAAGAATTTGGAAATCAAGACACATCTCTGTGAAGCTGCCGAAAAGCTGGCGGATGAAGCGGATGTAGTTTCAGCTTTCCATCAGTTACAGAAGCTACATCAAGAATTTCGTGATACAGGGCCGGTAGCCAAGGAACTACGCGACGAAATCTGGGCACGTTTCAAAGCTGCCTCTACAACCGTAAACCGACGTCACCAGCAACATTTCGAAGCATTGAAGGAAGTGGAACAGCACAATCTTGACCAAAAGACTGTAATTTGCGAAATCATAGAAGCCATTGACTACAAAGAACTGACAAGCTTTGCTTCTTGGGAGAGCAAGACGCAAGAAGTCATCGCACTTCAAAACAAATGGAAAACCATTGGTTTCGCTCCGCAAAAAATGAACGTGAAGATATTCGAACGTTTCCGCAAAGCGTGCGACGAGTTCTTCCGTAGAAAGGGAGAGTTCTTCAAGAGCCTGAAGGAAGGTATGAACGAAAACCTGGAAAAGAAGCGTGCCTTGTGCGAAAAAGCAGAAGCTCTGAAGGACAGTACCGACTGGAAAGCAACCGCCGATGAACTGACCAAACTTCAGAAAGAATGGAAAACCATTGGTCCGGTAGCAAAAAAATATTCGGATGCCGTATGGAAACGTTTCATCTCCGCTTGTGACTACTTCTTCGAACAAAAGAACAAAGCCACTTCTTCACAGCGCAGCGTAGAGCAGGAAAATCTGGAAAAGAAAAAAGCCATCATCGAAAAACTGAATGCTATCGATGACCAAATGGATACGGAGGAAGCTACCCAACTGGTACGCGACCTCATGAAAGAATGGAACGGCATAGGACATGTACCTTTCAAAGAGAAAGACCGAATCTATAAGCAATACCACAGCCAGGTAGACAAATTGTTTGAACACTTCAACATCAGCGTCTCCAACAAGAAGCTAAGCAACTTCAAGTCGACTATCAGCTCCATTCAGGAAGGTAGTCCACAAGCCCTTTACCGGGAACGTGAGAAGCTGGTACGTGCCTTCGACAATATGAAGAACGAGCTCCAGACATATGAAAACAATCTCGGCTTCCTGACCACTTCTTCCAAGAAGGGAAATAGTCTGCTGACAGAAATCAACCGCAAGGTGGAAAAGCTGAAAGCAGACATCGAGCTTGTGAAAGAAAAGATAAAAGTGGTGGACGAGAACATCAAAAACCAAGGATAACGTAACAAGATAAGACTTAATAAAAAAGGAACCCGCCCCTACAGCTATGCAGCCGTGGGAGCGGGCCTATTTTTATACCCCTTATCAATGATGGAACAGACGGATACCCGTGAACGACATGGCAATGCCATATTTATCGCAAGTTTCAATCACATGGTCATCGCGTACAGAACCACCCGCTTGGGCAATGTAATCTACTCCACTCTTATGGGCACGCTCAATATTGTCTCCAAAAGGGAAGAATGCATCCGAACCCAAAGAAACACCTTTCAATGTATCCAACCAAGCCCGTTTTTCTTCACGGGTCAGCACTTCAGGTTTCTCCGTAAAGAACTGCTGCCAAACACCGTCAGCCAGCACATCGTCATGGTCTTCACTGATATAGACATCAATCGTATTATCACGGTCGGCACGGCGGATTTTCTCTACCCATGGCAAATTCAACACCTTCGGATGCTGGCGTAAATACCAAATGTCGGCCTTGTTGCCCGCCAAGCGAGTACAGTGGATACGGCTCTGCTGGCCGGCACCAATACCGATAGCCTGACCGTCCTTCACATAGCATACAGAATTCGACTGCGTATATTTCAAAGTGATAAGGGCTATCATCAAATCACGTTTCGCTGCTTCCGGGAAATTCTTATTCCGAGTAGGAATATTCGCAAAGAGTTCATCTCCATTCAGCTTTATCTCATTACGTCCCTGCTCAAACGTGATACCAAAGACATCCTTATGTTCAATCGGGGCAGGCTTATAGCCGGGACTTATCTGAATCACATTGTAAGTTCCTTTACGCTTTTCCCTCAAGATAGCCAGTGCTTCGTCCGTATACCCCGGAGCAATAACGCCATCCGAGACCTCGCGGTTAATAAAACGTGCAGTAGCCTCGTCGCACACATCACTCAAAGCGATAAAGTCACCATAGGAAGACATACGGTCGGCACCGCGGGCACGCACATATGCGCAAGCAAGCGGAGAGAGCGGAAGATTATCCACAAAATAAATCTTCTTCATTATTTCGTCGAGTTCCAAACCGATGGCGGCCCCCGCCGGACTGACGTGCTTGAATGAAGTTGCAGCAGGCATACCGGTCGCCTCTTTCAGTTCCTTTACCAACTGCCATCCATTCAAGGCATCCATAAAATTAATATACCCTGGACGTCCGTTCAGAACCTCAATAGGTAACTCCCCCTCCTGCATGAAAATGCGAGCCGGCTTCTGGTTAGGGTTACAGCCGTACTTCAGTGCTAATTCTTTTGCCATAAAATTCTGCTTTAATGTTGAAATGCTACAAATTTACAGAATATTTCCGGCTTACAGAAGCCTTGTCACTGAATTTGCCACCGAATGCCTACACTGAAATTTTCGTACATGATTGAAAAGTAACAAAAAAACCACTAAAACTTGCGATTTTAGTGGTTTTTTGACTTAAATAAGGTAAGTTCGTTGGGCTACCTGGATTCGAACCAGGAATGACAGGACCAGAATCTGTAGTGTTACCATTACACCATAGCCCAATTGTTATTATTTCCGTTTTGCGGTTGCAAAGATACAAAGATTTCTATAAATCAAAACAAAAACGAGTATTTTTTTCGCAAAAAACTGATAAGATACCGTAATCCAAAGGATTATATAACTAAAAAAAATCAAAAATTGAAAGAGTTTTCCTCTTTTGCGTGTTTGATATGAGAAATCAACGTATATTTGTCAACTGTTTTAATATAATAATGTATAATGAACGAAACGAAGAAACTGATTCAACAGATAACAGAAGGTATTCAAGATAAAAAAGGAAAAAAAATCGTCATCGCAGATCTGACAAAAATCGACGATACAATATGCAATTATTTCGTCATCTGCCAAGGAAACTCTCCCAGCCAAGTGACAGCCATTGTAGAATCCATCAGGGACTTCACACGCAAGGGTGCCGATACCAAGCCCTTTGCCGTAGACGGGCTGCGCAATGCCGAATGGGTAGCTATGGACTACCCGGACATATTGGTGCATGTCTTCCTGCCTGAAACAAGGGAATTCTACAATCTGGAACACCTCTGGGCAGACGCCAAATTAACTCAAATTCCTGACCTCGATTAATCAAAACGTATGGACAATAATACCAACAAGAAACCCAATAAAGTGAATATGCCCAAGTTCAACCTGAACTGGCTGTATATGATTATAGCGATGATGTTGCTGGGGTTGTACCTGACCAATGAAAGTGGTACGGCAACTAAAAACATCTCTTATGATGAATTCCAGCAATATGTACGAGACGGTTATATAAGCAAAGTCATCGGCTACGACGACAATTCCGTCGAAGCATACGTCAAACCCCAGCACGTAGGAAACGTATTTCGTCAGGACTCCAGTCGCGTAGGTAAGAATCCGCTTATTACGACCGAGGCCCCTTCACGCGAGAGCCTGGGCAATTTCCTGCAAAAGGAAAGAGACGACGCCCACTTTGACGGTTCTATTAACTACGAAAAAAAACGGAACTACTTCGGTGCCATTCTGTGGCAGATTCTCCCTTTTGCATTCCTTATCGGTTTCTGGATTTTCATGTCCCGCCGCATGAGCGGTGGTGGAGGCATGGGCGGAGGTGGAGGCATCTTCAGCGTAGGAAAGTCCAAGGCCCAATTGTTTGAAAAAGGTTCCCCCATCAAGAGTACAATCAAGGATGTGGCAGGACTTGCCGAAGCCAAGCAAGAGGTAGAAGAAATTGTCGAGTTCTTGAAAGAGCCCCAGAAATATACCGATTTGGGAGGTAAGATACCCAAAGGCGCTTTGCTAGTAGGCCCTCCGGGAACCGGTAAGACCCTGCTTGCAAAGGCTGTGGCCGGAGAAGCCAACGTACCTTTCTTCTCTTTGGCAGGTTCCGACTTTGTGGAAATGTTTGTCGGCGTGGGAGCTTCCCGTGTCCGCGATTTGTTCCGCCAAGCAAAGGAAAAAGCGCCTTGTATCGTGTTTATCGACGAGATTGACGCTGTAGGGCGTGCCCGTGCCAAAGCAGCCGCTATGGGTGGCAACGACGAGCGCGAGAACACATTGAACCAGTTACTGACCGAGATGGACGGTTTCGGCTCCAACAGTGGTGTTATCATCTTAGCCGCCACCAACCGTGTGGATGTTTTGGATAAGGCATTGCTGCGCGCCGGACGTTTTGACCGCCAGATACATGTAGACCTACCCGACCTTAATGAGCGTAAGGAAGTATTCGGTGTACACCTGCGCCCCATCAAGATAGACAATAGTGTGGATGTAGACCTTCTGGCACGCCAGACTCCCGGATTCTCGGGGGCAGACATTGCCAATGTATGTAACGAAGCAGCTTTGATAGCCGCCCGCCACGGCAAAAAGTTTGTCGGAAAGCAAGACTTCCTGGACGCTGTAGACCGCATTGTGGGTGGGTTGGAAAAGAAAACCAAAATCACTACCGAGGCCGAACGCCGTTCCATTGCCATACACGAAGCCGGCCATGCCAGTATCTCCTGGTTACTGGAATACGCCAATCCACTGATTAAAGTAACCATTGTACCCCGTGGACGCGCTTTGGGCGCGGCTTGGTATCTGCCGGAAGAACGGCAAATCACCACCAAGGAACAGATGCTTGATGAGATGTGTGCCACCTTGGGAGGACGTGCTGCCGAAGACCTATTCTTAGGTAGAATATCCACCGGAGCCATGAATGACTTGGAACGCGTGACCAAGCAGGCGTACGGTATGATTGCCTATCTGGGTATGAGCGAAAAACTCCCCAATCTCTGTTACTATAATAATGAGGAATATTCCTTCAACCGCCCGTATAGCGAAAAGACTGCGGAACTGATTGACGAAGAAGTGAAGCAGATGGTCAACGAACAGTACGAACGTGCCAAGAAAATATTGTCCGAAAACCAAGAAGGGCACAACCGGCTGGCACAACTGCTGATTGACAAAGAAGTAATCTTTGCCGAAGACGTTGAGCACATCTTTGGGAAACGTCCATGGGCTTCCCGCTCGGAGGAAATCAGTGCAAACAAGACTGCTGCCGAGCTGAAAAAAGCGGAGCAAGAAGAAGAGCAAAAAGCCATAGAAGCAGAAAAGGAAGTCAAGGAAGAAGAAGAAAAGCATGAAAAATAACTTTATCCAACGTGCCGTTACCGGCGTGTTATTCGTCATAGTATTGGTGGGCTGTATTATTTACAGCCCCCTTTCGTTCGGTATACTGTTCACCATTATCAGCGCACTGAGCGTACATGAGTTTGCCCAATTAGTCAGCAAAAGCGGCGAAGTAAGCATTAACAAGACCATCACTGCATTGGGGGGAGCCTACCTTTTCCTTGCATTAATGAGTTTCTGTACCCAGCAGTCTGTAGGAGCACGGGTATTCCTTCCTTATTTGGGACTATTGCTCTACATGATGATTACGGAACTTTACCTCAAGAAAAAGAATCCGACGGGTAACTGGGCCTACTCCATGCTAAGCCAATTGTACGTGGCACTCCCCTTTGCCCTGCTGAACGTACTTGCTTTTCAGAATTCCCCGGAAACGGGCAGTGTGACCTACAACCCTATTCTACCGCTTTCCATTTTCGTATTTATCTGGTTGAGCGATACAGGTGCCTATTGCGTAGGTTCGCTGATAGGCAAACACCGTCTGTTCGAACGCATCTCACCTAAAAAATCCTGGGAGGGCAGCATCGGCGGCGGAATATTCTCCATCGCTTCCTCTCTTGGCTTTGCACATTTCTTTCCTTTTATGCCAGGATGGCAATGGGTAGGTCTGGCAATCGTTGTCGTCATTTTCGGCACTTGGGGCGATCTGACCGAATCACTCATGAAACGCCAATTGGGCATCAAGGATTCCGGTAACATTCTGCCGGGGCATGGAGGGATGCTCGACCGTTTCGACAGTGCACTGATGGCAATTCCTGCAGCAGTTGTTTATCTATATGCCTTGACGATGTTCTAACGACGACTCACATGACCAAACTTACATAAAACAAATATAAAAAGAGCACCCGGGCAAGATGAATAACATCAAAATCCCGGGTGCTCTTTCTAACTATATACTCTCGCAAACTCTTTCTTACTTCAACTGCATATTGGACAAATCCACATTAGTAGTCAGCTTTTCATTACTCCCCGCAGTTTTCAAATCAAAGGTTACTTCCACCTCTCCATTCTCTTCTGAATTGAGTTTCAACTTGATGCCTTTGGTTTCAGAAGGGATGTCCAGACTGTTCAAGTTATAGGAGACAGCACCAGGACTACGACGTCCCGTCAGGTCATCATAGTCGTTATAGCGGAGTTCCAAATGGACGTATCCATCTTCGCCATACAAAGTATCATCTTCTTGCGGACGCACCAGGCTGATACGGTGTTTATTATCAGTCGAAGATGGCAGGTTCTGCATGAAAAAAATGTTCATATAGCCACCACTGATGGTAATATCACCTTTATATATACGCACGGGGTCATTACCGAATTCCTCTTCGGTTTCGGGAATCAGCATCTCCACCTCTTTCGTCAAGACGTTCTGCAGACGCAGCAGCTTCACAGCATGGTCATATCCTGCATAGTTGTCCCACAAAGGATTGAACACGGTAATCACACGCTGCCCATCCACAGCATCATACCACCCAATGTCCGTATTTACCGGCCAGAGTGTCCCCCAGACATCGCAGTTTAAATAAAAGGCATTTCCCGTAACACGCACAGTAGCCCACAAAGGCGGGGTAAAATTACCCAAAGAATATCCGTCGTTATCATCACATGATTGCAAAGCGGGCATCACTGCCAAACATATTGCCATAAATAACCAATGTAGCTTTTTCATAATCAAAGTTCTTTTCATTTGTTTCTGTATAGAAAATACAAAAGCCGGGCATTTACTGCACCGGCTTTCCCCATTTTAACAAATTCTTAATTTTTCGACTATTCCTCCCTGCTCCTCCTCAACAATGCCACCATCTTGCGGGCAGCATGTTTGGGTGCCCCTGCCTCTCCCAGACGGGATGCCATATACTCATATCCCTCGAGCATCTGACGGCGGTATTCCTTATCGTACAAAATGCGGTTCAGCTCCGAGCGTACCTGCTCTACCGTCATGGTATCTGCAACCAGCTCTTTCACCACCTCCCGGTTGGCTATGAGATTGACCAGGGAAATGTACTTCACTTTCAGTACATGCCGTTTCAGGAAAGCGATAACCTTCCCTATCGGAGTATGGTAGCACACCGCTTGCGGCACACGGAACAGAGCAGTTTCCAGCGTTGCTGTCCCCGAAGTGACCAGTGCAGCCTCTGCCTGCCTCAACAAAGGAAATGTCTTGTTGAAGATAATCTTCACGTCCGCCCCACCCACATAACGTTTGTAATACTCGGGAGAAATGCCCGGAGCACCGGCCAGCACCAGTTGATAATCGGGAAAAGAAGCTGCCGCACGAAGCATGTCGGGCAGATTGTCCTTGATTTCCTGCTTGCGGCTACCGGCCAGCAGAGCAATGACGGGTTTGGCCGAAAGTCCGTTTGCCCGGACAAAGTCGTCGAATGTCTCTGAGCTGGAAGCAAGAAAAGCCGTCACTTCATCCACTGTCGGATTGCCGACATAATGTATCGGATACCGGTGCTTCCCTTCAAAAAACTCCACCTCGAACGGTAGGATGGAGAACAGCTCATCCACATCCCGTTTAATATTCTTGATGCGGTATTCCTTCCATGCCCAAATCTTGGGAGAAATATAATAAAAGACAGGAATCCTTGTGTTGGCATGGACAAACTTGGCTATATCCAGGTTAAAGCCCGGATAGTCCACCAAAATCAGCACATCCGGCTGCCACGCAACAATATCCTCCTTGCAGCGCTTCATATTGGCAAAGATGGTGCGCAGATGCAGCAATACGGGAATGAACCCCATATACGCCAACTCTTTGTAATGCTTCACCATCACACCGCCCACTGCAGCCATGAGGTCGCCTCCGAAGAAACGGAACTCCGCTTGCGAGTCCTCCTCCTTCAATGCAGCCATCAGATGGGAGGCATGCAGGTCGCCGGAAGCTTCACCGACAATCAAGTAATACTTCATATCAATTGATAATTGTCAATTAATTCAGAACCATGCTTTCAGTTCATCAATCAAGCCGTATGCCGTTGCATCCACCGTGGTCGGGGTGATTGCCACATAACCGTTATCAAGCGCCCAATGGTCATTCTTCTCATTTTCGGCATCGTTGTTCTCAAACTCGCCGGTCAGCCAGTAGTAATGGGCATCTCCTCTATGGGCAAAGTTTTCCCATTCATTGGTCCATTGCCCCTTGGTTTGTTCGCAAATCTTCACGCCCTTCAGTTCTTTGGCATCAGGAAAATTGACATTGAGGCACGTCAACGGAGGAAGCCCTTTCTCCAATACCAGCCGGGCTATCTCGCGGATGTAAGGACCTGCGGGCTCAAAATCAGCGTTCGGCTCATGGTTGCAAAGGGAGAATCCGATGGAAGGCACTCCTTTCAGGCATCCCTCTATCACAACGCCCATCGTACCGGAATAATGCAGGTTTACAGAAGAATTGTCGCCGTGGTTGATGCCGCCTACCACCAAGTCGGGCTTGCGGTCGAGCACCGTATGAAAAGCCAGCTTCACACAATCGGTCGGCGTACCGGAACACTTGTATACCGTCAGCCCAACATCCTTACGAACCAGCTGGTAGTGGATAGGTTCCGTTACTGTCAGCGCACAAGCACTTCCAGAGCGGGGTGCATCCGGCGCCATTACCACAATCTCACCCAGCGGACGGAGGAATTTGATTAACTCGCTAATACCTTTCGCAATGATGCCGTCATCATTGGAAATCAATATCAAAGGTCTCTGATTTTCCATAACTTTCTTTTTTATTATCGTGCAAAAGTAGCTAAAAAGGCTTTAAACTGAATACTACAAAGATAATAATTCTTTTGTATTCAAAGATATTTTCAGAAAAGGCTAACTTTGTACCGACAATAATCGGAATATAATCATTCATAAAATCCATGCTATAATGAACACTTTTTGCCATTCTACCATTGCTGCACGCATCGAGACGGCAGCTGCCGCAATTATTCTGTTTCTAACAACCCTGACAAGCTGTGGCAGGAGCAGTTCTCCCGAGCCACTTGACCAATGGAATGACGGGACATCTACGCTTCACACGGCAGACCCGGTCATTGCAGAAGGCCGGAAGCTCTTCAACGACAAAGAATACCAAAATTTCCGACTCACCGGAGAAGCCCTCACACAACCCGGCTCCGAAGCAGGCCTCCTCTTTCATACGGACGGCGAGTCCGGTTATGAAGTGATATTCCGTAACGGAGACATCGACGGCACACGCAAGAGCGGCTCACTCGCCTCGGTGCGCAACCTCTATCGCTCACTCGCAAAAGATGGAGAATGGTTTGACTTCGAGATAACCGTACGCGGGCAAAACATCATTGTCTGCATTAACGGAACCGAAGTTGTCTGCTATACCGAACCCGAACACCCATATCGCACAGAGGAGCACGCCCGACAAGTGCTGAGTCAAGGTTCCATTGCCCTGCAAGGCATACACGGCGAAGTGTCATTCCGGAATCTCGCCATCGAACGGCTTGCCAAGGAAGCACGCAACGAAGCCGACACACTTGCTCCGGTAGACGAGCGCACGGATGAGATAATCAGGCTACAGCAGCACGATTTCCCAGTTATAGACTATCACGTTCACTTGAAAGGAGGGCTGACGAAGGAAATGGCACACGCCATGTCCATGAATTACGGTATCAACTATGGTGTCGCCCCCAATGCCGGAGAAGGAGGCGTAGGACGTATGCTGGCCGATGACAAAGAAGTGTACGACTATTTTAATGAAGTAAAAGGGATGCCATTCCTGTGCGGTGTACAAGGTGAGGGACGCAAATGGACGGCAACTTTCTCGCAGGAAGCCTTGGGGATTTTCGATTACCTGTTTACCGACGCCATGACCATCATAGACCACAAGGGACGTAATTCGCGCATCTACCGGGCCGAAGAAGCACTCTTTGATGACATTACGCTTGAACAGTATATGGACCACCTTGTCGACCAAACAGTCCTGATTCTGACCAACGAGCCTGCCGACATTTATGCCAACCCTACCTTCTTGCCCGATACTATGGCGCATGATTACGACAAGTACTGGACGGACGGACGCATTGAACGCGTATTGGATGTATTGCAACAACATGGAATCGCTCTGGAAATCAATGCACGCTACCGGATTCCCAGTTTCGAGATTATCCGTCGCGCCAAAGCACGTGGAATCAAATTCACATTCGGTACAAACAATGTCGATGCCGACTTCGGACGACTGGAATACTGCGCCGAAGCCATCAAGCAATGTGGCCTCACAGCCGACGATATATGGTTCCCGTCGATGAGCACACGCCGCTCCCGCCCCATTGTCATATACAACCGATTCGAGTAGCAGGGAACAACCGCTGTCATCTTCACCAACAGAAACGATACACCTATGGAGATTCTTCTCATCATCTTGGGCATCCTCTGCCTGATTGTCGGATTGGCAGGCTGCATCCTGCCTATGATTCCGGGACCGCCCGTAGCCTATGCAGGCTTGTTGCTTCTACATTTCACGGACAAGGCGCAGTTTTCCACCACGCAGTTACTTCTATGGCTGGCAGCAGTCGTCCTTGTACAGATACTGGATTATTTCGTCCCGATGCTGGGCAGCAAATATAGCGGAGGCAGTCGGTGGGGAACGCGCGGCTGCCTCATAGGCACCATCGTAGGGTTGTTCTTCATGCCTTGGGGCATCATCCTCGGCCCCTTTCTCGGAGCCTTTGCCGGCGAACTGATGGGAGGCAGCAAGACAGACCAGGCCTTGAAATCGGGGCTGGGCTCGCTGCTTGGATTCTTGCTGGGCACAGTAGTGAAATGTGTGATGTGTGCGTACTTCTGCTGGGAGTTCGTCAAAGCCTTGGTCTGACACCAGCTCCTCTCCTTCTGCCCGGGAACAACTTATCCCCCGACCATCTTCCACACGGTAGTCCATCTGCATGAGATGTACATCTCGAGCAACATGAGATGCACGTTTCAAACAACACGAGATGTACATCTCATGCAAGTAGAGAGAATAGTCCAAGCCAATGTCTTCCATTGGTTTACAAATCTTAATCTTCTGCAAGCGAGACAAAAAAACAGCTTCATTTCAAGATAAATACGTATATTTGCCCACTAAACAGAGAAAGAACGCTTTACGAGTAATTTACAGGAAGAAAAACAGCGGTAAACGTCTGTGAGTTATTAACAAAACAGCCGACTTATCAACCGTTTTTGCAATCTTTCTCCAAATTTGTAGGCGCTATCCGGAATTATCACTTATTTCGCTGCCAATAAATATTGAGATTATGGGAAAAATAATTGCTATGGCTAACCAAAAGGGTGGTGTAGGCAAGACTACGACGACAATCAACCTCGCAGCCTCACTCGCCACGCTTGAAAAGAAAGTGCTCGTTGTAGATGCCGACCCGCAGGCCAATGCCTCCTCAGGATTGGGTGTGGACATCAAGCAGTCGGAATGTACTATCTACGAGTGCATTATTGACCGTGCAGACGTACGCGAAGCCCTTCATGACACGGAGATAGACACACTGAAGGTAATCTCCTCCCACATCAATCTGGTAGGTGCCGAAATAGAGATGCTCAATCTGAAAAACCGCGAAAAGATACTGAAAGAGGTACTCGCTCCGCTGAAGAATGAATTTGACTATATCTTGATAGACTGTTCCCCGTCTCTGGGCCTGATTACGGTCAACGCACTGACTGCCGCCGATTCAGTAATCATCCCCGTACAAGCGGAATATTTTGCACTAGAAGGCATCAGCAAATTGCTGAATACCATTAAAATCATCAAGTCCAAGCTGAACCCTGCCCTCGAAATCGAAGGCTTCCTGCTGACGATGTACGACTCGCGTCTGCGCCAGGCCAACCAGATTTACGATGAAGTGAAACGCCACTTCCAGGAATTGGTATTCAACACCGTCATCCAGCGCAATGTGAAACTGAGCGAAGCTCCCAGCTACGGCCTGCCCACCATTCTCTATGACGCAGACTCAACCGGAGCCAAAAACCACATGGCACTTGCCAAGGAATTGATAAGCAGAAACGAAAAGAAGTGATTATAGTGGTTAGTGATTAATGATTAGTGATAAATACCATATTTACAATGCACAAACAAATCATCCCGTATGGTTAAATTGTAAATCGTCAAATAGTAAATAAACAGATGGCACAAAGAAATGCATTAGGACGCGGGCTAGACGCCCTCTTCTCCATGGATGAAGTAAAGACCGAAGGCTCCTCCTCTATCAATGAGATAGAGCTGTCGAAGATTACGGTCAATCCCAACCAGCCCCGTCATGAATTCGACCCGGTTGCGTTGCAGGAGTTAGCCGATTCCATCTCCGAAATCGGCATCATACAGCCCATCACCCTGCGCAAGCTTAGCGACGACGAATACCAGATTATCGCCGGCGAGCGTCGTTTCCGTGCTTCGCAGCTTGCCGGACTGACAAGCATCCCTGCCTATATCCGCACTGCAGATGACGAGAACGTCATGGAAATGGCGCTCATCGAAAACATACAGCGCGAAGACTTGAACTCCGTAGAAATAGCCCTCGCTTACCAGCATCTGTTGGAACAATACGGACTGACGCAGGAACGCCTCAGCGAACGCATAGGCAAGAAGCGTACCACCATTGCCAACTACCTGCGCGTGCTCACACTGCCCGCCCCCGTCCAGATGGGCCTGCAGAACAAGCTGATAGACATGGGACATGCCCGCGCGTTGGTGACGCTTGGCGTTCCTAACCTCAAAGGGACGATTTGCGT
>ENA-OQKY01000644-OQKY01000644.1-human-gut-metagenome-genome-assembly--contig:-NODE-644-length-30044-cov-6.628038_pt1 | contig 30044 bp, 25 predicted proteins | sample MGYA00242652_ERZ504805 | MGnify/ENA primary metagenome ERZ504805 (study PRJEB26092, sample SAMD00036400) | human gut metagenome | host: Homo sapiens | study: EMG produced TPA metagenomics assembly of... | reverse complement strand
ACCATCAAGAGCAAGCCCCTTACGGGGGGGCTTGTATATGAAACCTCTGGCTCGGGAGCCTAAGAACAGTCATGCCATTGTAAGACTAAATTCAGTATGAATGTGGAATTTAATTTTTCATTCAAGAAAATTTGAAATTGATGAAAAAAACGCTTGCGTTATCTGATGTACTATGATATTATATAAAACGGTTTGAGGAACAAACATTCAAACCGTGAGCGGATGTGGCGGAATGGCAGACGCACAAGACTCAAAATCTTGCGGGGGTGACCTCGTGTGGGTTCAAGTCCCACCATCCGCAGTGAATATAGAGCATTGGATACCATATAGATGGTTTCCGATGCTTTTTTCTTTTTTCGGCAACTCAAAAGAAACAGAGACAGAACAGAAGAAAAAGGGGGAAGGTTGATATGACAGATCGAATTACGGGACATACGAGACTGATCGGACTTCTCGGGAGTCCGGTGGAGCACAGTATTTCTCCGATGATGCATAATGAATCGTTTAAAGAGTTGGGATTGGACTATGTGTATCTTGCGTTTGATGTCGGAACGGCAAAACTGGAAACAGCGGTAGAGGGATTAAAAGCACTCAATGTACGAGGATTTAATGTGACAATGCCGGACAAGAACCGGGTGTGCGAACTCTGTGACCGGTTATCTCCGGCAGCGGAAATTATTGGCGCAGTGAACACCGTCGTAAATGAAGAAGGCGTGCTGACCGGATATACGACAGACGGAATCGGATATATGATGTCGGTAAAGGATGCGGGATATGATGTGATCGGAAAGAAGATGACGATCTTCGGAGCCGGCGGAGCAGGAACTTCGATTCTTGTACAGGCTGCGCTGGACGGAGTTTCAGAAATCACGGTGTTCAATCGGCGCACCCCTTTTTTTGAGAGGGCGGAGCAGATTATCGGCAAATTAAAAGAGCGGACAGACTGTAAAATAAATTTATACGATTATGAGGACGAAACAATCTTGCGAAGGGAGATCGGAGAGAGCTCGCTTCTGACAAATGCAACTTCACTTGGAATGTCTTCGAATGCGGAGGCGTGTATTTTAAAAGATGCTTCGATGCTGCATTCGGATATGGTTGTCTCGGACGTAATCTATGAGCCGAAAGAAACCCGACTTCTGAGAATGGCAAGAGAAGCGGGATGCTCTACATTTAACGGAATGTATATGCTGCTGTATCAAGGAGCGGAAGCGTTTCGGATCTGGACCGGACAGGAAATGCCGGTGGAGCATATAAAAGAAAAATATTTTAAAGCGCAAGAAGCGTAAAGCTGAAGAAGCAGCAGCCCCTTTCCTATGGCAAAAGTGTCATATGAAAGGGGCTGCTGCTTTTTGAATGTTTTATTTTCATGTATGTAAGATAAGACCTGAGAGAATATCAGGAGGAGTGATATTTAAGAAAAATCGAAATGCAGCAATTGAGGAAATGAATCGATCGTATGCGCTGCATCCGGCACGTCTCCGAAACCGTAAGCGGCAAAGATGAACGGAATAGCAGCTTCTTTGCAGGCATCGGCATCGCCTTGGGTATCTCCGATATAAATGGCAGAGTTCAAATGATTTCGTTCCATCAGTGTGCGGATCGTCTTTCCTTTTGAGGTCTTTGTCTGTCCATAGCAAAGGGTGTCTTTGATATACGGCTGCAGGTGACAGGTTTCCAGTAAAGCTTCGATATATCCGCACTGGCAGTTGCTGACAATATAGAGATCGTATTGTTTTGAAAGTATCGGCAGGGTTTGGGCAACGCCGGGATAAAGGGTTCCGGGTTTTTCCAGAAGAAGACGGTTTTCATATTCGAAACACAAATCTCCGAGCCGGGTCCGCTCTTCATCAGAAAGCTGAGGAAACAGTGCGCGGTAAAGCTCTTCCATTGTCTTTCCGAATAATCCGCTCAAGATCTGACGGTTTACAACAAGATTGAGCGAGGAATTGTCTCGGATCGCAGCATTCCAAGCCTCGGCAACGGTATCGGTGGAATCCCAGAGCGTACCGTCTACATCAAAAATAATTCCGTCCATAGATAGATCCTCCTTTGAATATGTGCAGACAAAATATGCCTATTACCAAATACTATATCACAAAAATCTGCTTTTAAAAAGATTCTTTTTAGTGTATACTAAATTGGGATAAAAAGGAGTATTGCTGTTTGAAACGGCAAAGGAGAATCGGTATGAGTGAGAAGATTGTTTTAATAGATGGACACAGCATTTTAAACCGGGCATTTTACGGAGTGCCGGATCTGACCAATGCGGAAGGGCTGCACACCAATGCGGTGTATGGTTTTTTGAATATTATGTTTAAGATTCTGGATGAAGAAAAACCGGAATATCTGACGGTGACCTTTGATGTTCATGCACCGACGTTCCGGCATGAGATGTATGCGGATTATAAGGGAACCCGCAAGCCGATGGCGGAAGAACTGCGGCAGCAGGTTCCGGTGATCAAAGAAGTGCTTCAGGCGATGCAGATTAGGACGATCGAGAAGGCAGGGCTTGAGGCGGACGATCTTCTCGGAACGATTTCCCGGATCTGTGAGGAAAAAGGGATGGACGTTGCGATCATTTCCGGAGACCGAGATACGTTGCAGCTTGCGACAGAGAAAGTGAAGATCAGGATTCCGAAGACGAAGCAGGGACGGACAGAGATTGAAGACTATTATGCTGCGGATGTCAAGGAGAAACTGGGGGTTACTCCGGTGGAATTTATCGATGTAAAGGCTTTGATGGGAGACACGTCCGATAATATACCGGGAGTCCCGGGGATCGGTGAAAAGACCGCGACAAAGCTGATCACAGAGTATCAGACGATTGAAAATGTTTATGCACATGCCGCGGAAGTAAAGCCGCCGAGAGCAAGCAAGAATATTCAGGAGTTTTGGGAACAGGCATGTATGAGTAAGACACTGGCAACGATCGATACCCATGCAGAGCTTGAATTTGAACCGGAACAAGCAAAATACGGAAATCCATACACAAAAGAAGCCTATGAACTGTTCCAGAGATTGCAGTTTAAGAATCTTCTGGGAAGGTTTGATGTAGAAACGACGACAAACCGTGTGGAAGAACAGTTTTATGAGGTGACGGATAAGAAAGAGATTGAAGAGATTTTCATAAAAGCGTGTCAGGCAAAACGCGTAGGGGTTTCCATCTGGAAAGAAGATGGAAATGTATTGCCGCTGTTTGTACATGCTTCCGGATACGGACGAATCTCCATAGCATGCGATAAAGAAAACGTATATTCGATCCCTTGCAGTATGGATACGGATATGGAAGCCTTGTTTGAAAAACTCGGGGAAGTTCAGGCATCGGCGGAGCAATTTGCAATATTTGATCTCAAACAATATCTCTCCCTTATTCCGATTCGGAAACAGGAGCGGTGCTTTGATGCAACGGTAGCCGCTTATCTGTTGAATCCTTTGAAAAGCGATTACACCTATGAAGATGTGGCGAGAGAATATCTGGATCTTGTCATCGATGAGAAAGCAGAAGGGATGATAAGATCTTGCTATGAAGCGTATACGGCATTTGCGTCGGCATCGATTTTAGAAACAAAATTAAAAGAGAGCGGAATGTATGAGTTGTTTCGAGATATAGAAATGCCGCTCGTATTTACATTGTATGATATGGAACAAGCCGGGATTCATGTGGAAGGGGCTGCGCTGAAAAGCTACGGAGATCAGCTGGGAGAGCGGATTTTGGAATTGGAGCAGGAGATTTGTGAAGAAGCAGGGGAAGTGTTTAATATCAATTCCCCTAAGCAGCTGGGGGTGATCTTATTTGAAAAGCTCGGACTTCCGGGTGGGAAGAAGACGAAGACCGGATATTCGACGGCGGCGGATGTGTTGGATAAGCTGGCGCCGGATCATCCGATCGTCAGTAAGATTTTGGAATATCGCCAGCTTACCAAACTGAAATCGACCTATGCGGACGGATTGGCGAATTATATTGGAGCAGACGGACGGATCCACGGAAAATTTAATCAGACGATCACCGCAACCGGACGGATCAGCAGTACCGAACCGAATCTGCAGAACATTCCGGTTCGAATGGAACTGGGACGACTGATACGAAAAGTATTTGTGCCAAAAGAGGGATGTGTCTTTCTGGATGCGGATTATTCGCAGATCGAACTTCGGATTCTGGCACATTGCTCCGGGGATGAACAGTTGATACAGGCATATCGGGAGGCGCAGGATATCCACCGTATGACCGCGTCTCAAGTGTTCCATATTCCTTTTGAGGAAGTGACGGATCTGCAGAGAAGAAATGCAAAGGCCGTTAATTTTGGAATCGTCTATGGAATCAGTTCTTTTGGGCTGAGCCAGGATCTAAGTATTACTCGGAAAGAAGCGGCGCAATATATTGAAAGTTATTTTGAAACGTATCCGGGAATTAAACAGTTTTTAGACGATCAAGTTGAGCATGCGAAGGAAAACGGTTATGTGGTGACCTTGTTCGGACGTCGGCGTCCGGTTCCGGAATTGAAGTCCAGTAACTTTATGCAGCGTAATTTTGGAGAGCGTGTTGCAATGAATGCGCCGATTCAGGGAACGGCAGCGGATGTGATCAAGATTGCGATGATCGGCGTGAACAGAGAACTAAAGCGCCGCGGACTGAAATCAAAACTGATCTTGCAGGTACACGATGAACTTCTGATCGAGACGGCGGAGGAAGAGCTGGAAGAAGTAAAAGAGATTTTAAAAGATCAGATGGAACATGCCGCACAGTTGAAAGTACCTTTGATCGTTGATATGCACACCGGAAACAGTTGGTATGAGGCAAAATAACAGAGGCGGGAAATGAAGATGAAAGTAATTGGAATTACCGGCGGTGTGGGCTGCGGAAAAAGTGCGGTGCTTGCATTTTTAGAAACCGAATATGCAGCGGTGGTCACACAGCTTGACGAGGTGGCAAAGCAACTGCAAAAAAGAGGACAGGAATGTTTTGAACAGATCGTTGCACAATTTGGTACGGATATTCTGAGAGATGACGGGGAACTGGATCGAAACCGACTTGCCGAAACCGTGTTTCAGGATTCAGAGAGGCTCCTGAAGTTGAACGCGATCGTACACCCGAAAGTGAAAGCGTGGGTGAAAGAAGATATTGAACAGAAACGAAGAGACGGCGTTGATTTATATGTGATCGAGGCGGCGCTTCTTCCGATTGCGGGATACGAGTCGATCTGTGATGAAATGTGGTATATTTATGCGGAAGAACCGGTGAGGAGACGTAGACTGAAAGAATCGCGCGGTTATACGGACGAGAAGATCACGCAAATGATCGCATCACAGCCGACGGAACGGATGTTCCGGGAAAGCTGCGACCATGTGATCGAAAACAGCGGAACATTGGAAAATACAAAGGAACAGATAGGAGAATTGTTATGAGAATGTGCAGTATTGCCAGCGGAAGCAGCGGCAACTGTATTTATGTGGGAAGCGACGATACGCATTTGCTGGTGGATGCGGGCATCAGCAAAAAAAGGATCGAAGCCGGACTGGAAAAGCTGGAGATCAAAGGGGAGGAACTGGACGGGATCCTTGTGACTCATGAACATTCAGACCATATTCAGGGTCTGGGGGTGTTCAGCAGGAAATATGGGGTTCCGATCTATGCGACGCCGGGAACGATCGAGGGGATCAAATCCAGTTCCAGCCTTGGAAAACTGCCGGATGGGATTCTGCATCCGATCACGGTCGACGAGAAATTTACGCTGGGAGATATTACGGTTGATCCGTTTGCAATCTCCCATGACGCCAACGAACCGTCCGGTTATCGGATGGAGTGCGGGGGGAAAGCTGCGGCGGTGGCGACGGATCTGGGAATCTATAACGATTATATCGTGAAGAAACTGGAAAATCTGGATGCAGTGCTTCTGGAAGCAAATCACGATGTACATATGCTGGAAGTCGGCGGATATCCGTATCATCTGAAGCGAAGGATTCTGGGGGACAGGGGGCATTTGTCCAACGAATTGTCAGGCCGACTTCTTTGTGATATACTACATGATAATTTGAAACATATTGTTCTGGGGCATTTAAGCAAAGAGAATAATTATGCAAAACTTGCATATGAGACAGTGAAGCTGGAAGTAACGCTTGGGGACAATCCTTATAAAGGCGAGGAACTGAATATGCAGGTCGCAAACCGCGACAGCGTATCGGAGATCCTTATGTTTTAAGCAGAAAATAGAATGTGCAGGAGGACACACAGGATGAAAAAATGCATCGTATCAGTATTGGGAAAAGACACCGTAGGGATCATTGCAAAGGTATGTACTTATCTTGCAGAGCATCAGATCAATATTCTGGATATTTCACAGACGATCATTCAGGGATACTTCAATATGATGATGATCGTGGACATATCGGATCTGGAACAGGATTTTACGGCGGTCTGTGACGAGATGGCGGCGCTCGGTGAGGAGATCGGCGTGACGATCCACTGCCAGAGAGAAGAGATTTTTGAAAAAATGCACAGACTGTAAGCGGAAAACGAAAAACGAATGCGAGGAACCAGACATGATTAATATGTATGAAGTATCAGAGACAAATAAGATGATCGAACACGAAAATCTGGATGTGCGTACGATCACACTTGGAATCAGCCTGTTGGACTGCGTGGACTCCAATCTGGAAGAATTGAACCGGAAGATTTATGATAAGATCACAACCATTGCAAAAGATCTGGTCAGCACGGGGCAGGATATCGAAAAGGAATTCGGGATCCCGATCGTGAATAAACGGATTTCCATCACGCCGATCGCACTGGTCGGCGCAGCGGCATGTAAATGTCCGGAAGATTTTGTGGAAGTGGCAAAGACGCTGGATCGCGCGGCGAAAGAAGTCGGCGTGAATTTTATCGGCGGTTATTCCGCACTTGTCTCCAAAGCGATGACAAAGAGTGATGAGAATCTGATCCGTTCGATCCCGCAGGCGCTGGCGGTAACCGAGCGGATCTGCAGTTCCGTCAATGTCGGTTCGACGAAAACCGGCATCAATATGGATGCGGTGCGTCTCTGCGGCGAGATCGTAAAAGCGACGGCCGAGGCGACAAAAGAGAATGACTCCCTTGGCTGTGCGAAACTGGTGATCTTCTGCAACGCGCCGGATGACAACCCGTTTATGGCCGGTGCATTTTTAGGAGTGACAGAAGCGGATGCTGTCATCAATGTCGGCGTCAGCGGACCGGGAGTTGTAAAGAAAGCGTTGGAAAAAGTACGGGGAAAAGGATTTGAAGAACTTTGCGAGACGATCAAAAAGACCGCGTTTAAGGTGACCCGTGTGGGACAGCTTGTCGCGGGAGAAGCGTCAAAACGTCTCGGCGTTCCGTTCGGGATCGTAGATCTTTCACTGGCGCCGACACCGGCGATCGGTGACAGCGTGGCGGAGATCCTTGAGGAGATCGGACTGGAACGGGTCGGCGCACCGGGAACGACGGCGGCGTTGGCAATGCTGAATGATCAGGTGAAAAAAGGCGGCGTGATGGCGTCTTCTTATGTAGGAGGACTCAGCGGCGCGTTTATTCCGGTCAGTGAAGATCAGGGAATGATCGACGCGGTCAATGCGGGAAGCCTGACACTGGAGAAACTGGAGGCGATGACTTGCGTCTGCTCGGTGGGGCTGGATATGATCGCCATCCCAGGAAAGACAGAGGCAAGCACGATTTCCGGAATTATCGCAGATGAGATGGCGATCGGTATGGTCAATCAGAAGACGACGGCAGTCCGTCTGATCCCGGTGATCGGAAAAGATGTAGGAGAGATCGCAGAGTTTGGAGGACTTCTCGGATATGCGCCGATCATGCCAGTCAATGAATTCGGCTGTGATGCATTTATCGGCAGAAAAGGAAGAATACCGGCTCCGATCCATAGTTTCAAAAATTAGCACAGAAAGGAAGCGACATGAAAAAAATAGCGATCATGACAGACAGCAACAGCGGGATCACACAGGAAAAAGGCAAAGAACTGGGAGTCTGTGTTCTGCCGATGCCGTTCTTTATCAATGAGAAGCTGTATTTTGAAGATATTACACTGACACAGGAAGAATTTTACAAGTATCTGGAAGAGGATGCGGATATCTCCACTTCCCAGCCGTCTCCGGGAGATGTGATGGAACGCTGGGATCAGCTGCTGGAAGAATATGATGAGGTTGTACATATCCCGATGTCCAGTGGCTTGAGCGGATCCTGTGAAACTGCGATGACATTGGCGCAGGATTATGACGGAAAAGTGCAGGTTGTGAACAACCAGCGGATTTCCGTGACTCAGGAGCAGTCGGTTTATGATGCGATACTTTTGCGGGATGCAGGAAAAGACGCCGCGCAGATCAAAGAGATCCTGGAGGCGGAAAAGTTTGAGTCTACGATCTACATTACCGTAGATACGCTGAAATATTTAAAGAAAGGCGGTCGGATCACTCCGGCAGCGGCAGCACTCGGAACAGTATTGAATCTGAAGCCGGTTCTGCAGATTCAGGGAGAAAAGCTGGATGCATTTGCAAAAGTACGCGGATGGAAAGCGGCAAAGCGGACGATGCTCAAGGCGATCGAGACAGATCTGAAAGAACGTTTCAAAGGAAAAGAAGATCAGCTTACGCTGGGCGTTGTGTGCACATGCGGCAAGGAAGACGCGGCGGAATGGAAAGAAGAGATCCATACGATGTTTCCACAGTTTGAGATCATGGAAGCTCCGTTGTCTTTGAGCGTTGCATGCCATATCGGTCCGGGAGCGATGGCGGTGACGTGTACGAAGAAAGTGAAGATCTGACGATACGCGTGTGCGCTTAAAAGATTGCAGCGTCCGTGTACAAAAGGCGTATTTTTCTTGTACACGGATGCTGTTGACAGGAAAGAGATAACCAGAGGAACCTTATATTTTAAGGATCCCCTGGTTATACTCATTTTTAAAAGCTGTTTTATACTTGTCTGTCACAACGGACGTGTAAAGATTAGAAGCTAAAACATCCTGCGTCAGCATTTTCTGTCCGGATTCCGGGAGATGTCCGGCGTCATACAGGCGGGTGAGCAGCGGAAGCTTTCCGTGCCTGGCGGCTGCGGAGATCACTTTTTCCGAGTCTTTCCGAAAGCCAAGAAGATGGGCATAATAATGAAAATGATCGGAAGTATAGGCGGCGACATTTTTCTTTTTGATCCCCAGCATAATATGCAGCAGCGCCCGGTTGACACGGGTCTGCGTGAGCTCCCGTGTTTTCAGAAGTTCGCAGAACTGCTGGTAGTGAAAATAATGATTGAGCTGCGCGCAGATCCGGTTGGCAAGTTCCTGAGAAACATCCATGTATCGGATCAGGGAATCCGGTTTTTTGTTGAGCAGTTTATACTTTAAAATGAGAGAAAAATCATTCTGGCAGATCGGATACTGGATCCTGTGATGATCTTTTAATAATTCCAGACAGGATTCCGGAACCTGATGTTCCAACTCACCGAGGATATGGTGTATCCCGGAAGATTCCGGCTGACCGGCATGGTCGATATGAACCGCGGAACCGGAGTAGGCGAGCAAGGAACGGATCGCGGAAGCGGAGCTGTAGGAATCGTGCAGATCCGGATCGTGATAATGTGCTCCGCGCCGGGCGATCGTGTACGGTATGATCCGGCTTTTCTGACGCTTCAGGGCTTTTAAATATTCGATCCCGAGAATATTGTTCGGATCGTTTAAGAGGAAAGAGCAGTCGTTTCCGCAGAGACATGCGGAGACGGCTTCCTGCCGTGCCATGGGATAGGAAGCTCCGTTTTTTAAATGGAACCTAAGGACGGTTCGGTAAAGTTCCGGTTCCTCCACGAGAAGATCGGCGATCTGCGAAAGACTTTCGAGGTCGTTACACTCACTGCCGAATACAAGCGTATCGACGATGCCGAGCCGATCGAGAAGAGAAACAGCGCCCTCTGCGAATAATTCCGCGCTGCCGGTCGCATAGCAGACAGGAAGTTCAAAAACCGCGGAAGCACCGCATTTTAATGCCATTTCCGCTCGGAGACGTTTGGGCATGCATGCGGGAATCCCGCGCTGTACATAGTCGCCGCTCATCACAACGACTGCGTGGTCGGCGCCTGTGATTTTTTTTGCCTGCTCGATATGATAGCGGTGTCCGTTATGGAATGGATTGTACTCAGCGATTAATCCGACAATTTTCATAAGAATCTCCTTGTATATCTTTTTGAGAACTATTATACTATAAAAGATGGTAAAAAAACATCAAGAAAAATGAAATGAACGAAAGCGGGGGACGTAATGAAGAAAGAACAGGTCGAAGAACTGCTTGAAAAGAGGGAGTTCAAAGAATTAAAAGAATTGCTGGAAACGATGCACCCCGTTGATATTGTAGAGATTTTAGAGGACATTGAGCAGCGGCAGATGATCCTGATCTTCCGGCTTCTGGCGAAAGAAGAGGCGGCGGAAGTATTTACGGATATGAATAGCGATATGCGTGAATATCTGATCAATGCATTGACAGACTCGGAGTTGGAAGAGGTCATGGATGAGATGTACCTTGACGACTCGGTCGACGTACTGGAAGAGATGCCTGCCAATGTGGTAGACCGTCTGCTGTCGGTAACCGACGAGGAAACAAGACAGAAGATCAATGCGCTTCTGCAGTATCCGGAGGACAGCGCGGGAAGCATCATGAATGTGGAGTATATCAGCCTGCGCAAAGAGATGACGGTGGAAGAAGCGATCTTGAAGATCCGGCAGGTTGGTATCAACCGGGAGACGATCTATACTTGTTATGTGACAGAGAAGAAAAAACTGATCGGGGCGGTGGACGTCAAGGATCTTCTGACGGCCGGCGAGTCCAGATTGATCGAAGAGATCATGGATGAAAATGTACTTTGTGCCCGCACGTTAGATGATCAGGAAGAGGTGGCAAGCAAGATCCGGAAATACGGTCTTGTTGCGATCCCGATCATCGATCATGAGAACTGTCTTGTCGGAATCGTTACGGTTGACGACGCTATGCTCGTTATGCAGGAAGAGACAACGGAGGATATCAGCATGATGGCCGGTGTCAGCCCGAATGAAGATTCGTATTTCGGCACGTCTGTTTTCCAGCATGCAAAGAACCGGTCGCTGTGGCTGATGCTTTTGATGCTTTCGGCAACGGTCAGCGGAGAAATCCTGGCACATTATGAAAAGGCGATGGCGGCGATGCCGGTGCTGATCACCTTTATCCCGATGCTGATGGGAACGAGCGGAAACAGCGGATCCCAGAGTTCTACGATGGTGATACGGGGACTCGCCGTAGGAGAGATCCAGTTTAAAGATTTTTTCCGGGTTGTATTTAAAGAGATCCGGGTGGCTCTGATCGTCGGAGTTCTGCTTGCGATCGTCAATGGAGTCCGCGTATATCTGATGTATGATCAGGATCTGACGCTTGCGATCGCCATTGGCATTACGATGATCGCCATTGTATGCATGGCGAAATGTGTCGGCTGTACGCTTCCGCTTCTGGCAAAAAAGATCGGACTCGATCCGGCGCTGATGGCGGCGCCGCTGATCTCCACGATCATGGACACTTGTACGATCCTGATGTATTTCGCGATCATAACTGCGTTGTATCGAATGTGAAATAAGAAGCGTCTATATTTTATTGAGCGTCAAGGGACTGCTGCAATGGTAGGAAAACTATTACCTGCCAGAGCAGCAGTTTTGCTTTTATATTATTTTTTAATCGAAAGGATATAGGAAGAAATGAGCTGATGGATTTGTTGAAGCAGTTCCTTTTTCTTTTTTGCGTATTGCGTTTTTTTGATCAGGGCAATATGTTCAAGCATCGTCAGATTCATTTGTTGAAAAAAATGAAGACTGTCAGAAATATCGAAATTTGTTTTTAAAAGATGTTCGGTTTGAGCTTGCTTCAGTGCGGAAAAGAATGCGGGTTCCAATTTGTTTATATAAGGCAGCAGAATGGAGGCGGTTTTAGCTTCTTTTGAGGGCAGATACCATTCGGAGAGAAGCAGAAGAGAAAGATCCTCTTTGCGCTTTAATATTTCGGTATAAAAAGTTTCTAAAAGTTGCTGCAAGGAATCCAGACTGTCTTTACCAGCCGGTATCGTATCGGAAAAAGAGTCGGTTTGAAGATCTTGTAAAATTTGTTTTTGCAGTGCTTTTAAAATATCATCACTGTTTTTGAAATATTTATAAAGTGTGACCGTCGAAATATCTAGATTACGAGCCAACTGTTGGATATTGAAGACGGCAATTCCTTCTGTCAGGAACATTTTGCGGGCGGAAATTAAAATTTCGGTTTTACGTTTTTCTCTCATCTGTGCGAAATATGCTGTCTGATCCATATCAAATCATCCTTATAATTGTATTTTTGTTTTATTATAGCAGTTGCATATAAGATTAGCAAATGTAAGCACGAAAGAAAATCGTTTTTATCATCTTGCGGCACAAAGAAAAATGGGTTAATATTATATTAATTCATTTAATGGCTTGAAAACAACAAGAAAAACAGGAGGAAAAGAAATATGTTGAGAACAGCGTCGATTTTTCAAAATAATATGATATTGCAGAGAGGGAAAACGGTTTCCGTTTGGGGAGAGGGAACTCCGGGGGCGGAAGTATGTGCAAAAATCCAAGGAAAAGATGGAAAGACATTTGTTGGTAAAGATGGAAAATGGATGTTGGGAATCGAGGAATTAACGGCATCCGAAGAGGAATGCCTTGTAATCGAATGTGGAGAAGAAAAGCTGATTTATAAAGATGTTGCAGTAGGTGAAGTGTGGGTTGCAGGCGGACAATCGAATATGGAATTTTGGATGCGTTATGAAAAGCACAGAGAAGAGGAGTTCGAAAATTGTCCACATCAATCTTTACGCTTTTTTGACGTTCCGGAAATCTGTTACGAAAGACAGCTCGAGGAGTTTGATTACAGCAGGCAGGGCGTTTGGAGAGAAGCAGTATCAAAAGAAGAATTGGAATATTTTAGTGCGGTCGGATATTATTTTCAAAAAGAAATTCAAAAAGAACTGCGGGTTCCGGTTGGCGTGATCGGATGCAACTGGGGAGGAACGATTTCAAGAGCATGGATGAATCCGGAGACTGTAAAAAAAGTCGGTGCGGCTTGGATGCATGATTATGAAGATACCATTGCAGAAATGGATATGGAAGCGTATTGGAAGAAGCAGCACGGCAACCCAATGAATGACAGAGGCAATCCGTTTGCGGATGCATTTGGGGAATTTGTTTTACCAAGAACACCGGAGAGAAATGAATTAGAAGCATTTTTCGGAAATATGTCTTCTGATTTACAAGAATATCTCGGAACACTTCTGCCGCAGTCAATTCCGGGAAGTTTATATGAATCCATGCTGAAAATGATCGCGCCATACAGCATCCGAGGTTTTTTATGGTATCAGGGAGAAAGTGATGATGTGCCGGGGAAAAATGTACTATATAAAGAGATGCTGACAGGGTTGATCTCGGACTGGCGTACATTATGGGGAGATATAAAGCTGCCGTTTTTGTTTGTGCAGCTGCCGGGATTTCGTAAATGGCTGATGGATGAGACAGAAAACCAATATCCGATCATTCGAAAATGTCAGCAGCAGGTTGCGGATACAGTCGAGAATGCCTATTTGTGTTCTATATCGGATGCCGGGGAAGAAGTGGATATTCATCCGAAAAATAAAAAAATAGTGGGAGAAAGATTGGCGTTGTTGGCAAAAAATTATGTCTATCATATCCCATGTATGTGTGAAGCGCCTCGGGCAATAAAAGCGGAAAAAGAGGGAAGTATAATAAAAGTAAGATTTGATCATGCGGCAGACGGTCTTAAAATAAAGGGAGAAAAACTGAATGCACTGGAAGTTTTCGCAGACGGAAAACCGGTTGTGTTTGAAGTGGATGTGGAAGGAAATCAGTTAAAAATATCGTTGAAAGAAGCAACAGAGAAAAAGATAAAAATTTGTTTTGCACAGACTTCATGGTTTTTAGTTAATTTATATAATATGGCAGATGTTCCGGCAGTTCCATTTGAAATTGTCTGTGAGAAATAGAAATCATCCTGTAAATAAACAGAAAAACAACGATTCCTGCAGATAAAATAAAATTGTACTTGAAAATGCACATGAATCCCACTTGTATACAGTATTTCTTTGCGCTATAATGAAGAAAGTGAGAAAAAAGGAAAGGTGGTTTTTAACCATGGGATTTATTGATGAGATCAAAGCAAGAGCAAAAGCAGACGTAAAGACGATCGTGCTTCCGGAGACAGAAGACGAGAGAACTTATAAGGCAGCGGAAGCCGTACTGAAAGAGGGTACTGCAAAGCTGATCCTTGTAGGAAGCAAGGAAGAGATCGAGAAAAACGGAGCCGGTTATGATCTTACAGGCGCACAGATCGTAGATCCTGCGACAAATGACAAGACAGAAGCGTACATTGCGAAGCTTGTAGAATTGAGACAGAAAAAAGGTATGACAGAAGAACAGGCAAGAGAACTGCTTCTGAACAACTATTTATATTACGGTGTTATGATGGTAAAAATGGGAGATGCGGACGGAATGGTTTCGGGTGCATGTCACTCCACAGCAGATACACTGCGTCCGTGTCTGCAGATTTTGAAGACTAAACCGGGAACAAAGCTTGTTTCCGCATTCTTCGTAATGGTTGTTCCGGACTGCGAGATGGGAGCAGAGGGAACGTTTGTATTCGGAGATTCCGGTCTGGAACAGAATCCGGATCCGGAGAAACTTGCACATATCGCAGTTTCTTCCGCAGCATCATTTGAACTGCTGACAGGAAAAGAGGCCGCAGTCGCAATGCTTTCCCACTCCACAAAAGGAAGTGCAAAGCATGCGGACGTAGACAAAGTCGTAGAAGCTACCAAGATCGCAAAAGAGCTTGCACCGGAACTGAAATTAGACGGAGAACTGCAGCTTGATGCGGCGATCGTACCGTCTGTCGGAGAGTCAAAAGCTCCGGGAAGCCCGGTTGCGGGACATGCCAACGTATTGATCTTCCCGGATCTGGATGCAGGAAATATCGGATACAAACTGGTACAGAGACTGGCAAAAGCGGAAGCTTACGGACCGCTGACACAGGGAATTGCAGCACCAGTCAACGATCTGTCCCGCGGATGCAGTGCAGAAGACATCGAAGGTGTCATTGCGATCACAGCCGTACAGGCTCAGGCACAGAACTAAAAAAATTATCCGGAATGGATGAGGAACTTAGGACGGTTCCTATAAAGAATGATATGTGGAGGATATAGAAAAATGAACGTATTAGTTATCAATTGCGGAAGTTCATCATTGAAATTCCAGTTAATCAATTCTGACACAGAGGCAGTTCTGGCAAAAGGACTTTGCGAGAGAATCGGGATCGACGGAAGACTGACATATCAGCCGGCAGGCGGAGAAAAAGAAATTTTCGAGAAAGCAATGCCGACTCATACCGAAGCGATCCAGTTTGTGATCGATGCCTTGACGAATGAAAAGACAGGAGTCGTAAAGAGCCTGGACGAGATCGGAGCTGTCGGACACCGTGTCGTACACGGCGGAGAGAAATTTGCACAGTCCGTTGTGATCACCGAGGAAGTAAAGAAAGCAGTTACAGAATGTAACGATCTGGCGCCGCTTCACAATCCTGCCAACCTGATCGGTGTAGAAGCATGTGAGAAGCTGATGCCGAATACACCGATGGTCGCAGTTTTTGATACCGCTTTCCACCAGACAATGCCGGAAAAAGCATATATGTACGGACTTCCGTATTCTTATTATGAAAAATACAAAGTAAGACGTTATGGTTTCCACGGAACAAGCCACAGCTTTGTGTCCAAACGGGCGGCAGAGATCGCAGGTGTTCCGTATGACCAGACAAAAACGATCGTCTGCCATCTTGGAAACGGGGCAAGCGTATCTGCCGTATTAAACGGAAAATCTGTGGATACTTCCATGGGACTGACTCCGCTGGAGGGACTTGTCATGGGAACACGTTCCGGTGATATTGACCCGGCGATCCTGGAATTCATTGCAAAGAAAGAGAATCTGGATATTGAGGGACTGATGAAAGTCCTGAATAAAGAATCCGGTGTATACGGACTTTCCAACGGTGTGTCCAGTGATTTCCGTGACCTGACTGCCGCAGCGGCAGAGGGACAGAAACCGGCACAGATCGCATTGGAAGTATTTGCATACCGTGTGGCAAAATATGTCGGTGCGTATACTGCTGCAATGAACGGCGTGGACAATATCGTATTTACGGCGGGAATCGGAGAGAATGTCGTACAGGTTCGTGAAGAAGTCTGCCGGTACCTCGGATTCCTCGGAATTGAGATTGACAACGAAAAGAATGCGATCCGCGGAGAAGAAGTTGTGATCTCCACTCCGGATTCCAAAGTGAAAGTTATGGTTGTTCCGACCAACGAAGAACTTGCGATCGCTCGAGAGACCGTAGCGCTTTTATAATCGGCTATTACGAAAAAATTAAAATGTGATAATTTCATATTGACAAACACATTTTACATGATATAATAGTTTAGGTGTGAATAGGAGTAATAGCAATGGTGATTAACCTATCAGACGTATTGTCAGAGCAGCATAAACCGATTGATGTGACAGTATCTTTTGAATTGGAAGAGATCCGTATGAAGAGCGGTGTGTTTCCGATCGTTGAAAAAGATCCGGTACATGTCAGGGTATCTCACAGGAAGAACAAGGAACTGGAGATTCAGGCAGAGACACGTGTGTCAGCCTTGATTCCATGTGACAGATGCTTAAGTGAGGTGAAAGAGGAGATTTCGCTTTGTTTTACGAAGCAGGTTGACCTTGGCACATCGGATGCTGAGCTGCCAGAGGGATTCGACGAATCCAACTTTATTGACGGATATTATCTTGACGTGGACAAAATGCTCTATAACGAGATATTGGTGGGATGGCCGACAAAAGTTCTTTGCAGTGAAGACTGTAAGGGCATTTGCAGCGTTTGTGGTCAGAATCTAAATGAGGGTACCTGTGACTGTGAAGACACAGGACTTGACCCAAGAATGTCAGTTGTCCGTGATCTGTTTAAGAATTTTAAGGAGGTGTAACCTATGTCTATCTGTCCAAAGAATAAATCTTCAAAAGCTAGAAGAGATAAGAGAAGAGCTAACTGGAAGATGAGCGCTCCGAACCTGGTGAAGTGCCCGAAGTGCGGAGAACTTATGATGCCTCACAGAGTATGTAAGGCATGCGGCAGCTACAATAAAAAAGAAATCATAGCTGTTGACTAAGAATGACGGTGAAAATGCAGAGAACCCGAGTGGTTGCTCTGCATTTTTTATATAGGCGACGAGCCAAAGTCCGGGCTTGCCCGAGACCTTGGCGACTGCTTACAATCCCGGAATGTGCCTTTTGGCACTTCCGGTGGTTGTATATTTTTCATGTGTGGGAACCATCTTTTGTTCTTGATTTTTAGAGGGATGTTTAGTAGAATTAATAGAAGCAGCAAAGGAGGAAAAAAGATGTCCGAGATGACGGTAGTTGCACTGGATGCCATGGGCGGTGATAATGCGCCGAAAGAGATGATAAAAGGTGCAGTTGAGGCAGTGCAGAAGCGCAGCGATATAAAAGTGTTATTGGTAGGGAAGCAGGATCTGATCGAGGAGGCACTCGCCGGATATACATATCCGAAAGAGCAGATCGAGGTGGTGCATGCATCAGAGGTGATCGAGACGGCAGAGCCGCCGGTGCTTGCGATCCGCAGAAAGAAAGATTCGTCTCTTGTGAAAGCGATGCAGCTTGTGAAGAATAGAGAGGCGGATGCGCTTGTTTCAGCAGGAAGTTCCGGAGCGATCCTTGTAGGCGGTCAGGTGCTTGTAGGCAGGATCCCGGGAGTGAACCGGGCGCCGTTAGCCCCGTTGATCCCGACGGCAAAGGGAATGTCACTTTTGATCGACTGCGGGGCGAATGTCGATGCCAGACCGGCACATCTTGTCCAGTTCGCAAAGATGGGTTCCATTTATATGGAACATGTGATCGGAAAGAAGAATCCGACGGTAGGGATCGTCAACATCGGAGCGGAGGAAGAGAAAGGAAATGCGCTCGTGAAAGAGACGTTCCCGCTTCTGAAAGCGTGCAAAGACATCAACTTTGTGGGAAGTGTGGAAGCGAGAGACATTCCGTCCGGAGCTGTGGACGTGGTAGTCTGTGAAGCGTTTGTAGGAAACGTGATCCTGAAATTATACGAGGGAGTCGGGGCAACATTGATCCGAAAAGTGAAACACGGTATGATGGCAACCCTGCGTTCAAAGATCGGAGCGCTTCTTGTAAAACCGGCATTAAAGGCTACATTAAAAGATTTTGACGCCAGTGAATACGGCGGAGCGCCGCTTTTGGGATTGAACGGACTGGTTGTCAAGACACACGGAAGCTCCAAAGCGAAAGAAGTGTGTAATTCCATTATTCAGTGCGTGGCATTTAAAGAACAGCAGATCAATGAGAAGATCCGCGTATCGATCGAAGCTGCGTCGGAAGAAAAAAAGGAAGATTAAATCGGGAAAGGAATCAAAGTCATGGAATTTGAAAAATTACAGAAAATCATTGCAGAGGTTATGAATGTTTCAGAGGAGGAGATCCGACCGGAGACAACGTTTGTAGATGATCTGGGAGCGGATTCTCTTGATGTATTCCAGATTATCATGGGAATCGAGGAAGAATTTGATATTGAGATCGACAACGAGGAAGCTGAGAAGATCAAGACCGTACAGGATGCGGCAGATCAGATCAGAAAAGTTGTAGAATAATGAATGGATAGAATGTGAACCGGAAAAGCCCTTGGAGGGCTTTTTCGATTTGATGAGAAAGGAACGGTCGATGAGAGAAAGATTAAAGGAACTGGAAGCGCGGATCGGGTATGAGTTCCAGGACGTATCCTTGTTGGAGCGGGCGCTGAGACATAGTTCTTTCACGAATGAAAAACGTATGCCGAAGCAGGAATGTAACGAACGGCTTGAATTTCTGGGAGACGCAGTGCTGGAATTGGTGTCCAGTGAATTTTTATTTAAAGAATATCCGAAAGTTTCAGAGGGGGAACTGACAAAGACGCGTGCAAGTATGGTATGCGAGCCATCGCTTGCTTTTTGTGCCAGAGATATCGATCTGGGGAAGTACCTGCTTCTCGGAAAAGGTGAAGAGGCGACCGGCGGCCGGCAGAGAGATTCTGTGACGTCAGACGCAATGGAAGCATTGATCGGCGCGATTTACCTGGACAGTGGTTTTACTAATGCAAAAGAGTTTATCCATAAGTTTATTTTATCGGATCTTGAAGATAAGAAACTCTTTTTCGATAGCAAGACTATTTTGCAGGAGATCGTGCAGGCAAAGGGAAAAGAAGCGGTGAACTATCGCTTGACGGGAGAAGACGGACCGGATCATAACAAAGTATTCTCTGTCAATGCGGAGATCGGCGGAGTTTCTTATGGGAGCGGAAAAGGACGTTCCAAGAAAGCAGCGGAGCAGGAGGCGGCTTACCGTGCGATTCTGCGATTGAAAAAAGAACAGTAAGAACAGGTGAGTTATGTATTTAAAGAGTATTGAAGTACAGGGATTTAAGTCCTTTGCAAACAAGATCAAATTTGAGTTTCACGAGGGAATCACCGGAATCGTCGGACCGAACGGAAGTGGAAAAAGCAACGTTGCCGACGCGGTACGCTGGGTGCTCGGAGAGCAGAGAGTGAAACAGCTTCGGGGCGGCACGATGCAGGATGTCATTTTCTCGGGAACAGAGAACCGAAAGCCGCTCAGCTACGCTTCCGTTGCGATCACGCTGAATAATTCAGATCATCAGCTTCCGGTGGACTATGAGGAAGTGACGGTCACAAGAAAGCTGTACCGTTCGGGAGAAAGTGAATATCTGATCAACGGAGCCTCCTGCCGTCTGAAAGATATCAATGAGATGTTCTATGATACCGGTATTGGTAAAGAGGGATATTCGATCATCGGACAGGGGCAGATCGATAAGATCTTAAGCGGAAAACCGGAAGAGCGGCGGGAGCTTTTCGACGAGGCTGCCGGAATCGTAAAGTTTAAGCGCAGAAAAGCATTGTCTCTGAAAAAACTGGATGAGGAACGACAGAACTTAACCCGTGTCAATGATATTTTATCGGAGTTGGAAAAACAGATCGGACCACTTCAGAAGCAGTCCGAGGTGGCAAGAGAATATTTGAAAAAGAAAGAAGAACTGAAGACGTTTGATATCAATATGTTTCTGCTGGAGACAGAACGTCTTCGGGAGCTGACCCGAGGGATCGAAGAGAAACTTCAGTTGGCGACGGACGAATTGAGCGAGGCGGGCATCCGGTATGAGGAGATGAAAGCCGAGTACGAGGCGATCGAGGAAGAAGTGGAGGAAATCGACCTTTCCATTGAGAAGGCAAAGAGTCAGTTGAATGAGACGACACTGTTAAAACAGCAGCTGGAGGGGCAGATCAATGTCTTAAAAGAACAGATCAATACGGTCCGGATGAACGACGAGCATTACGGCAAGCGGCAGCAGACGATCCGGATCGAGCTGGAGACAAGGGAGAAACAAAAAGATACGTTGTCACAGGAAAGAGCGGATGTGACAGAGAAACTGACGCAGATATCAAGACAGGATCAGGAAGCGAAGCAGGCGTTGATCGAAGTGCAGAGCCGGATCGCAGAACATAGTGCGGAGGTTGAAAAAAAGAAACAGGAGATCATGGAGCTTCTGAACAACCGTGCGTCAACCCGTGCGAAGATCCAGCATTTTGATACGACGCAGGCACAGTTTACGACACGGCGTGCGGAATTACATAAATTGATCCTTGAGACGGCAAGCGAGGGGGAACGGCAGAATAGCGCGCTGCGTTCCTATGAGGAAGAACTTGTCAGCGTACGGGAGCAGATCACACGGTTTTCGGGGCAGATCAAGGAAAATGAGCAGAAGATCGGACAGTATCAGAGAGAACTTTCCGAGAAGCAGGAAAAGCTGCGTGTCGGACAGACTGCGTATCACAGGGAGTCTTCCCGTCTGGAGTCTTTGAAAAATATTACCGAGCGTTATGACGGATATGGCAACAGCATCCGAAAAGTCATGAGCAACAAAGACCGGGTGCCGGGACTTCTCGGTGTTGTGGCAGACATCATCAAGGTAGAGAAAGAATATGAGATCGCCGTGGAAACGGCGCTTGGCGGAAGTATCCAGAATATTGTTACGGATACCGAGGAGACCGCAAAGCGGATGATCCAGTACCTGAAGCAGAACAAATTCGGACGCGCGACATTTTTACCTCTGACAAGTATGCATGGAAGCGGCGGGATCCGGGATGCGCAGGCATTGAAAGAACCGGGTGTGATCGGGCTTGCCAATACACTGGTGACGGTGGAAGCGAAGTTCCAAGTACTTGCCGATCAGCTTCTCGGGCGGACGATCGTGGTAGACCATATCGATCACGGAATCGCGATCGCGAGAAAATACCGTCAGTCGCTGCGCCTGGTCACGCTGGAGGGAGATTTGATCAATCCGGGCGGATCTATGACCGGAGGCGCGTTTAAAAATTCCAGCAATCTCCTCAGCAGACGGCGTGAGATCGAAGAATTTGAAGAGACGGTGGCGCTGCTGAAGAAAGATATGAGCGCGATGGAGCAGGAAGTGAGCGCGATCAAAGAGAAGCGTGCCGCATGTTACAGTGCCAACGATGAGATCCAGCAGAAACTCGGGAACGCATCGATTACGGAGAATACCGTGAAGATGAATATGGAGCAGGTGCAGGCAAAGTTGCGGGAACTTTCCGAGCGTCACCGTGGTTATAAGAGTGAGCAGAATGAACTGGAAGAACAGATCCGTCAGATCAAAGACAATGAAGATTCGATCCAGATGGAACTGGAGACATCCGAACGTCTGGAAAAAGAATGGAATGAGCGCATTGAGGAATTAAACGGACTTCTGGAGCAGGAGCGTATTGAGGAAACTTCCCAGATGCGCAAGTCGGAGGAAGTGCATCTGAAATTTGCAAGTCTGGAACAGCAGAATACATTTATTCTGGAAAATATCAGCCGTGTGGAGGAGGAATCTGCCAGATTTGCAGAGGAATTAAGAGAACTGGATCAGCACAAGGGCAATGCGTCGGAAGAGATCCGGGTGAAAGAAGAGCAGATCACAGAATTACGACAGACGATCGAAGATTCCAAAGAATTGTTTGCCGAAATCCAGGAAGAGATCAAGGTCCAGAGTACAAAACGGGATGAACTGAACCAGAAACATAAGACATTTTTAGGAAAGCGCGAAGAACTTTCAAAGCATATGTCGGATCTGGATAAAGAGTGTTTCCGTCTGAACAGCCAGAAAGAGGGCTATGAGGAAGCATCTGACAAGCAGATCAATTATATGTGGGAAGAATATGAGCTGACCTATGGCCGGGCGATGGAGCTCCGCAATGAAAATCTGACGGATCTGTCTTATATGAAGCAGCAGATCCAACTGTTGAAACAGGAGATCCGGAAACTTGGCAATGTCAATGTCAATGCGATCGAGGATTATAAGAATGTATCGGAACGATATGAATTTTTGAGCGGACAGCATGAAGATCTGATTGAGGCGGAGGCTACGCTTGTGAAGATCATCGAGGAACTGGATGCCGCGATGCGCAAACAGTTCCAGGAGCAGTTTGCTTTGATCAGCAGTGAGTTTGACAAAGTATTCCGACAGTTGTTCGGCGGCGGAAAAGGAACGCTGGAACTGATGGAAGACGAGGATGTGCTGGAAGCGGGAATCCGCATCATCGCGCAGCCGCCCGGAAAGAAGCTGCAGAATATGATGCAGCTTTCCGGTGGAGAGAAAGCGCTGACTGCGATTTCTCTGCTGTTTGCGATCCAGAACTTAAAGCCGTCTCCGTTCTGTCTGCTGGACGAGATCGAGGCGGCATTGGACGACAGTAACGTCGGACGATACGCGCAGTATCTGCATAAGCTCACAGAACATACACAGTTTATCGTGATCACACACCGCCGCGGAACGATGGCGGCGGCAGATCGGCTTTACGGGATCACCATGCAGGAAAAAGGCGTATCCACATTGGTTTCCGTCGATCTGCTGGAAGATGATCTTGTAAAATAGAAGTACTGTGAATCAGCAGTAAAATCGAGGAGGCAGGAATGGAAGAGAAACAAGGGTTTTTTAAGCGGCTCGTGTCCGGGCTGACAAAGACGAGAGATAATATCGTATCGGGCATGGACAGTATTTTTCATGGATTTTCCCATATAGACGAGGATTTTTATGAGGAATTGGAAGAGACATTGATCATGGGAGATCTCGGCGTGCATACGACGATGGAGATCATCGAAGATCTTCGGGAGAAAGTAAAAGCACAGCATATCAAAGAACCGATCGAGTGCCGTCAGCTTTTGATCGACAGTATCAAAGAGCAGATGGACGTGGGCGAGACTGCATATGAATTTGAAGAAAAGCAGTCCGTTGTATTTGTGATCGGGGTCAATGGAGTCGGCAAGACGACAACGATCGGAAAGCTGGCGGGAAAATTCCGTGCGGAACATAAAAAAGTGATCCTTGCGGCGGCGGATACGTTCCGTGCGGCGGCGGGCGAACAGTTGAAAGAGTGGGCGAACCGTGCACAGGTGGAGATGATCGGCGGTCAGGAGGGTTCCGACCCGGCGGCAGTCGTATTTGACGCAGTGGCAGCAGCGAGAGCAAGAAGAGCGGATATCCTGCTCTGTGATACTGCAGGACGTCTGCACAACAAAAAGAATCTGATGGAAGAATTGAAGAAGATCAACCGTGTCATCGATCGGGAATATCCGGAAGCATACCGGGAAACTTTAGTTGTACTGGATGCGACGACCGGACAGAATGCACTGAATCAGGCAAAAGAATTTAACGAAGTGGCAGATATTACAGGAGTGATCCTGACAAAGATGGACGGAACAGCAAAAGGCGGAATCGCCGTTGCGATCCAGGCAGAACTGGGAATTCCGGTGAAATATATCGGCGTCGGAGAGGGCATTGACGATCTGCAGAAATTTGACGCGGATGAATTTGTAAACGCATTATTCTATCGGGAAGAGAGCAAGGAGGAATAACCATGTTGACATTAGAAAAATTTGAGGAAGCCAGCGAGATCGTAAAACGTGTGACGAATCCTACCAAGTTGATTTACAGCGAATACTTAAGTGAACAGGCAGGCGGAAAAGTATACCTGAAACCGGAAAATATGCAGCATACCGGCGCATACAAACTGCGCGGCGCATACTACAAGATCAGTACGATGACAGAGGAAGAACGTGCAAGAGGTCTGATCACGGCATCTGCCGGAAACCATGCGCAGGGAGTTGCCTATGCGGCGAAAGCATTTGGATGTAAGGCGACGATCGTGATGCCGACGATCACTCCGCTGATCAAAGTGAACCGGACAAAGAGTTACGGTGCCGAGGTGGTTCTACATGGGGACGTCTATGACGACGCCTGCGCGTATGCATATGAATTGGCAGAAAAGCACGGATATACATTCGTGCATCCGTTTGACGATCTGGATGTGGCGACCGGACAGGGAACGATCGCAATGGAGATCGTACAGGAACTTCCGACCGTGGATTACATTCTGGTGCCGATCGGCGGAGGCGGACTGGTGACAGGCGTGTCCACTTTGGCAAAAATGCTGAACCCAAAGATCAAGGTGATCGGCGTGGAGCCGGCGGCGGCAGCCAGCATGACCGCGGCTCTTGCGGCCGGGGAGGTTGTCTCTCTGGACAGTGCAGATACGATTGCAGACGGTACCGCAGTGAAGCGGGTCGGAGAAAAGATCTTCCCGTATGTACAGGAAAATGTCGATGAAATCCTGCAGGTGGAAGATGACGAACTGATCGGCGCATTTCTGGATATGGTTGAGAATCATAAGATGATCGTGGAAAATTCCGGACTGCTTTCTGTTGCAGCGTTAAAGCAGCTTGACTGCAAAGGAAAGAAAGTAGTCTGCGTATTAAGCGGCGGCAATATGGATGTGATCACTATGTCTTCGATCGTACAGCATGGTCTGATCCAGAGAGACCGGATCTTCTCCGTATCGGTGCTTCTTCCGGACAAGCCGGGCGAACTGGTGCGTGTGGCGGCAACGATCGCAGATGCACAGGGCAACGTGATCAAACTGGAGCATAACCAGTTTGTCAGCACGAACCGGAATGCGGCTGTGGAACTTCGTATTACGATGGAGGCATTCGGAACCGAACATAAGCATCGTATTCTGGATGCACTGGAAGCAAAAGGGTTCCGTCCGAAACTGATCAGCGCGAAGTTGTATTAATACCCAAAGCGAACACTGGTTTAAAAGTGTTCGCTTTGGGTATTGGCTGAGTTATAAAAATTTGTAAAAGAAAAAGGATCCTGTTTTCATCAGAGGAGATGAGAACGCGATCCTTTTTGTCATGGTCTTGAAAATTAAATCTGATTATATTTCTTCAGCAGTGCGTGGATCTTGTCGGTCGGATTTAATACCGCGCCGATCGTCAGGTCGTGATTCAAAGAATCCACGATCAAGGCAAGGAATTTGCTCATATCTGCGGTGACAAAGTAAGGCTTTTCTTTGACAACCGGAGGAAGATAAGTGAGGTTTGTTGTGATGACCTTGTCAATGTATCCTTTTTCGTGATATTCATCGAATTTATCGAAGCCCTCGGTGAATAATCCGAATGTTGTGCAGACAAACACTCTTGCCGCATGACGTTCTTTTAGCTGTTTTGCGACGTCCAGCATACTTTCACCGGAAGAGATCATATCGTCTACGATGATGACGTCTTTTCCGGTTACGTCGTCGCCGAGGAATTCATGGGCAACGATTGGGTTCTTGCCATTGACAACGGTTGAATAGTCACGGCGTTTGTAGAACATACCCATATCGACACCGAGTACGTTTGAAAAATATACGGCGCGGTGCATCGCGCCCTCGTCCGGGCTGATGATCATCAGATGTTCTTTGTCTGCTTTGAAATCCGGTACAGCACGGAACAATGCTTTCATAAACTGGTACGGCGGGTTAAAACTGTCAAAACCGTACAGCGGAATAGAGTTCTGCACACGCGGGTCGTGAGCATCGAATGTAAGGATACTGCTGACTCCCATGGAGATCAGTTCCTGCAGAGCAAGCGCGCAGTCCAGAGATTCACGTTTTGTACGTTTGTGCTGGCGGCTTTCATAGAGGAACGGCATGATGACGTTGATTCGGTGTGCCTTTCCGGTGGCGGCGGAAATGATACGCTTCAGATCCTGATAATGATCGTCCGGGGACATATGGTTCAGATGTCCGTTGACTGTGTAAGTCAGGCTGTAATTGCAGACATCTGTCATGATGAATAAGTCGGTTCCGCGGATGGATTCTTTTAACATTCCTTTTGCCTCGCCGCTTCCGAAACGCGGACAGGCACAATCTACCAGATAGTTGTTGGAACGATAATTCACATAGATCGGGGACTCGGTCACCTCATTGATCGTGTTCTGACGGAAAGAGACGATGTAGTCGTTGACTTTCTGGCCGAGTTCCAGACAACTTTCCATAGCGGCAATTTTTAAAGGTGCTACCGGGAGCATTTTTTCAATTAATTCAATGTTAGGCATGTTTTTCTCCTGTGATTCTGTATTTTTCCAGATTTGTAATCTGTTCTATTTATTCAATACGGTTATAACATTTTTTATGTCGAAATTCAAGGGAATCTGTAAGGAGATTGCAGAACCGGAGAAAATCAAAGGTTTTTCTGTGCTTCTAAAGTGAAAAAAAGTGTGGTATACTTTACGGAAAGGGAAAGCAGGGGGAAATGAAAAGAACAAGGAGAATTTTATGGCGCATGAACATAAGATCCGTTCTGTGGAAGAGGGCGGAATTGCCTGGGAGATGGGAATCGAACCGGGCGATAAACTTCTGACGGTGAACGGACAGGAAATCGAAGACATTTTTGACTATCGTTATTATATAGAAGAAGAGGAACTGCTGCTGCTGATCGAAAAGGCGGACGGCGAGCAGTGGGAACTGGAAATCGAGAAAGAAGAATACGAAGATCTCGGGATGGAGTTTGAAGAGGGGCTGATGGATCAGTACCGGCACTGTCACAACAGATGTATCTTCTGCTTTATCGATCAGATGCCGCCGGGGATGCGTGAGACATTGTATTTCAAAGACGATGATTCCCGATTGTCATTTTTGCAGGGAAATTATGTGACGCTGACGAATATGAGCGAACATGACATCGAGCGGATCATAAAATACCGTCTGGAGCCGATCAATATTTCATTCCAGACGATGAATCCCGAGCTGCGTTGCCGGATGCTGCACAACCGTTTTGCGGGAGAATCGCTGAAAAAGGCGGATATACTCTATGAGGCGGGGATTGAGATGAACGGACAGATCGTCCTTTGCAAAGGGATCAATGACGGGGACGAATTGGAGTACAGCATCCGGGAACTGACCCGTTATCTTCCGAATTTGCAAAGCGTCTCGGTCGTTCCGGTCGGACTCAGCAAATACCGGGACGGGCTGGAACCGCTGGAGCCGTTTGGCAAAGAAGATGCCGAAGCAGTGATCGATACGATCGAGCGGTGGCAGGAGGATCTTTATCGGCAATATGGAAAGCATGTCGTACATGCCAGCGACGAGTGGTATCTTCTGGCGGGACGGGAACTGCCGGAAGAAGAGCGGTATGACGGATATCTGCAGCTGGAAAACGGTGTCGGTATGCTGCGTCTTCTGCACAATGAATTTACGGAGGCGCTGGCGGAGGAACAGGGAGACAACGAAGTCCGGGAACTGTCGCTTGCAACCGGAAAGCTGGCATATCCGACGATCTGTAAACTGATGGAACAGATGAAAGAAAAATTTCCTGATACGACCGTGCATGTTTACCCGATCCGGAATGATTTCTTCGGGGAGCGTATCACGGTGTCGGGACTTGTGACCGGACAGGATCTGACGGCACAGCTGAAAGAGCAGAAGCTTGGAGAACGTCTGCTGATCCCGTGCAATATGCTCCGGGTGGACGAAGACGTCTTTCTGGATGATTACACCGTCGCCGATGTGGAGAAGACTTTACAATTGCCGTTGAATATTGTAAAATCAAGCGGTCAGAACTTGTTGGATACGGTTCTTGGAAGAGAAGAAAGGTAGAAATGAACAATGAATAAACCAGTAGTTGCGATCGTGGGCAGACCGAACGTAGGAAAGTCCACCTTATTTAATGTATTGGCGGGAGAGATGATCTCCATTGTCAAAGATACACCGGGAGTGACCCGGGACCGGATCTATGCGGATGTCTCATGGCTGGATCGGGAATTTACACTGATCGATACCGGAGGGATCGAACCGGAGAGCCGGGATATTATTTTGTCCCAGATGCGGGAGCAGGCGCAGATCGCGATCGATACGGCGGATGTCATCATTTTCATCACTGACGTTCGTCAGGGCTTGCAGGATGCGGATTCCAAAGTGGCAGATATGCTCCGCCGTTCGGGAAAACCGGTGATCCTGACTGTGAACAAAGTGGATAACTTTGACAAATTTATGCCGGATGTGTATGAATTTTATAATCTGGGCATTGGAGACCCGGTTCCGATCTCCGCGTCTTCCCGCCTGGGACTCGGCGATATGCTGGATGCGGTATGCGCACATTTCCCGGAGAAGACCGAGGAAGAGGAAGAAGACGAGCGTCCGAGGATCGCGATCGTCGGGAAACCGAATGTAGGCAAATCTTCGATCATCAATAAGCTGGTCGGAGAAAACCGCGTGATCGTATCGGATATTGCGGGCACGACCCGGGATGCGATCGATACGGATGTGGTGCACGACGGGAAAGAATATATTTTCATCGATACGGCAGGACTGCGGCGGAAGAATAAGATCAAAGAGGAACTGGAACGTTACAGCATTATCCGGACTGTGACCGCTGTGGAACGTGCGGATGTGGTCTTGATGGTGATCGATGCCGTGGAGGGTGTGACCGAACAGGATGCAAAGATCGCAGGGATCGCACATGAGCGGGGAAAAGGAATCATTATTGTAGTCAACAAATGGGATGCCATTGAGAAAAATGACAAGACGATGCGCGAGTACGAATCGAAAGTACGTCAGATCCTTTCGTTCATGCCGTATGCGGAGATTATGTATGTGTCGGCAAAGACCGGGCAGCGTCTCCACAAATTGTATGATATGATCGATATGGTGATCGCAAACCAGACGCTGCGTGTGGCAACCGGTGTGCTCAATGAGATCATGACGGAAGCCGTTGCGATGCAGCAGCCGCCGTCAGATAAGGGAAAACGTCTGAAATTGTACTATATTACACAGGTAGCCGTGAAACCGCCGACGTTTGTGATCTTTGTCAATGACAAAGAACTGATGCATTTTTCTTATACGCGGTATCTGGAAAATAAGATCCGTGAAGCATTCGGATTTCGTGGGACATCTTTGAAATTCTTTATACGTGAGAGAAAGGAAAAGGAGCAGTAAAAAGTTATGGAACGAGTCATCTGTCTATTGATCGGATATGTGTTCGGTCTGTTCCAGACCGGATATATCGTCGGAAAGATCAAGCATATTGATATACGCAAGCAGGGAAGCGGAAATGCGGGTTCCACCAACGCCGTGCGCGTGATGGGATGGAAAGCCGGAGCCATGACATTTGCCGGAGACGTTCTGAAATGTGTGCTGGCGGTACTGCTTGTCCGATATTTATATCGTGATACGGATATGACGCTGCTTCTCGGGATGTACGCCGGATTTGGAGCGACGCTTGGACATAATTTTCCGTTTTATCTGAAATTTAAAGGCGGAAAAGGGATCGCAGTGCTGGCAGGGCTTGTCGTTTCCACCGGATTTTTGCTCGTGCCGGTTCCGCTTGCGGCATTTCTGATCGCAGTGATCTTTACGCGGTATGTCTCTCTCGGATCTTTACTTGCGGCAACGATGTTTTTTCTGGAAATCGTTTTGTTCGGGGTACAGGGGAATCTGGATCTTGGCGAGAAATATCTACCGGAACTATATCTGCTTGCCGGTGTTATCATGGACCTTG
>ENA-OQKY01000628-OQKY01000628.1-human-gut-metagenome-genome-assembly--contig:-NODE-628-length-30721-cov-3.727463_pt1 | contig 30721 bp, 27 predicted proteins | sample MGYA00242652_ERZ504805 | MGnify/ENA primary metagenome ERZ504805 (study PRJEB26092, sample SAMD00036400) | human gut metagenome | host: Homo sapiens | study: EMG produced TPA metagenomics assembly of... | reverse complement strand
TTCACAGACGGAGTCATCGATCTTCTGGCAGTTCTGCAGAAATCCGGTCTGGCAGCAAGCCGTTCTGAGGCAAGAAGAAATGTGGAGCAGGGCGGTGTTTCCGTAAACGGACAGCAGATTAAGGATATTAAGGCATCCTTTGGCAAGGATGATTTTGCCGGTGAGGGAATGGTTGTAAAACGCGGCAAAAAGAATTTTATGAAGGTGACAGTAGAGTAAAGAGCGTACTGTGACTGCAAACGGCGGCAGAGAACTGCTGCCGTTTTGTATGTCAGAAAACGATAAAACGGAGGTTTCATAGGGCAGACACTGGATGCCTCCTGTCCGCTGGAGGCGGGCAGTAAGATGCATGGCTGAACGGTTGCGATAAAACAGCAAAGAGGATAGGAATGGAACGATTTTCAGATAAGTACCAGGTACTGAAGCAGGTTTTTGGATATGACAGCTTCCGGCAGGGGCAGGAGGAGCTGATTGACAGCATATTAGAGGGAAGGGACACGCTGGGGATCATGCCTACAGGGGCGGGAAAATCCCTTGTTTACCAGGTTCCGGCACTGATGCTTGAAGGAATTACCCTGGTAATTTCTCCCCTGATTTCTCTGATGAAGGATCAGGTAGAGGGACTGAATCAGGCCGGGATTCATGCGGCTTATTTAAACAGCTCGCTCACAGCGCGGCAGTATTATAAGGCTTTGGAATTTGCCCGAATGGGGCGTTATCCGATCATTTATGTGGCGCCGGAACGGCTTTTGACGGATAGCTTTCTGGATTTTGCCCTTCATACAAAAATTTCCATGGTGGCAGTAGATGAGGCTCACTGCGTTTCTCAGTGGGGGCAGGATTTCAGGCCCAGCTATCTGAAGATTGTGGATTTTATAAACCGCCTTCCCAAAAGACCAGTGGTTGGAGCTTTTACGGCAACAGCTACAAAGGATGTACGGGACGATATGATTGATATTCTGCAGCTGCAGAAGCCAGTGGTGGTGACAACAGGGTTTAATCGGGAAAATCTTTATTTCGGTGTGGCGGCTCCGAAGGATCGGTATGGAGCTGTCCGCAATTATCTGGAAACCCATCCAGGAGACAGCGGCATTATTTACTGCCTTACAAGAAAGCAGGTAGAGGAGGTCTGTGAGCGCCTGAGAGCAGACGGATTTTCTGTGACCCGATACCATGCTGGACTTTCAGACGATGAGAGGAGACGCAATCAGGAGGACTTTCTCTATGATCGGGCGCAGATTCTTGTGGGAAGCAATGCCTTTGGCATGGGAATTGACAAATCCAATGTCCGTTTTGTACTCCATTACGGAATGCCGAAAAATCTGGAATCCTACTATCAGGAGGCCGGACGAGCAGGGCGGGATGGAGAGCCGGCAGAATGTATCTTGTATTACAGCGGGCAGGATGTGATTACCAACCAGTTTTTTATTGAAAACAATCAGGATAATCAGGAGCTGGATCCCATGACACGGATGCTGGTGCAGGAACGAGATCGGGAACGTCTGCGGAAGATGACTTTTTATTGTTATACCAGAGAGTGTCTGCGGGATTATATTCTGCGGTATTTTGGAGAATATGGCTCCAATTATTGCGGAAATTGTCAGAACTGCCTGACTCAGTTTGAAACAGTAGATGTGACGGCAGAGGCCCGGGCTTTAGCAGGATGTGTGTCTGCCTGCAGACAGCGCTATGGGATCAATGTAATTCTGGATACGGTTCACGGCGCAAATACGGCAAAAATCCGTCAGTACCATATGGAGGAGAATCCTTTTTACGGAAGTCTTTCCAAAGTGCCTATGCCACGCCTCAGGCAGATTATGAATCATCTGCTTTTGCAGGAATATCTGACAGTTACGAATGATTCCTATGCGATTGTGCAGCTGACGGAAAAGTCAGAGGTCCTGCTTTCCGGACAGGCCTCGAAGGAAACGATCATGATGAAGCTGGTCAGAGAGCAGGAAGGAACTGCCGGACAGGCGAAAGCGGCCGGAGAGCGGAAGAAAAAACGGAAAACGGCTGGAGCTGTGGTACTGACAGAGGAGGAGGAGCACCTGTTTGAGAACCTGCGGGGACTGCGGGCGGAGATTGCCAGAGAAGAAAAGGTTCCGCCGTATATTGTGTTTTCTGATAAGACTCTGGTATTTATGAGCAGAATAAAGCCGAAAAACAGGGAAGAAATGCTGCAGGTGACAGGAGTAGGCGAGTATAAGCTGGAACGGTATGGTCTGCGTTTTTTGGAAACGATCAGGAAAACCATGTGTTGACAGGCCAGTGCCCCTGAGTATAATGAAAAGTAACGGTTCAGGACGGAAAGGCGAGGTAAAATGTTGAAAAAGAAACTGGCTGCAGCAGCTTTGGCAGCAGCTGTATTGAGCGGAGGATGTCAGGGAGAGCCCGCAGGAAGAAAAGTACCGACAGTAACGCTGACGTTGGCGAATAATCTGTCCTCAGACAGCTGTACCAGTAGAGCAATCGACTGGTTTGCTGCTCAGGTGGAAAAGCGCAGTGACGGTCGAATCCAGATTGAGGTTTATCATGATGGCGTTTTGGGAGATTCTCCGTCCTGCCTGGAGCAGCTCCAGTATGGAGGGATTGATATGGTAAAGACAGATGAGCCGACCATGTCCAACTATGTGTCAGATTATTATGCCTTTGCCATGCCTTATATTTACCGGGATACGGAGCATTTCCGGCAGGTACACAGGGAAGCTGTGGGCATGGAGCTCCTTCGCGGAGAGGCCATGGCGGAGCAGCATATGTATGGCCTGACTTATTACGACGGCGGAGCCAGGGGATTTTACAGCAAAAAGCCCATTCACAGCCCTGAGGATATGGAGGGAATGCTGGTGAGGGTGCAGAATTCCCGTCTGATGATGGATATGGTAGAGGCCCTGGGCGCCAGCCCGGTTGCTCTGGATTACGGGGAGATTCCGGGAGAACTGCAGAAGGGCGGCGTTACTGCGGCGGAAAAATCCATTGTCAATTATGTGCAGGATGGATATGATGAAATAGCGCCGTATTTTGTGGAGGACAATCACACAAGGAATGCCGATGTTCTTGTGATGAGTACGGTGATTCGTTCAAAGTTAAGTCCTGAGGATCTGGAAATGATTGACCAGACAGCTCTGGAATCTTGAGAGTACCAGAAAAAGCTCTGGGCTCAGGCGGAGAAAACAGCCAGAGAGGAGCTTAAGCTGCATCAGGCGGTTATTTATCAGCCGAACGAGGAAGAGATGGAGGCATTTCGACGGGCCTGTGAAGAAGTCTGGTCTGATTATGAGGGAGGCGCTTATCTGGACTTGATTGATCGGATTGTGGCAGAAGGACGGATGCAGACTTCAGGAAGAGAGAAGGAAGAAGAAGGAGAAATTTATGGAAGAGAATAAGGAACAAACGACACAGCCTCACAAGCGCCGTGTCCGCTACAAGGGAACTCATCCGAAAAGGTTTGAAGAAAAATACAAGGAGCTGAACCCGGAAAAATACGGGGATACCATTGAGCATGTGATTCAGAAAGGCGGTACGCCGGCTGGAATGCATATTTCGATTATGGTAAAGGAAATTCTTGATTTTCTTCAGATACAGCCGGGACAAAAGGGGCTGGATGCGACTTTGGGGTATGGAGGACACACCAGAGCCATGCTGGAACAGTTAAAGGGGCAGGGCCATATGCATGGGCTGGATGTGGATCCAATAGAATCTGTGAAAACAAAGAAACGTCTGGCAGATCTGGGGTATGGAGAAGAGATTATGACAGTCCGCCAGATGAATTTTGCAGATATTGACAAGCTGGCTGAGGAAACAGGGCCTTTTGATTTTGTGCTGGCGGATTTGGGAGTATCCTCGATGCAGATTGACAATCCCGAGAGGGGATTTTCCTACAAGGCAGACGGGCCTCTTGATCTGCGTCTGAATCCTGAGGCTGGAATTTCGGCGGCAGAACGGCTGAAAACCATAGATCGGGAGGAACTGGCCGGGATGCTGATAGAAAACTCAGATGAGCCCTATGCAGAGGAAATTGCCAGAACTATTACAGGAGCCATCCGCCGGGGCGAAAAGGCAGAAACCACCCTTCAGGTTCGGGCTCTGATTGAAAAGGCTCTGAGCTTCCTTCCGGAAAAGGAGAGGAAGGAGGCAGTGAAAAAAGCATGTGCCAGAACTTTTCAGGCTCTTCGGATTGATGTAAACAGCGAGTTTGAGGTGCTGTATGCGTTTCTTGATAAGCTGCCTCATATTCTGGCTCCGGGGGGAAGGGCTGCGATTCTCACCTTCCATTCCGGAGAGGACAGAATGGTGAAAAAATCCTTCCGCCAGTATCAGAAGGCAGGGCTGTACAGTCAGGTTGCAGAGGAAGTAATCCGCCCATCGGCCGAGGAATGTGTCCGCAACAGCAGAGCCCGCTCTACCAAGCTGCGGTGGGCGATTCGGGCAGAATATCAGGATGACTGAGTCTGGAAAGAGGGAAAGAAAGGCGGTTTGTAAAACATGGAAAAAGAGTTGAGTCCGGCAGGAAAGCTGGCGAAAAAAATCTGGCCGGTTGTTCTGGTTGTGGCTGGAAATGCCATGTATGCCCTTGCAGTGCGGCTGTTTTTGATGCCGGCCGGACTGGTAACGGGAGGAACCACGGGAATTGCCCTTGCAGTGAACCATTTCTTTGGCATTCCGGTATCCGGCTTTGTACTGGTATTTAATGTCATTATGCTGATAGCAGGATATCTGATTCTGGGCAGACAGTTTGCAGCAACTACGGTGATCAGTACCTTTGCTTATCCGGCTGCATTGGGAATGTTCCAGAAGCTGTTTGGCGATCTGGTGCTGACAGAGGATATTTTGCTATGCACAGTGTTTTCCGGACTTGGTATTGGAATCAGCCTGGGAATCGTTATTCGCGCAGGCGCTTCCACGGGAGGAATGGATATTCCCCCTTTGGCGCTGAACCATTTTTTCCGGATTCCAGTATCAGTCAGTATGTATGTGTTTGATTTTTGCATTCTTCTGGCCCAGGCTGTCTATAACCCGCCGGAGAAGGTTCTGTATGGAATTCTGCTGGTACTGACGTATACTCTTGTGCTGGATAAGGTTATGCTGATGGGGACAACAAGAACAGAGGTAAAGGTGGTAAGCGAGAAGGCGGAGGAGATTCGGGAGGCAATTCTGAAAAAGCTGGATCGGGGGGTGACCATGCTTTCGGCAGAAAGCGGATATCTGAGACAGGATACCCAGCTGCTGCTCAGTGTGATTTCTGATCGGGAGCTGCCCCGGGTAGAAAAGCTGATTCACAACATTGATCCGGAAAGCTTTATGGTAGTCAGCCGTGTCAGTGAAGTGCGTGGTCGGGGCTTTTCTATGAGTAAGCGCTATCGATAGAAAGAGACAGGGGCGAATGCTTCTTCTAAGGGAAAACGTGTATAAAATCACAGCTGCAGATAAAATGAGGCGTGGTTTTATACGCGTTTTTTATTTTTATAGGAAATTACGTCCTGTAAAACAGGAATTGTCAGACCGTTCTGAAAGGGCAGATTTCCTCTGCATTCCAGGGACAAGCGGCATTGCCGGAAAATAAAACGCAATCTATGCAAAAAATTGCATAAAAGAACATGGGGAAGGCGTTTGAAACATGGATTTTGAGTAAAACTGTTAAAACATTAGTGAAAACAGATAAAAATATGGAGCTGTATTTGTTGTAAATGCAGAAAATAGAAAAAAATAGGAAAAAACTATTGCAATTTTTGTGCAACAGATCTATATTTAATGCAATGAAGCACGCAAATTAAATGCAAACAAATGCAAACAACACCCAAACGAAAACAAGGGGGCTTTCACAATGGAGAGTAACAGGGAAGGAAAGCATAGGAAAATTAATTTTGATTTTCTTCAGAAACTGGGCAAGGTATTAATGACAGTGATTGCGGTCATGCCGGCGGCGGGTCTGATGATCAGTCTGGGCAAGCTTGTACAGATGGCCGGCGCAGATGCGTCATTTCTTTTGACTGTGGGAAGCACAATGGAGAATATCGGATGGGCTGTTATTAACAATCTGCATATTCTGTTTGCTGTAGCAATTGGCGGTTCCTGGGCAAAGGAGCGGGCCGGCGGAGCATTTGCAGCAGTGATTTCTTTTATTTTGATTAATCAGATTACAGGCTCTGTCTTTGGCGTAACAGCAGATATGTTAAATGATCCGGCGGCGGTGACGCATACGCTGTTCGGCCAGGAAATTCTGGTAAACGGATCTTTTACTTCTGTTCTGGGGGATCCGGCTTTAAATATGGGCGTGTTTGTGGGAATTATTTCCGGATTTGCAGGAGGCGTCATTTATAATAAGTACTATAATTTCCGCAAGCTTCCGGATACCCTGGCATTTTTTAATGGAAAGCGGTTTGTACCTATGGTCTGTATTGCCTGGTCTGTAGTGATTTCTCTGGTGCTGGCAGTAGTCTGGCCGGCGGTTCAGTCTGGAATCAATGCATTTGGCGTGTGGATTGCCAGTTCCTCTTCGACCTCTCCGGTACTGGCGCCGTTTGTGTATGGAACTCTGGAACGTCTGCTTCTGCCATTTGGGCTTCATCATATGCTGACGATTCCCATGAACTATACTTCTTTTGGAGGAACCTATACCATTGCTACAGGAATCAATGCAGGAACTCAGGTATTTGGACAGGATCCGCTCTGGCTGGCATGGGTAACAGATTTGATTAATTTTAAAGATGCAGGGGACATGGCAGCCTATACAAATCTTCTGACAACGGTAACACCTGCCCGGTTTAAAGTGGGACAGATGATTGGAGCTACGGGGCTTTTACTGGGGATTGCCCTGGCTATGTATCGGAGAGTAGAGCTGGATAAACGGCAGAATTACCGTTCCATGTTTGTATCTACAGTGCTGGCTGTATTTTTAACTGGTGTAACAGAGCCGCTGGAATTTATGTTTATGTTCTGCGCGCTGCCGCTGTATATCGTTTATGCGGTTCTGCAGGGCTGTGCCTTCGCAATGGCGGGAATTGTGGATCTGAGGCTTCACTCCTTTGGAAATCTGGAATTTATTACAAGAATTCCCATGTCTTTAAAGGCTGGTCTTGCAGGTGATTTGATTCACTTTGTTATTTGTGTCATCGTATTTTTTGCAGTCGGGTATTTTGTAGCTTATGTGATGATTGGAAAATTCCGTTTTGCCACTCCGGGACGTCTGGGAAATTACACAGATGAAAATGGAGAGGAGGACGCAGGACAGAGTTCTTTTGCAGATGCGGCACAAAAGGAGGCATCAAATGCTGAGGATGGAAGCAAAAAGAGTCAGAGTCAGGCAGAACGGATCATTGGGCTCTTAGGAGGCCGTGAGAATATTGTTTTAGTTGACGCCTGTATGACAAGGCTTCGAGTAACTGTAAAGGATTTGTCCAGAGTGGCGGAGCTTCCGGCATGGAAGGCAGAGGGTGCCCTGGGATTGATTCGGAAGGACAACGGAATTCAGGCAGTTTACGGACCCAAGGCAGATGTGTTAAAATCGGATATTAATGATATTTTGTAAAGAAAGGTCTGAAATTATGAAGCTGATGACCATGAATATCCATAGTCTTGTAGAAAAGGATTATGAGAGGAAGCTTGTGGAATTTGCAGATGTGGCAGCCAGGGAAAAGCCGGATATTCTGGCACTTCAGGAGGTTAGCCAGCTCATGTCAGAGGCTGTGTGGCCGGATGAAGAGCTGGAGGGCTTTGTCCGGTGCCGGGAGGTATCTATGCCGGTGCGGCGAGGTAATTATGCAGCCAAACTTGCCGGTCTTTTAAAAGAGCGGGGCTTTGGCTGCTCCTGGACCTGGATAGGGGCAAAGGTTGGATACGGATTCTATGATGAAGGTTTGGCGCTTTTTAGCAGGACGCCTATTGCAGAAACCGATCAGTTTTTTATCAGCCGCAGCCAGGATTATCAGAACTGGAAAACAAGAAAGGTTCTGGGAATCCGGACAGAAGCCATGAAGCATACCTGGTTTTACACCGTACATATGGGCTGGTGGGATGACAGAGAGGAATCTTTTTTGAACCAGTGGACATTGCTGAATGAAACCCTGGAGAAAACGGGGAAAAAGAAGCATACGGTCTGGCTGATGGGGGATTTTAACAGCCCTGCAGAGGTTCGCGGTCAGGGATATGACCTGGTGTGCTGCAGCGGATGGAAGGACAGCTATGCCAGGGCAGCAAAAAAGGACGAAGGAATCACGGCTTGTCTGGAGATTGACGGGTGGAGGGAAAGAAAGCCTTCCGACGCTGAAAAAAAGGAAACAGGGATGCGCCTGGATTATCTGTTCTGCAGCCGCCCTGTTCAAGTGGCGGAAAGTCGGGTAATCTGCAGTGGAAAGGGAGAACCGGTGGTTTCCGATCATTATGGAGTAATCATTGAGACAGAGAATGGGGAGGATGGAGAATGAACCGATCAGCAGGAATCTTATTGCCAATTACCAGTCTGCCTTCTAGGTATGGAATTGGATGTTTTTCAAAAAGCGCGTTTATGTTTATTGACTGGCTGAAGGGGGCGGGACAGAGCTTCTGGCAGATTCTTCCCCTGGGGCCGACCAGCTACGGGGATTCCCCCTATCAGTCTTTTTCCACCTTTGCTGGAAATCCCTATTTTATCAGTCTGGAGGCGCTGATTGAGGAAGGGGTGCTGACAGAGGAGGAATGCAGCGCTGTGGATTTTGGGAAACGTGAGGACAGCGTGGATTATGAGAAGATGTATCTGGGACGATATCCTCTGTTGAGAAAGGCCTATGAGCGCAGCAATATCAGCCAGAATCAGGACTATCAAAGCTTTGTAGAAGAAAATGCCTGGTGGTTGGCAGATTATGCCCTGTTTATGGCAGTTAAGGAGCGGTTTGGGGGAATTCCCTGGACTGAGTGGGCGGAGGATATCCGCTTGCGGTGGAATAATGCCATGGATTATTATCGGCGGGAATTATATTTTGACATAGAATTTCAACAGTATCTTCAATTTAAATTTTATGAACAGTGGATGCAATTGAAACAATACGCCAACAGCCAGGGGATTCAGCTGATTGGAGATATTCCGATTTATGTGGCTATGGACAGCGCAGACACCTGGGCTCATCCGGAGCTGTTTCAGTTGGATGAAAATAACCTGCCGATCGCAGTGGCAGGCTGTCCGCCGGATGGATTTTCTGCAGATGGGCAGCTGTGGGGAAATCCCCTTTACCGATGGGATTATCACAGAAATACAGGGTATCAGTGGTGGATATCCAGGCTTGGCTATTGCTTTCATCTTTACGATGTGGTGCGGATTGATCATTTTCGCGGCTTTGACGAGTATTATTCAATTCCCTTTGGCGAAGAATCGGCTGTGAATGGACACTGGGAAAAGGGGCCGGGAATTGGACTGTTTGAAGCGGTGAAGCAGGCCCTGGGAGAGAAGCAGGTAATTGCAGAGGATCTGGGATATGTGACAGATTCGGTTCGCCGTCTGGTGCAGGAAAGTGGTTTTCCTGGAATGAAGGTTCTGGAGTTTGCCTTTGATTCCAGGGATTCGGGATGTGCCAATGATTACCTTCCTCATAATTATACAGAGAATTCTGTAGCTTATACGGGAACCCATGACAATGAGACTCTGGCCGGCTGGTGGAAGAATATCACTTCGGAGGAACAGCGGCTGGCGCGGGATTATCTCTGTGATTATGCAACGCCTGGGAAACGGCTTCCCCGTTCCTTTATCAGCCTGATTATGCGAAGCCGCGCACAGCTGTGCATGGTGCCGATGCAGGATTATATGGGGCTGGATAACCGGTGCCGGATGAATCAGCCTTCTACGGTGGGAATCAACTGGAAATGGCGTCTGAGAGACGGGGATTTAACTGAGGAACTGCAGAAGGATATTTATGCTGTGACTCTGCGCTACGGCAGGATGAACTGGAACTAAAAGAAGGGGCAATCTGCCCTGAAGGAAATAAAGCAGAAAAACTGAAAGCGGGGTGAGAGCAAACCAGATGGAAAAATGGTTTGCTCCCGCTCCTTTTTTGGTTCTCCAGCCAGGCCGGAGGGAAAAATTTACATAACAATCAATTCATAGTCGCGGCTTCCCAGACCAATCTTTTCTGCATGCTCCAGACAGGATTTCCATTCAGACTCCGGCGTGGAGTTTTTGAAATGATCGTGGTGATCGTGGAAATGAGGATCAGCCAGATGATCGGAGAGCTGGCTTCCCGGCATGGGGTCTGCGGCCAGACAGGCATCGGCACAGGCCTGATCCAGAGCCAGGGGATCAAAGGAGGCAAACATTCCCAGGTTGGGGAGAATCGGCGCATCGTTTTCTCCGTGGCAGTCGCAGTTGGGGGAGACATCTACTACCAGAGAAATATGGAAGCAGGGGCGTCCGTCTACAACAGCCTTGGCATACTCTGCCATGCGGTAATTTAAAAGCTCTACGGCATCATCGCTGTCAAAAACAATGGCATCGAAATTGCAGGCGCCCAGACAACGTCCGCAGCCAACGCAGTGTTCCTGATCTACGTGCATTTTCCGGGAAGCTTCATCAAAAATCAGGCCGCCGTTGGCGCATTCCTTCTGGCACTTACGGCATCCGCGGCACATAGGCTCTTCAATATGGGGCTTTCCGCTGCAGTGCTGCTCGGTCTTGCCGGCACGGGAGCCGCAGCCCATTCCGATGTTTTTGATGGCGCCGCCGAAGCCGGTCATTTCATGGCCCTTAAAATGGGTCAGGCTAATAAATACATCTGCATCCATAACAGCACGGCCGATTTTGGCATTTTTTACATATTCGCCGCCGTTTACAGGAACATCAATATCATCAGTTCCCTTTAAGCCGTCTCCAATGAGAATAGGACAGCCTACAGAAAGGGGAGTAAAGCCGTTCTCCCAGGCACATTCCAGGTGTTCCAGCGCGTTTTTGCGGCTGCCGGGATACATGGTGTTGCAGTCTGTCAGGAAGGGCTTTCCGCCCAGCTCCTTGACAACGTCAGCAACAGCCTTGGCGTAGTTGGGACGGAGATAGCTGATATTGCCCAGTTCTCCAAAATGCATCTTAATGGCAACAAATTTGCCGTCCATATCGATCTGCTCAATTCCGGCTTTTTTAATAAGCTTTTTTAATTTGGTTGGAAGTCCGTCACCGAAGGCAACAGTGCGGAAATTGGTAAAATAAACTTTTGCTTTTTCCATAGTAAAAGCTCCTTTGCTTATCAGTGATGTCTTTGGAAAAAATTAACTATACTAAATTTTATTACAAATGAGAAAAAATATCAATCACAGTTTTTATTCCGGTAATAAATCTGTAAGAGAAAATTCTGTAAATTTCAATAGTAATTAGAGGGCGGTTTTGCTATACTGTGGGCATAGAGAAAGGAGCGATATCAAGATGAGAAGAGAGACAAAAAAAGCAGCTGCAGCAGTTTGCATGATAGGATTATTGACAGCAGCAGGAAGTATCTGCGCATTTGCCCAGTCCCAAACCCTGACCGTGGGCAGTTCCGCAGTGGAGCTGAATGCCGGAGGACCGGCCGGTGAGGAAGAGATGACCGCTCCGGAGAGGATCCGCATCTGGGGAACCGTGACATCAGTGGAAGAGAACAGAATCGTTCTGAACAATCAGTCTGGTGTTTCCTTTGAAGGTGAGATGGTGCTTCATATTTCAGATGAGGTGACAAAGGTACTGGGAGCAGTGGACGGTCTTCCCGTGAGCCTTTCTGATATCCATGTGGGAGATACCATTTATGCCTACATTGGACCGGCTATGACATTGAGTCTTCCGCCGCAGACTACTGCAGAGATGATTCTTGCAGGAATTCCGGCAGATTTTAAGGCGCCGGAGTATATTACCGTAGATTCCATGACCTGGAATGAGGATACCAGCTGGACTCTGGTTTCCAGTGAGGGAACCACTTACCAGATTCCGGGAGAGTGCCCGGTGATTCCATATCTGACCCGCCAGATGGTGTATCTGCCGGATGTAGCAGAGGGACGGGAGCTGTTGATCTGGAGCAACGCAGAGAATGTGGGACAGAAGCTGGTTCTGTTTAACGAATAGGAAAAAGGCGCTTGTGGAAGGTGGCTGCTGACGCAGCCCCATCCCGGTGCAAATGTGCCTCGGTATGCATGGCTGAATTGATATCTGGGCACATTCTTTTTTGTCCAGTACTTGACAATACATAGTAGCTGGTATAATATAGTATTATAAGAATAAGGATACTCAGGAAGGACATGGTACGCAGATGAACGCACAGTTGAAAAAGGGAGTTCTGGAGCTGATTGTACTGGAGTCAGTCCGTCAGAAGGATATGTATGGCTATGAACTGGTGGAAGAGGTTTCGAAGGTCGTGGATGTGAATGAAGGCACGATTTATCCGCTTTTAAAGAGGATGACCAATGAACACTATTTTGAAACCTATCTGCGGGAATCGACAGAAGGGCCGCCGAGAAAATATTATCACCTGACGGCAGCAGGCGTTCTTTACAGGGACAGCCTGGAGCAGGAGTGGAATCAGCTGACAGAAAAGGTTGGAGCGTTTTTAAAGGAGTGCAGGCATGGATAAGAAGACATTTATCAGCGAGCTGGAACAGGCTCTTTCCGTTCTTCAGGAGGAAGAGCTGCGTGACATTATGGAAGAATATGAACAGCATATTGACATGAAGGTGCAGAGAGGGCTGACTGAGGAGGAAGCAATTGCAGATTTTGGAAATGTAAAGGAGCTGACTGCAGAGATTCTGGAGGCCTATCATGTACGGGGAGATTACGCGTCGGTTCGGGAAGACACTGGGAAGAAGCGGTACACCCTGATGGGAGCAGAGAAGGGAAGCTCCGGGGAAGGTGTGAAACGGGGACCGGATATTCGGAAGGCGGGAGTAAGCTTTCGGAATTTTTGTGCAAATCAGGGAAGAAAAGCAGGAGACTGCTTCCGCAGCTTTGCAGGAAAGAAAACTGGAGAAAAGGAATATGGAGAGGAAACCACGGAGGATAAAGCAGAGAGGGGCGGAAATCTATCTGGCGCTGGAAGGTTTCCCGGAGGGTCCCGTCTCGAGATGATTTGGAAGGCCTTTGGCAGGGGCGCTGAGAGGCTGCGATATTTTATAGTTTCATGTTTCAAATGGGGCTGGAGAACGGCGGGACACCTTTTGCGTGCCGGATGGCATCTGGCGCTTGACTGGGGCGGACGTCTTTGGTCAGGTCTCTCCTGGTGCATAAGACATGGCACACAGATTGCTTTTGCCTGTGCCCGTATTGTCTGGAACTGCGGCTGGATTTTCTTTGCAGCTTTATGTGCAGCAGCCGGTATCGGAACTCTTTTTGGTCTGGGTATGCTGGCAGTGTTGCTGGCTCAAGGGTATCCTCTGGCTGGAATTACCCTGGGGCTTTTGGGGCTGAATGTAAGTCTGTTTTCTGCAGCAGGACTGGGACTGAGCTTTATATGGCGAAAGAGAACATCCAGAAATCTTTTGGAAACGGGAACAAGAGAAACGGAGCTCAGCCTGTATAGGGACTGCAGCTGGGAAGAGGAGGAAGATCATGCGTAAGATACAGAAGATTCTTTTGGGAAGCTTTCTGACCGGTGTTCTTATCTGCGGTGTTGGAGCGGGGACGGCCATAGGAGAGTATTCCTCTCTGACTTATCTGGGAGAGAGAACCCTTGGAGAAGAGAAACTGGTAACAGAGAATTTTGACTATACATTTGATCCGGAGCTTGGGGCAATTCGCCTTCATCCCTCCTGGTACGGGGGTCGGAAAACAGCAGAGGTTCAGACTGATGACTCAGTTCCGGAAAATGTGATCCGCTATGAGATCACCTACCTGCCGGAAACCATAGAGCCGGAGCTGATATTCCGGCCTGGGAAAGCGGAAGAGATTTTTAGTGAAGAGACTGTGGCAGAGGAGAGCGAAGCAGAGGCAGTTTTGGCAGAGAAGAGTGAAACAGAAGCAGCTGTGACAGAAACAGCTGAGACAGGGGAAAGCGAAGCAGAAGCGGCTGCGACGGAGGAGAGCGAAGAAGAAGCAGCTGTGACAGAAGAGACTGTGACGGAGGAAAGCGAAACAGAAATAGCTGAGACAGAAGCGGCTGCGACGGAGGAGAGCGAAACAGAAACAGCTGTGACAGAAGAGAGCGAAATAGAAGAAACTGTGGCGAAGGAGGCAGAGACTGGAGAAGAGAAAGAAAGTTCAGAAATCTTGAAGCCGCAAATTCAGGGTGATCTTCTTCTGGAAACATGGTATCAGGGCGATATGGGAATCTGGATGGAAGCCAAGGATCAGATTCTTGCTGATTTGAAGGACGGCAAAATTGCTGGGTATCAGGTTCCCCATATTAAGGAAATTACAATCAAGGTAAATCCCGCTACAGAGCCTTATGTGATTTTTGATTTTCAGGAATAACCGGATAAAGGGGAGAAGGCGGCAGGAGTACATAGACCGCTGGCATCGAAGGGCGAAAAATGATGAATCTGACAGCAGATTTCCACACGCATACAACCTTCCGCGATGGAAAAAACACACCGCGCCAGATGGTAGAGTCCGCTTTTCGGAAAGGACTGACGGACTTTGGTATCTCTGGACACGGAGATTATTCCTTTTGTGAGCCTGGCTTTGGAATGAATGACAGAATTCTGGAGGAATACCAGAGAGAATTGGAGCAGCTTCGTGACGAATACAGGGGGAGAATGAATCTTTATATTGGAATCGAACTGGACTGCCTGGGACCAGTTCAAAAGGCAGAGTATTCCATAGGCTCTGCCCACTGCGTAAAGAAAAACGGAGAATATATTTCCGTAGATGATACGGAGGAGAAGCTGACAGAGGCAGTAGATCGTCTCTGGAAAGGCGACTGGTACGCCTTTATCCGTGATTACTACGAGCTGGAGGCTACGGTATGGGACAGAACCAGGTGTACCTGGATTGGACATTTTGATCTGCTGACAAAATTTAACGAGGGCGGAAAGTATTTTGATGAAACCAGCGATGCCTATCTGGAGCCGGCTCTGGCAGCTATGAAATATCTGCAGCAGGCAGAGGTCCCCTTTGAAATCAATACCGGGGCTATAGGACGGAAATACAGAACAGTACCCTATCCGTCGTCGGTTCTTCTGCGGGAGCTTTGTCAGATGGGGGGACGGATTATCATTAATTCTGACAGTCACAGCACAGAGCATATCTGCGGCAGCTTTGAACTGGCGCAGAAGCTTGCCTGGGACTGCGGATTCCGCCGGGTAAGTGTATTGAAGCCGGGGGGAGGTTTTCGAGAGATAGCGTTGTAAAAAAATCGGGCATCTGTCAGAAAAACAGATGCTCGATTAATATTTTACAGCCCATAAGAATCAGAACAGTTCCGCCAAAAATCTCAGCTTTTGCCTTATATAGGCATCCGAAAACGGTTCCTACTTTTACACCGATTCCAGACAGGAGAAATGTAGTACATCCGATAAAGGAGATAGCCGGAAGAATTTCTACCTGAAGAAATGCAAAGGTAACGCCAACGGCCAGGGCATCAATGCTGGTGGCAACAGCCAGAACCAGCATATCGCCAATGGCCAGAGAGGCATTGCAGGACTCTTCTTCTCCGGACAGAGCCTCCCGTATCATGCTGATTCCGATGATTCCCAGAAGAATAAAGGCAATCCAGTGGTCATAGGAAGTGATGGCCTGCTGGAAATGAATGCCAAGAAAATAGCCAATCAGCGGCATCAGTCCCTGAAAACCGCCGAAATAAAGGCCTACAATCACAGCATTTTTCAGGCTCATAGTTCGCATGGACAGTCCCTTGCAGATTGAGACAGCAAAGGCGTCCATAGAAAGTCCTACGGCAATGATGAAAAGTTCAATTAGTGACATGTAAATCCCTCCGTTCTGAATTGCTATATATTATGTAACAGAACTGTTACTACATTATTCCAGAACCTTGATTTTTTTGTTATAAATCCGTTTGAACAGAATCGATGTCAGCAGGGTGGAAATAATCTCTGCCATGGGGAAGGCAAACCATACTGCATGAAGTCCCCAGACATGAGAAAAAATGTAGGCCAGGGGCAGAATGCAGAGAAGCTGTCTTGCAACAGAAATAATCAGGCTGTATACACCGTTTCCCAGAGCCTGAAATACGGAACCGGTAATGATGCAGTAGCCGGCAAACAGGAAGCTGAGGCTGATGGTGCGTAGGGCAGGAATCCCTATTTCCAGCAGACTGTCTGATGCATTGAAAAGCATTAGAAGCTGAGGGGTGAATACCTGGAAAATAACCAGTCCCAGAAGCATAATGCCGATAGCAATGGCTATGCTTAACTTGGCTGTATCCATAATTCTTTTTTTGCTGCGGGAGCCGTAATTGTATGCGATAATCGGAATCATGCCATTGTTCAGGCCGAAAATCGGCATGAAGATAAAACTCTGCAGCTTGAAATAAATACCAAGAACGGTTACAGCGGTAGCGGAAAAGCTGATAAGAATCAGATTCATTCCGTAGGTCATGACAGAGGTAATGGACTGCATAATAATAGACGGAAGTCCGACAGAGTAAATAATCCGGATGATCCTCGCATTAGGACGGAAGCCGCGCATGTCAATGCTGACATCATGGTTTTTCTTTAAATTGAAATACAGCGCCAGGAACATGGCAACAATCTGGCCGATAACGGTTGCAGCTGCAGCGCCGCTGATTCCCATAGCCGGACATCCAAACAGACCAAATATCATAATGGGATCCAGAACGATATTGATAATTGCTCCTGCGCCTTGAGAGTACATATTGTAGATGGTTCGTCCGGTAGACTGAAGAATTCGCTCCAGGATGATTTCGCCAAAGATTCCGAAGGAGAACACCGTACAGATTTCCAGATACTGTGTACCGTATTCGATAATAAGCGGATCGGAGGTCTGGCTGGAAAAATAGGTATGAGCTCCGAAAAGTCCAAACAGAAGGAAGGCCAAAGCCCCCAGGATTGCCAGGAAAATACCGTTTACTGCAGTAAGACGGGCTTCTTCTGGTTTTCCTTCACCGAGAGAGCGGGACAGAAGGGCGTTGACACCGACACAGGTACCGGTGGAAACGGCTATCATCAGACTCTGAACAGGGAAGGCCATGGATACGGCTGCCAGGGCCGCTTCACTGATCTGCGCCACAAACACGCTGTCAATAATATTGTAGAGCGCCTGCACCAGCATGGAAATAATCATGGGCAGAGACATGGAAATAAGCAGCCGGTTAACGGGCATGGTACCCATTTTATTTTGCTCCGGCTGCCTTGAAATAGTTGTACTTGACATATTTTATCACCTTTCTTTCCTGCACATTCTACTATATTTTTGAGAAATGTGTCAATAGATGGAAGGAAAGAAATTGCTTTGTGAAATAATTCCAAAATCGCCATGTAAAACAGAGGCGGACAAATGTTTTTTTACGAAAAACACTTTTTTTTCAAAAATAGATTGTAAAACAGGAAAATTTCGTGTAAAATCAATCACTGAACCTGATATATGTAAAGGGTGACGAGAAGAATAACGAGAACGAAGGTGGAAACCCGTATGAGGAGGAAGAAAAAGATGCAGCCATACGCAGAGATGAGCAATGAAGAACTGCAGGCACTCAGAAAGCAGCTGTCTGCACAGTATAAGGAATATCAGGGTAAGGATTTGAGACTGGATATGTCCCGGGGCAAGCCCAGTGTAGAGCAGCTGGATCTGTCTATGGGAATGATGGATGTTCTAAGCAGCAATGACGACCTGACCTGTGAGGATGGCACAGACTGCCGTAACTACGGTGTGCTGACAGGTATCAAGGAAGCGAAAGAGCTGATTGGAGATATGATGGAGGTATCCCCTGAGAATATTATTATTTATGGGAACTCCAGCCTGAATGTTATGTTTGATACCGTATCACGTTCTATGACTCACGGCGTGATGGGAAGCACTCCCTGGTGCAAGCTGGACAAGGTAAAGTTCCTCTGTCCCGTACCGGGCTATGACCGCCATTTTGCAATTACAGAGTATTTTGGCATTGAGATGATCAATGTGCCGCTTCTTGGAAATGGTCCGGATATGGATCTGGTAGAAAAGATGGTGGCTGAGGATGAAAGCATTAAGGGAATCTGGTGTGTACCCAAATATTCCAATCCGACCGGAAACAGCTATTCTGATGAGACTGTACGCCGTATGGCACGTCTGAAGCCGGCAGCGCCTGATTTCCGTATTTACTGGGATAATGCTTATGGACTTCATCATCTGTACGATCACGATCAGGATCACCTGATTGAGATTCTGGCTGAGTGTAAGCGTGCAGGAAATCCGGATATGGTTTACAAATTCTCATCTACATCAAAAATCAGCTTCCCGGGTTCCGGAATTGCAGCGATTGCAGCTTCCCGGAATAATCTGGAAGATATTGAAAAGCAGTTAAAGTTCCAGACCATTGGACATGATAAGGTAAATCAGCTGCGTCATGTTCGCTATTTTAAAGATATACACGGTATGGTGGAGCATATGCGCCTCCATGCAGATGTGATGCGTCCTAAATTTGAGGCGGTGATCCGGATTCTGGAACAGGAGCTGGGAGGACTGAATATTGGAACATGGACAGAGCCAAAGGGAGGATATTTTATCTCCTTTGATTCTCTGGACGGCTGTGCCAAGGCCATTGTTGCCCGCTGCAAAAAGGCAGGACTGGTGATGACCAGCGCAGGCGCAACCTATCCATATGGAAAGGATCCTCATGACAGCAATATCAGAATCGCGCCTTCTTATCCGCCGTTAGCAGATTTGGAGCTGGCTATGGAGCTGTTTTCCCTGTGCGTGAAGATTGTCAGCATTGACAAGATTCTGGAGAACCGGAGAAGCGGCGAAGAAGTGAAAGCAGAGGCGTAAGCTGGGAAAGAACGGATAGTAGCATTGCAGAAAAATAGTAAAAAAACTGGTAAGAAACACGCGATTTGTGTTTCTTGCCAGTTTTTTTGTTGGCAATTCTTTTGTTTTGTTAAGAAGTTGAAAAGAATCTTTATTATAGAAGAAACAGAACTACCCAGAGCAGTCAGGACCATGCTATACTATGCAAAACAGGGTGTGCAGGAGGAAGTATATGGGAAAACATGGGTTTTCGTTGGAGAAAAAAGTAAAGCGGATCGCTGCATGTGCCGGAGCAGTGGTCTTTTTTTCTATGAGTGCGAATCTGTTGATAACCTGGTTTGGACTAGGAGGCTTTGGTGCAATTTTAGAAAGTAACGCAGAAAGTCTGGCTTTCTGGTCAGCCATAGACGCGGAAAGTCTGGCCTTTGAGCATTATGTCAGCACCTCGATGCCAGAGGATCGAAAACGCTTTTTGGAGACCAGGGAAAATACGCAGGCATGTCTGGAGGCTCTTCCATTTGATTATCAAAAGGTTGGGGAGGAGCGGTATGCCTGGATCTGGTCTATCCGAAATATGTATGATACTTATGAAAAAGAACTGGAAATTTTTGAACATACAGAAAGACAGGAGCCGGAATATGTGGAACGTCTGTATCGCATCTACCGGGTTCAGACATATATGACAGATAGGGCTGGCCAGCTGGAGCAGATGACTGTGAAGGATGGAAATGAAGAGTACGAGAAAAATCGATTCTTATTTTCGATGCTTCCGGCGGTTGGCATTCTCTGGGGAGCAGGAGTCCTCTGGATGGTCTGGCAGTTAAGCAGAACCGTTCGCCGAAAGATTGTAGAGCCGGTGGTGATGTTGGCCGGGGAGGCAGAACGGATTGGAAAGAATGACTTTTCCGGTCCAGAACTGAAGGAAACGGGAGAGGATGAAATTGGACTGCTGATTCGCTCTTTCAATAAAATGAAGGCAGCTACGAAGGGGTATATAGAGGCACTGAAGGAAAATCATGAAAAGGAACGACAGCTGGAAGCGGTTCGTCTGCAGATGCTGAAAAGTCAGATCAATCCTCATTTCCTTTTTAATACATTAAATATGATTGCGGGGACAGCTCAAATTGAAGATGCAGCTGCAACAGAGAAAATGATTCACGCATTAAGCCGGTTGTTTCGCTACAATTTGAAATCAGCAGCCTCTGTTATGCCTCTGGAACGGGAGCTGCGGGTGGTTCAGGACTATATGTATTTGCAGCAGATGCGATTTGGAAAACGAATACAGTATTTCACAGACTGTTCGCCGGAAACATTGGAAATTCTGGTGCCGTCTTTTATGCTGCAGCCATTGGTGGAAAACGCGGTGAAACATGGTCTTTCAACCAGAAGCAAAGGAGGAAAAATTCTTGTAAGAAGCTGGAAGGATAAACAAAGACTATGGATTTCTGTAGCGGATACAGGGGAGGGAATGGAATCCGAGAAGCTGGAGGCGATCAAAAGAGCATTAACAGAAGGGAATGAGCAGGGAACAGGGATTGGAGTTGGTAATATTTACCGAAGAATTCACACCATGTACCGGGATGGGGAAATGTTCCTTTACAGCAGACGTGGGTGTGGAACTGTGGTGCAGCTAGTATTTACACCGGAACACTATAAGGAGGAAAACAGTGAATCGGGAAAATGAAAAAAAAGAGAGCTATAAGGTACTGCTGGCAGATGATGAGCAGATAGAGAGGATGGCTCTTGCCAGAAGGCTTTTGAAGCGTTTTGGGGAGAATTTAGTGATTCTGCAGGCTGTGGACGGAACGGAAGCAATTAAACTCTGTTCGCAGGAACGGTGCCAGATTGTGATTATGGATATTTCCATGCCAGAGATGAATGGTGTGGAGGCTGCAGAGCAGATCCGAAGGCTGGACGAGGGCTGCGAAATTATTTTTCTGACTGCTTATGATGAATTCTCTTATGCCAAGCGGGCCATTGCGATCCACGCATTGGATTATCTTTTGAAGCCCTGTGAGGAGGAGGAGCTGACTGCTGTTATGGAGGAGGCCATGCGGCGAATTCAGAGGAGACGGCAGTTTGAAGAACTGAACAGGAGCTGTGAATGCCTTGGGGAAGAGTCCCGGAAAGAGGAGGTTTATGGAGCGGAGTTTAAGGATGAGGCAGATATGGAGGAACCGGATCGTCTGGGACAGGCGGCAGAGAAAATTCGTCGATATATTCAGAAAAACTATATGCGGGATATTTCTATGCAGGATGCGGCACGGATGATGAATTACTCCGATGCCTATTTCTGTAAGCTGTTTAAGCAGTGCTTTGATCAGAATTTTACAGCCTATTTGACTGCCTTTCGAATTCATGAGGCAAGGAGACTTCTTCGGGAGAAAAATGTCAGTGTCCGTGAGGTCAGTATGCTGGTTGGATATTATGATGCAAATTATTTTGCCAAGGTATTTAAGCGGATTACGGGAATGAATCCTTCCGAGTACAGAGACAGCGTGTGAAGGCAGCTTTGAAATTCAGTCCTGGTGTATGCAGGACGCCCTGATTTCCTGCTCTGGCAGACGCAGACAGTATGACAAAATTTTCTTCCTGCATGTCAAATATTTACGGTATCAATCCGGCGGTCCTTTCTTTATACTGAGTTTATCAATAACTTATGGGAAGATAGAAAGGAAGTAGTGACGTGAGGAAGATAATGAAAAAGCTGACACTTCTTGCTCTTAGTGCAGCAGCAGTGGGATTGACTGGCTGTGCTTCTCTGACCGGAGGCAAGCGGATTGTCCGTATTTCTCATGCTCAGGCAGAAACCCACCCGGAACATCTGGGACTTCTGGCTTTTAAAGAGTATGTAGAAGAAAATCTAGGGGATAAATATGAAATTCAGATTTTTCCCAATGAGCTGTTAGGTTCTGCACAGAAAGCCATTGAGCTGACACAGACAGGAGCCATTGATTTTGTAGTGGCAGGCACGGCCAATTTGGAAACCTTTGCGGATGTTTATGAGATTTTCAGTATGCCGTATTTGTTTGATTCCGAAGAGGTGTACAAGGCGGTTATGCAGGATACAGACTACATGGAAAGAATTTATGAATCTACAGATGAGGCTGGTTTCCGTGTGGTAACCTGGTACAATGCAGGGACCAGAAATTTTTACGGTAAGAGTCCGATTAAAACACCAGAGGATCTGAAAGGCAAAAAAATCCGTGTGCAGCAGAGTCCGGCCAGTGTTGCAATGGTGAAGGCATTTGATGCGGCTGCTGCACCAATGGGATTTGGAGAAGTATACACAGCGATTCAGCAGGGAGTCATTGACGGAGCTGAGAATAATGAACTGGCTTTGACCAATAACAAGCATGGAGAGGTAGCGAAATATTATTCCTACAACAAACATCAGATGGTTCCGGATATGCTGGTAGCAAATCTGAAATTCTTAAACAGTCTGAGTGATGAGGATTATCAGATTTTTAAAGAGGCCGCTGCTCTTTCAACAGAGGTAGAACTGGAGGAGTGGGAAAAAAGTGCAGAAGAGGCAAAACGGATTGCGGCAGAAGATATGGGTGTGGAGTTTATCGATGTAGATGTAGATGCATTTAAACAGAAGGTTCTCCCGCTTCATGATACGATGCTTCAGGAAAATGAGAAAATTCGTGATTTTTATGATCATATTCAGGAAGTGAATCAAAAAGTAAAGGGGGGAGAATAAAATGGAAGCAATGCATAAGGCAAAAGCGGGAATTATGAAGGGTCTGGGAATTGTGATTATTGCACTGTTTGTTTTTATGACACTGATTGGAAGTTACCAGATTGTAACCCGCTATTTCTTCAATAAACCGAGTACGGTATCGGAGGAGCTTCTGACCTATTCCTTTACTTGGATGGCGTTGCTGGCATCAGCTTATGTATTTGGAAGGCGGGATCATATGCGAATGGGATTTCTGGCAGATCAGCTGACGGGAGCGCCAAGAAAATATCTGGAAATTGGAATTGACCTTCTTTCTTTCCTTTTGGCAGCAGTTGTCATGGTATACGGCGGTATCGCTATTACCAAATTGACTATGATTCAGAAAACGGCCTCCTTACAGGTACCGATGGCATATATTTATGTGATTGTACCGGTGACCGGAGCTCTGATTATGATTTTTAGCCTCATGAATGCCATAGATGTGGCTCACATGGAATTTAAGGAGAAGGGGGAAGTGAGAGTATGACAATCGCAGTTGCCTGCGGGCTGATTATTTTAGTGCTTTTGGTAATAATGCTTCTGGCTGGTGTGCCGATTGCAGTTGCTCTGGCTGTGTCCTCGATTGGAGCAATTCTTCCAGTTCTTGATATGGGAGCATCCGTTCTTACGGGCGCTCAGAGAATTTTTTCTGGTATTTCGGTTTTCAGTCTTCTGGCGATTCCGTTTTTTATTCTGGCTGGAAATCTGATGAACAAGGGCGGAATTGCCATTCGTCTGATTAATTTTGCTAAAATTTTTACAGGAAGTATTCCCGGTGCACTGGCTCATACCAATGCAGTTGCCAATATGCTTTTTGGTGCGATTTCCGGTTCCGGTACAGCGGCAGCTTCTGCTATGGGATCCATTATTGGACCGATTGAGGAAGAAGAAGGGTATGACAGAGCTTTCTCCGCGGCAGCCAATATTGCAACAGCGCCTACGGGACTTTTGATTCCTCCCAGCAATGTAATGATTACGTATTCTCTTGTCAGCGGTGGAACTTCGGTTGCAGCTCTCTTTATGGCAGGATATATTCCCGGTATTCTCTGGGGACTGGCATGTATGATTGTAATCTATGTTTTTGCAAAAAAGAAGGGTTATCGCAGTACGAAAAAGTTTACCTTAAGTGAAAAAATGAAGGTATTTTTGCAAGCAATTCCCTGTCTGTTTATGATTGTTGTGGTTATTGGTGGTATTATTTCCGGTATTTTTACAGCAACAGAGGGAAGTGTTGTAGCAGTTGTGTACAGTATGGTATTGTCTGTTTTCTTTTATAAATCGATTAAGCCGTCTGAGCTTCCGAAAATCTTTTTGGACAGTGCGGAAATGACTGGAATTATTATTTTCCTGATAGGCGTTTCCAGTATTATGAGCTGGGTAATGGCATTTACAGGCATTCCGACTGCGGTGTCTGAGGCTATGCTTGGAATCAGTGACAACAGATATGTCATTTTGTTTATTATTAATATTCTGCTGCTGATTGTGGGAACCTTTATGGATATGACGCCGGCTTGCCTGATTTTTACACCGATTTTCCTTCCAATTTGTCAGACACTGGGCATGAATACCATTCATTTCGGTATTATGATTATCTTTAACCTGTGTATCGGAACCATTACGCCTCCGGTAGGAACGACACTGTTTGTCGGTGTAAAGGTAGGAAAAACGAAGATTGAAGAAGTGATTCGACCATTGCTGGCATATTTTGCAGCAATTTTCATTGTTCTTTTGATGGTATCCTACATTCCGGCATTGTCCATGTGGCTGCCTGGCCTGCTGGGATATGTATAAATGTTAGAAAATCAGATAAGGATAAAGGAAAGAAGGACATCAGACAGTATCATCTGATGTCCTTTTTACAGTTACCAGGTTGCAACTACGGTTTCACCGGCAGAAGCGGTCATACCGGTCTTAAAGTCCAGAGCCGGGAGAGCCGGATTATCCAGTGCGATCAGGATTACATCGGAGCACAGACCTTTGGATTCAACCAGAGCCTTGTCGAAAGTGATCAGTTTATCGCCGGCTTTTACCTTCTGTCCCATGGAAATATGGGAGGTAAAGCCCTCACCGTTTAAGGATACGGTATCAAGACCGATGTGAATCAGCAGATCAAAGCCTTCGGCAATACGGATACCCACAGCATGATTGGTTCCCTCCATGGTAACGGAAATTTCTCCGTCAACGGGGGCGACTACAACACCGTCCGTGGGATGGATGGCAATGCCTTTGCCTAACATACAGGAGGAGAATACATCATCCTTTACTTCAGTAACAGAAATTACTTCGCCATTGACCATGGCTTTTAATTCTTTGGGTTCACTTTTCTTTTTAAAAAATCCAAACATGGCACTTCTCCTTGTATTTATTTTCAAAAATTACTACAATTATTTTACCACATCAGAATGGGAGTTACAAGGCACATTCCCTTTACTTTTTGCTTTTCCTGCCCTATAATACAATAGACTACATGCATGGAGAAAAGGTATGATAGAGAAATTATGGAGAAAGCTTGTAAACAGAGAAACAGTTTCCTATCTGTTTTTTGGGGTTCTGACCACGCTTGTAGACTGGCTTAGCTACTGGTATATGCGCCAGGGTGGTATGGATTACCGGCTTGCAACAGCACTGTCCTGGGCGGCGGCGGTTTTGTTTGCTTTTATAACAAATAAGCTGTTTGTCTTTGCCAGCCTGGATCTTCATCCGAAGAAGATATGGAGCGAGTTTGTTCCTTTTGTAATCTGCCGGGCGGCAACTGGAGTCTTTACCATGATAGCGATGATTGTTTTGGTGGATGGTTTGGAAATTCATCAGGATTTTATCTGCAAGATTGTGGTTTCAGCCATTTCACTGGTGCTTAACTATCTGTTCAGTAAGCTGTTCATTTTTAAATCAGAGAAGAATCGGGAAAAGCATAAATAAGGAGAAACCGGTTATGAGGGACAGGAAAATCACCCGAACGACGAAAGAATTGGAAGATTTACTTATGGTAAATGAAAAAAAGCAGAGAAGCTCTATGGAGGAGCTGTTGGCTGAGATGGAGTCGGCAGTAGCAATGGTGGAGAAGCGGGAAAAGGGAGCCGGAAGGGAAAATGAGGCCGACAAAGTCTGGAAATCAGAGGGAGAACGCCATGTTGCCTGGAAGACAAAAACTGCTGGAGATTCGTATTTAGATGAAGATATACCGGAAGGATATTTTGATGGGGAGCTGGAACGGGCGTTATCGGAAGGTTATTCTGATGAGGCAGATGAGATCCTTTTGGAGGGATTTCCGGAAGAAAATGGAAGTGATTTTCTGGACGAATTTGAGGAAGAGGAAAGAAACAGAGCAGGAAGCCTGATAGAAAGGGCGCAGGAAGAGTGTGATTCGGAGCAGAAGAGAGCAGAATTTTTGTCGGAAGAATATGATGGAGACAGCTTAACACAACAGGAGCATGACAGCTGCAGCAAAAAGGACGAGTCTCTGGAGTGGACGATACAGACAGAGGCGCCGGGAGGCAGTTTCTATCAAAACATTCCTCATGAAAAGAATCAGGAGAAGGGACCGGAACTGATTTCTCCAAAGCCGGTGAAAAAAAATGCGCCTGTCCGAAAAGCAGCAGGAGGCCGGACGGCCAGACAGGGGATGATACGTCCGGGAGACGGGCTTTTGGCAGCGTTTTTTGTGCCGGTTATGGTTCTTCTGATTATTTTTATTCAGAGAGGGATTTTTCCCTTTGGAGAAGAATCCTTTTTGCGGACAGATATGTATCACCAGTATGCCCCGTTTTTCTCTGAGTTCCAGTATAAGCTGACGCATGGAGGAAGCCTGCTTTACAGCTGGGATGTGGGGATGGGAGTGAATTTTTCAGCGCTGTACGCTTATTATCTGGCAAGCCCTTTAAACTGGCTGCTGATTTTATGCCCGAAGAGTCTTGTAATCGAATTTATGACATATTCTATTGTCATAAAGACAGGACTTTCTGGTCTGGCTATGGCCTGGTATTTAAGAAAGCATTGCCATACCCGTGATTTTGGGATTGCCTTTTTCGGAATTTTTTATGCTCTGTCCGGGTATATGGCAGCCTACAGCTGGAATATTATGTGGCTGGACTGCATTATTTTATTCCCTCTGATTGTTTTTGGCCTGGAACGGCTGGTTCGAGAGGGAAAGGGCCTTATGTATTGTATAGCTCTGGGCCTTTCGATTCTGTCCAACTACTATATTTCGATTATGACCTGCATTTTCATGGTTCTGTATTTTGGAGCACTTCTGGTTTTGGACGAGGATATGAACTGGGAGAAGTTCATAGGAAGAACCTTCCGGTTTACGGTGTATTCTCTTTTGGCCGGGGGGCTGGCAGCGGCAGTGCTTCTGCCGGAAATCTATGTGCTGCAGACAACAGCATCTGGAGATGTGAATTTTCCGAAAACCTTCAGTGAGTATTTTCCTATTTTTGATATGCTTGCCCGTCATATTGGAAATGTGGAAACGGAGATTGGACTGGATCATTGGCCGAATCTCTACTGCGGCGTTGCAGTCCTGATGTTTTTTGCATTATATCTGGCCTGCAGGCAGATTCGGGCAAAGGAAAAGGTTGTGACCTGTACGCTACTGCTGTTTTTCCTGGCCAGTTTCTCTATCAATGTTCTGAATTTTATCTGGCATGGCTTTCATTATCCCAACAGTCTGCCCTGCCGCCAGTCTTATATTTATATTTTCCTGGTGCTGTCGGCCTGTTATCGGGCGTATACGCATCTGGAGCAGATTCCCTGGAAACAGATTACCGGGGCGTTTGCAGGAGCTGTAGTTTTTGTACTTCTGGCACAGAAGCTGACAACAGAATCGCATTTTCATTTTATTGTGTTCTATGTGGCGATTCTATTCCTGGCTCTTTATCTGGGAGTGATTTATTTATATAAGAAGGGAATCAAATATCAGAACCTGGCAGCTCTTCTGGCGCTGACGGTGGTTTCGATTGAGGCAGCAGTCAATATGACTGTGACCAGTGTGACAACTACCAGCAGAACTGCCTATAAAGCAGATAATCATGCCGTAGAACGACTGGTGGATTCTGTGCAGCCTAACAAAACCTTTTTCCGTATGGAGAAGGTAACGAGAAAAACGAAAAATGACGGAGCCTGGATGCATTTTCCTTCAGTCTCTCTGTTTTCTTCAACAGCAAATGCAGACTTGTCGAAGCTGTTTAAGAAGTTGGGATGTGAAAGCTCTACTAATGCTTACAGCATTACCGGAGGAACCCCTCTGGTGGATTCGCTGTTTTCTGTGAAATACGGGCTGTATTCGGAGCAGCCGGATCCATCGGAACTGAGAACTGTGGAAGCAGAGGATGAGGGGGTATGGCTTTGTGAAAACAGCTATACGCTTCCTCTGGGCTTTTGGGTAGGGGCTGATTTTGAAGAGCAGTGGGATGTGGATACAGGAAAACCTGCAGATGTCCAGAATAATCTGACTTCAGCTCTGAATACGGAGCCGGTGCTTGTTACTGTGCTGGATACAGTTTCAGATGGGAAAAAAGTGACTTTTACTCCGGAAATCGAGGGAGAGTATTACGCCTACACTGGAGGAAAGTCGGTAAAAAAGGTGAAGGCCACTACCTGGAAGGGAAGCAAAACCTTTGATAATACGGACAGAGGGTATCTGGTGGAGCTGGGATACTGCGAGGCTGGTGAAGAAGTAGTTCTGGAGGCAGAAGAGGGCAGCGATTTCTGGGCGGATGTATACCGGTTTTCAGAAAGCGGTCTGAAGGCTGTGTATGAGAAGCTGTCTGCTAAGCCATGGGTTCTGAGCAGCTGGACGGCTACCTCTTTGGAGGGAACCATTTCCTGCGAGGAAAGCGGTTTGATGATGACAACTATTCCTTATGATGAGGGATGGAGAGTAAATGTGGACGGTGTGGAGCAGCCGCCGGAAAAGATGCTGGATGCATTTATCGGTGTGAGGCTGACGCCGGGAAGCCATACGATTTCCATGAAATACAATCCCAAAGGACTGACGTCTGGATGGATGATTTCTCTTGGAAGTGTGGCTGTGCTTTTCCTGATTGCAGAAGGAGGAAGATACTGGAGGCGGTATCAGGAAGAGTTTGAATACGAAGAGCGGGCGGAAAAGAAACGGCCGACAAGATAAAAACGGAAAATAAAGGAGACTAGATTATGAAGCTGTGGGGAGGACGTTTTACAAAGGAAGAGAATCAGCTGGTACACAATTTTAATGAATCCCTGTCCTTTGATCAGAAGTTTTACCATCAGGATATTCAGGGAAGTATTGCTCATGTGACCATGCTGGCGAAGCAGGGAATTGTATCAGAAGAGGATCGGGAGGCCATTATCGGAGGTCTGAAGGGAATTCTGGCAGATATTGAGTCCGGAAAGCTGGAATTTACAAAAGAGCATGAGGATATTCATTCTTTTGTAGAGGCCAATTTGATTGAGCGTATTGGAGATGCAGGAAAACGGCTGCACACGGGCCGGAGCCGCAATGACCAGGTAGCTCTTGATATGAAGCTTTACTGTCGTGATGAAATTGATGAACTGGACGAACTGGTTCGGAAGCTGTTAGAGGAGCTTCTGGCAATTATGGAGGCCAATACAGATACCTTTATGCCTGGTTTTACCCATCTGCAGAAGGCACAGCCGGTAACGCTGGCCCATCATGTAGGCGCGTATTTTGAAATGTTTTCCAGGGATCGGGGACGCCTTCATGATATCCGGGAGCGGATGAATTACTGCCCGCTGGGCTCCGGCGCCCTGGCAGGAACCACCTATCCTCTGGATCGGGAATATACGGCAGAGCTTCTTGGATTTTATGGTCCTACTTTAAACAGTATGGATTCTGTTTCCGATCGCGATTATGTGATTGAGCTTTTATCTGCTCTGTCTATGATTGCCATGCATTTAAGCCGTTTCAGCGAGGAAATTATTATCTGGAACAGCAATGAATATCGTTTTGTGGAGCTGGATGATGCCTATAGCACAGGCAGCAGTATCATGCCCCAGAAGAAGAATCCGGATATTGCAGAGCTGGTTCGAGGAAAGGCAGGACGGGTGTATGGAGCTTTGATGTCCATGCTTACTGTAATGAAGGGTATTCCGCTGGCTTATGATAAGGATATGCAGGAGGATAAGGAGCTGACCTTTGATGCCATTGATACGGTGAAGGGGAGTCTGGCTTTGTTTACGGGTATGATCTCCACAATGACTTTTAATAAAGAAGTCATGGAAAACAGCGCGAAAAACGGCTTTACTAACGCGACAGATGCTGCCGATTATCTGGTGAATCATGGAGTTCCCTTCCGGGATGCTCATGGAATTGTAGGCCAGCTGGTGCTGTTCTGTATTGAACGGGGAATTGCTCTGGATGATATGACTCTGGAGGAGTTCCAGGCTATCAGTCCTGTGTTTGAGGCGGATATCTACGAGGCTATCAGCATGAAGACCTGTGTAGAAAAGCGTGTAACCATCGGCGCCCCCGGGCAGGAAGCTATGAAGAAGGTAATTGAGATTTACAGAAAACGGCTGGAGGAAGAGGCGTAAAACAAAAACAGACATAGAACGGGAAGCGGAGGTTTTATGGAAGTTTAATGAAAGATTAGAGGAAATTCTATGAAAGCTTAGTGGAAGTTCAGTGGAGGTTTAGCGGAAGCTCAGTGGGGGGGAGCGGAAGCACTGTGAAAGTTTAGTGGAATCTTCGAGGAAGTTTACTGGATGCAGAATACCGGAGAGAGAATACGTACTCTGTTGAGAAAAGCTTAAAAATAAGAAAAGATAAGAAAAAAAAGTCAGACTGCAGGTTCTTTCATGGACTTGGTCTGGCTTTTTTGTATCATAAGAAAGTTTATCCTGTGATACAGGAATGTTCTGCGGGGATGTGCCAAGGTATATTCTTTTTCTCCATTTGTGAAAGCTTCCAGGCGGAATTTTGTGGATTGAAAGACTGCAGGGTTTATGTTTGCATGAAATCAGAAGGAATATGTGGATTCTGAATCTGTATAGTTATATTAGTTCTGAAATGCGTAGATTCAGACAGAAAAAGGTGTTGAAATAAGGCTACCGCAATCCCACTGGCTTTAGACGGTGGGTTAAGGTAGCCAAAAGCTGAGAATTATTGTATGCTAATGATATGGGAACATGGAAATCTAAAAACAGACACAAATATTTATTAC
>ENA-OQKY01000625-OQKY01000625.1-human-gut-metagenome-genome-assembly--contig:-NODE-625-length-30787-cov-31.275506_pt1 | contig 30787 bp, 36 predicted proteins | sample MGYA00242652_ERZ504805 | MGnify/ENA primary metagenome ERZ504805 (study PRJEB26092, sample SAMD00036400) | human gut metagenome | host: Homo sapiens | study: EMG produced TPA metagenomics assembly of... | reverse complement strand
TGATACTCTTTTTGGAACCGTCTTCTGTTACTGCATCCCAGTTTGCTTCTGTGATTTTGCCGTCTTTTACAGTAAGGGTAACAACTTCAGTAAAGCCGTTGGAATCCGGTTCAGATGTTTTTGCTTCGTAGGTTCCGTCTGTAAATTCTGCTCCTTCAAGACCTGACAGATCTGTTTCCGGTTTTGCAGCTTCAGCTTCTGAGCTGCTGTCCTGGAAACCGGCAGAAACGTCCATTCCCGGAAGGAAAACAGGTGCTTCTGCGCCTTTGAACTGGTCAAGGAACTCAGGTTCTGTGATCTTGGAACCAAGTCCGTCAGTTTCTGACTGTTCCACAACCTTAACTTCTGTGATCTTGGATGCAGAGCTGTCAAAAGCCACGTCCATAACAATATCGCCTACATAACCCTTTGTGCGGACAGTTACCAGATAGCCGTCAGCTGTTTTTCCGGCTTTTTCAATATTTTCTGCACCGCTTACATCAAATTCTTCCAGAGTTTCTGAACTTTCACCGGAAGCGTCTCCGCCTGCGCTGAGAGCAAGAGATTTTGAGCCGATGATCACACCGAAAGACAGTGCGGTCACTACAACCAGTGCCAGAATTCCTTTTACTTCTTTATTTTTCATGATTTTTCCTCCAAATTAAGCTTTTTTTACTCCGTATACATGTTTTTTATAGAGAAGAGACAATGCGCCGCCAAGACAGTTGGCTGTCAGGATTCCGAAGCAGATTCCCTCCGGATAAAAACTGAAGATACGGATGGCTGCGGTGATGATTCCCGCTGTGACTGCGTATAGCAGCCGCCCTCTTCTTGTGGCAAAGGCATAATCTGTAAGCATGTAGCATGCGCCGAGGATGAGACCGCCGCCAAAAAGGTTCAGGAGAATATCTCCGGTAAATAATCCTGCCGGTCCGAATATAAAGGTCAGGATCACTACAGTCGCAATATAAGTAAGAGCAGCTTCTGCATTTACGATTCCCATAAAACACATATAGCCGAATCCCACAAGAAGCAGCAGCTTGCTTGTTTCTCCAAGGGCTCCCGGGGTTTCTCCAAGGAACATCTGAAGATAGCTGTAGCCTGCCTCGCCGCCATTTTTTACTGTTCCCAGAACTGTGGCGGAAGAAACCGCGTCAAAACCTGCAGCTGCCAGTGTGCGGGGAGCAACATACTGCATAACAGCGCCCGGCCATACCACCATGGTAAAAAGACGGCCCATCAGCGCCGGATTGGCAAAATTGCAGCCAATACCGCCAAACATCTGCTTTACAACAAGAATGCTGAAGATTCCGGAAGCGGCAACTACCCACAAGGGAACGGTAACCGGCATATTAAATGCCAGCAGGATTCCGGTAACAACAGCGCTGAAATCATTGGCAGTTACTGGTTTTTTTGTGATCTTCTGCCAGAAATACTCAGTGAGAACACAGACTGTAACAGAAAAACCGGTGATATACAGTGAGCGGATCCCGAAAAAGTAAATGGAACCCAGAAGAGCCGGCATCAGAGAAATTGCAACATGGAGCATAATATTCCGTGTTGTATTAGCTGTGCGGATATGAGGTCCGGTTAAAGTTTGTACCTGATTCATGATTTTTTCACCGCCCTTTCTCTGATTCGCTGTTTTACAATATCTCTGGCTGTGCGGGTACGCACGGAAAGCTCACGTCTTGCAGGGCAGATATAGGAACAGCAGCCGCAGGCAATACATTCACTTGCATAAAGCTTTTCACAGAGATCATAGTCTTCGTCAAGAAGAGCAAATTCAATCTTATATGGAACAAGTCCTGCAGGGCACACGCTTTCGCAGCCGGAACAGCGGATGCAGGGCTGTTCTTCAAATCCCGGTTCCGGAAGGATCAGGATTCCGGAGGTGTTTTTAGTAACATGGAAAAGCTCTGTTTCTCCATTCCAGTTATTTGCCACACAGGGACCGGTCATGGGACCGCCGGCGATCACGCGGTTTTCGGAAACGGTAACTCCGCCGCAAAGCTGAATCAGCTCTTTTGCTGAGGTTCCCACAGGAACAAGGAAATTTCCGGGATTTTTTACCGCGCCGGTTACAGTGACGATTCTCTCAGTAAGAGGAAGACCTCCAAGAAGCATATCAGCCGCTGCTTTGGCAGTGCTTACATTGGAAACGATCACTGCTGAATCAGCCGGAAGACCTCCCATGGGAACTTCACGCCCAAGAACTGCCTGGATCAGCTGACGTTCGCCTCCCTGTGGATATTTTGTAGGAAGAACCTTGATCTCTATGTTTTCTTCCTGACCCATCAGACCGGAAGCTGTCATTTCAGCCAGAATTTTGTTAAGATTTTCTGCAGCCAGAGGCTTGTTGTCTTCCAGGCACACATAAGCCTTTGATGCGCCGCTTGCCTTGAGAAGAAGGCGTACACCGTTTAAAAGCGCCCAACCGTTTTCCAGCATAAGACGGTAATCACAGGTGAGGAAGGGCTCACATTCCGCGCCGTTGATCAGAAGATCCGTGATTGTTTTGTCAGTTTCGTATTTTTTATGGGTGGGAAAGCCTGCGCCGCCCATTCCGGTAAGACCGCCGTCACGGATTCCTGTCAGAATTTCCTGGCTGGAGATTTTGCTGATATCAGCAGCCCCATTATAATAGGAAAGTTCTTTGTTTACTTCCGGATCAGCATCTTTCTGTACAATATATGCCATGATGCTGCGGCCCTGTTCCTGAACCTCTTTTATTTCAAGAACTTTACCACTTACACTGGCGTGAAGGGGAGCGGCCATGAACGCTTCTGGCTTTCCGATCAGCTGGCCTTTTTTTATATGATCTCCGGGACTGACAAGAAAGCTGCATTTTCCTCCAAAGGACTGCTCTGAAAGGATCGTAACAGTTTCCGGACAGTAAGGCTGTACAGCGGAATCCATGGAAAGAGCTTTGTCAAAGCCGTCCGTAGGATGTACGCCGCCGGGGAATACAGATTTTTTTCGTTTCTGCATGTCCTGACCTCCTTTACTTATTTTGTGGTTCATTATTGTTAAATAGTTCACATTCTGAGTCAGCATACCATATGAATAGGAATTACGCAATAAGGATTTCGCAAAATTTCTTGTAAAAAACTGCCTTTTGGAATTTACTATGTGCAGTCTTTTGTGATAAGATGCATAATAAAACATAAAAATAAAATTCAGCATCAGATGAATGGAATATATCTTATTTTTTGAACAAAGGAGGCAGACAGAGGTGAAGGCAGCAGGCTGTGATTATTGTGCAAATTATGTTTATGATGATGAGACAGGAACCTACTACTGTGATGTGAATCTGGATGAAGATGAATACTACCGGTTTCTTACAGGAAATATGAAGGAATGTCCTTATTACCGCAACGGGGATGAATACAGAGTTGTACGTCATCAGATGTGAAGATCAGGGGAAAACCAAAGCAAAAGAGAATGGAGATTTTTAAATGGTAACAATGGAACTGGATAATTTCAGCCTGGAACAGATCTGTGATTCCGGACAGTGTTTTCGCATGAAAAAAACAGGGGAGTATACTTATTCTCTGGTGGCAGGGAATCAGTACCTGGAGGTTTCTCAGAATGGAAGTATTGTGGATTTTAACTGCAGCGATACAGAACTGATCTGTTTCTGGGTTCCTTATTTTGACCTGGATGCAGATTACGGCGCTTATATAGAGAGGATAAATCCACGGGATCAATATTTAAGCAAGGCCGCGGTTCATGGAAGCGGAATCAGGATACTTCAGCAGGATCTGTGGGAAATGATCGTTACGTTTCTGATCTCTCAGCAGAATAATATTTCCCGGATCAGAGGATGCGTTGAGAGGCTGTGCGCCCGATACGGAGAAAAGCGCATTTCGGGAAACGGGGTGGAATATTACGGTTTTCCCGGCCCTGAGATTCTGGCGGAGGCCACAGAACAGGAACTGAGAGAGCTGGGACTTGGATATCGCGCAAGGTATATTGCGGAGACGGCCCGCACCATTGTACAGGGAGAAATTTCACTGGAAAAAATCTACAGGATGCGTTATTATAATCGTGCAAAGAATGAGCTGATGAAACTCTGTGGTGTGGGAGAAAAGGTGGCGGACTGCATCTGTCTTTTTGCCCTGCATCACATGGATGCTTTTCCTGTGGATACACATATCAGGCAGGTTCTGGATGAGCATTATAAGAGAGGATTTCCAAACCGCAGATATCACGGGATCAGAGGCATTATGCAGCAGTATATTTTTTATTATGAACTGACAGAAGGGAGAAACTAATATGAATTTCCAGTTTGCGCACTATAATTATAATGTGATCGATCTTGACAAATCTATCCGGTTTTATGAGGAGGCTCTTGGACTGAAAGAAATCAGACGCAAAGAGGCTGAGGACGGAAGCTTTATCCTTGTTTATCTTGGAGACGGAGCCACAGGATTTGAGCTGGAGCTTACATGGCTTCGTGACTGGGAGAAAGATCACTATAATCTGGGAGATAATGAGATCCATCTTGCATTTACAGTGGATAACATGGAGGAAGCCCATAAGAAACATCAGGAAATGGGCTGTATCTGTTTCGAGAATCCTGCCATGGGAATTTATTTTATCAATGATCCGGACGGATACTGGCTGGAGATTGTTCCGGCAAAATAATACAGAAAAACAGGCAGCCTGCATAACAGCGGACTGCCTGTCGGTTTTTTCAGACCTTTTCTTTTCGGTCGCTGCGCCCCACAAGATAATCAAGGCTGATATTATAATAATCCGCCAGGCGGATAAGCATTTCCACAGGAATATCTCTGGAGCCTGTTTCATAATGTGAATAAGATCGCTGACTGATATGGAGAATTTCGCCGATCTGCTTCTGAGACAGATCAGAATCTATACGCAAATCCTGAATTCGCTGAAATTTCATGCAAATACCTCCTTTTGCAAAAAGTATAGGTCGGAACTCTCCGTGCTATTCAGATTTGGAACGAAATGGACTATACAGAAAAAAAGGCAGAATTGTGGGAAAGTATGCGGATGTCCGGTAAGACAATGAAAAGGATGGAAAATACAAAGCTTCAGAATCATAAGAATTGTATTTTGGATAAGATTTGATTATAATAGGCACAAAGATTTTATTTTGAGGGAGGTATGAAAATGGAATATGCAGTTTCGGTTATAAAAAATGTTCTGGGAGCCCTTTATCAGACCGGCGGCGCTTCTCTGATCATTGCAGCGCTGTTTATGAGCGTATATATGAGAATAAAGAAAAAAGGAACAGGGGCAGTGATTCAGGCATGGATCAGTGAGTTTCGCAGCAGCAGTCAGTTTCGAAGAGAATTTCTTCTGGTGTTTTATGTGTGTATGATGCTGTTCAGAACCCTGCTGTGCAGACCGATCTGGGGAAATCCCCTGGACAGCGTTATGGGAATCTGGGGTATTCATAAGCCGGATGGGACAATTTACACAGAAAATATTGAGAATCTGATTCTTTTTATCCCGTTTATGATTCTTTTATACTGGGCGGAGGAAAAAAAGACAGACAGACGAAAAATGCCTGTACAGAGCGTTCTTCTGAAAAGCCTGTGGCTCAGCTTTATTGTTTCTCTTTTTATCGAAGGATGTCAGCTGTTTCTGAAGATCGGAACCTTCCAGCTGACAGATCTTGTGTTCAACAGTGTGGGAGGACTTCTGGGAGGCCTGATCTACTGGGGCTTTGACCGCAGCCGCAAATATATTTCGGAAAATGTGAAAAAAATAGGAGGCTGGGATGTTGAGCCCTGGAAAGCTCCGGAAACTGAGACAGCTGAAAGTATCTCTTCTGTGTCAGGAACAGCAGCCGAAATCTCAGAAGAACAGCCAAAAGAAGAAAAAAGCAGTGTGGATTATGAAAGTATTGAGCTTCTGGTCCGTCAGGCAGGACAAAAGCTTTATCAGGCCAGGCCAACCCGGGAAAATATTCACAAAAAAGAAGGCCTTGCCAATTTCTGTACGGATTTTGACACAGCGATCCAGAAATTTCTGATTGAGGAACTGGAAAAGCTTCTTCCCGGAGCTGCGTTTTTCGGCGAGGAGGATACAGAGGGCAATCAGGGAGCAAAGGCCTGTGGAGAGTATACCTTTTATATTGATCCCATAGATGGAACAACAAACTTTATGTTTGGCTATCATCATAGCTGTGTCTCTGTGGGACTGGCTCATCAGGGAAGGATGATCGCAGGATTTGTATATAATCCCTATGTGGATGAAATGTATAAGGGAATCCGTGGTCAGGGAAGCTGGCTGAACGGACAGAAGCTTGAAATGGAAAATATTTCTGTTGGGGAAGGGATTGTGGCTTTTGGATGCGCAAGATATAATGAGGACGGAGCGGACAGCTTTTTCCGTGCAGTAAAGGAACTGTATATGAAGAGCCTCAGCATCAGAAACGGAGGCTCGGCAGCCCTTGATCTTTGCAGGATCGCATCCGGAAGCAATGCGGTATATCTGGAAATGAAGCTTCAGCCGTATGATTTTGCGGCAGCGTCCCTGATCGTTGCGGAAGCAGGAGGCGTCATCAGCCAGTTTGACGGAGCTGCGGTTACTCTGGACGGTCCGTGTTCTGTTGTGGCAGGCGCCGCAAAAGCCTGTGAGGAGACAAGGGAGATCATAAAAAGCTGCAGATAAAAGAATTTGACAGGATATGGTGAATGAATGGTGAAAATACATAAAATCCTTACCGGGCTTGCCCTTTGGGGAATTATCAGTGCAGGTACGGTACTGTGTCCGGTTTGGGCCGGCGCAAAAACAGAAAAATATACAAATACAGATTTTGCAATGAATACAGTGGTTTCTGAAACCCTGTATACAACAGGAAAAAATTTGAATCCGTCAGTGGGAGAGCTTCTGAAAAATACAGAAGAAAATCTTCTTTCCTGGACGGAGGAAGACTCCCAGATCGCAGCTCTGAATGCGGCACAGGGGAAAACTCTGGAAGTTTCTGACGAGCTTGCAGGATATCTGGAAAAAATACAGCAGCTTTCCGTGGATTCGGAGGGAGCTTTTGATCCTACTATCGGAAAAATCATTCGACTGTGGGATATCGGGGGAGAAAACGCCGGCATACCCGCTCAGGAGGAGCTGGATAAGCTGCTGAAGGAAACCGGTTATGAAAAACTTGAGCTTGATGGAAATAAAGTGACCTTAAAAGACGGGGCAACGCTGGATCTGGGAGCAGCAGGAAAGGGAATCGGATGTGACCTTGTGATGGATCTGCTGAAAAATGAGAAAGAGGTTTCCGGTATGATCCTGAATCTGGGAGGCAGCAGCGTAATGGCATACGGAGAAAAACCGGATCAGTCTGACTGGAGGGTTGCAGTAAAAGATCCAAGAGACCCGGAAGGAGAGTATCTGGGAGCCATCACTTTAAAAGGGGGAGAATTTCTTTCCACCTCAGGCGATTATGAAAGATACTTTATGGAGAATGGAAAAAGATATCACCACATTCTGGATCCGGAAACCGGTTATCCGGTGTGGAATGGGCTGACAGCAGTGACCGTAGTCTGCGACAGCGGAATTATGGCAGACGGTCTTTCCACTGCCTGCTTTGTGCTGGGAAAAGAAAAAGCCCTTCCTCTTCTGGAAAAATACGGGGCAGATGCGCTTTTTGCAGATGAGAACCACAAGGTGTATCTTACAGAAGGAATGGAAGAGCGTTTTGAGCTGATGAAGGATACCTATAAGGTACAGAAATAAAATATTGGACAATGTAAGGGAAGTGACTTAAAGATGAATTCTTTTTGTCACTTCTTTTGTCAGGATACCGATCAGAAGACCGGTGACCACGCCGGAGATCAGAAGTACAGGCGCGTAATAAAGAAGACTGGTGTTTTCCACGATCAGGGCAGCTACCATCAGCTGACCGATATTGTGGGACACGCCTCCTGCCACGCTGATGCCGAGAATGCTGAAGCCGGAGCTTTTTTTCATAAGAGTCATGACAAAGAGGCTTAAAGCTGCTCCTGCCAGACTGTAGATAATGGTGAACATATTTCCGAAAAGAAAACCGATCACAACGATGCGCACTGCAGATACCACAGCGGCTTCTTTCCAGGTATAGGTTTCAAGGATAAAGAGAACGGCAAGATTTGCCAGCCCTAGCTTGATTCCGGGGATTCCCGCAAAAAACGGGAACAGGGACTCCACATAGCCGAAAATGATGGCTACAGCGGCAAACAGTCCGAGATATGCAGTTTTTTTATTGTTCATAGCTTATACTGCCGTGTCAAATTCCGGAGAAGCTTCTTCGGAGCCAGCGGCTTTTACTCCTTCTATTACAACTTTATTGGGAAGGCACACAATGGTCCCGCCTGAGTTTCCTACAGCTTTCTGGCTGATGCAGAGATGGTCGGGACAGTCTGCCTCTGTCATTTTGATTTTTCCATTTTTGATTTCGCAGACATTTGTATCGCCAATGGCGATCACCTGGTTCTTTGCAAGGGAATAGGTTCCGTATTCCAGACCGTTTACAGTGATACGGACAGAACCGTAGTCGCCTTTACGCATCAGGAACATGCCGCCCCAGAGGGCAAGCGCAGTAATCAGGATTGCTGCGATCATGATCAGATCTTTTTTTTTCAATTCAGAATCCTCTTTCTTTATCATCATTGGTTAAAGTGGTTTCCGGTTCGGAGCAGGATAAATCCTGCAGTTTGGTGTTTATCATAGCATAAGGCACAAAATATGACAAGCCCTGAAGTTAGATGATAAAAACACAGCGCGGATTACGGGAAAAAGGAGAGGGTTTCCTGTGTCTGCAGCTATGAAGGGGTAATATCAGGGGCTGCGCTGTCACCGGAGGTGATCGGGAATGCATTTTGATTAGGTTGCTGTAAACGGAATGAACAGCAACAATATTCAGGGACTGCGGGCAAAAAATTCATTGTTTTCCATGTGAGAAAATAATAAAATATCTCAAAAACATCATGAAATAAGGGTTTCTTGAACATACAAATTAAATTTACCCTGAAATTTACCCCGGTAACAGGAAATTACACCTGCTGCCGGGGCGTTTTAATCAAAAAATCTGTCGAAATCTAAGAACTTTATTCCGTCATAAAATTTATTATAAACATTATATTGAGCCTTGTAACGAGTCAGGTTTTCTTTGTCTTGTTCTGCAAGCTTTGCTTCTTCTATTTCCCATTCTTTCTCCAATTCTTTTTTTGTGCGAATTTCTTCTTCATCCAATTTTTTTGTAAGTTCGTCCAATTCTTTTAAAGCAATTTCATCTTCGATACGAAGGGCTTCTTTATCTTCCGGTGTGAATTGCATTTCATAGAGAGTAAGCAAAGAATCAAAAACCATTTTGTTGAGTGCATCTGATATTAAAAAGCTGGCGTAACCGAGTTGTTTAAAATTAAAATTTTTGTAGTTTTTTAAAAGGCTACGATAACATGTTTTTATTGCGAAAAAACTTTTATGTCTGAGCATTGCGGAGATAAGTTGCCCTACCTTCGGATCGTTCTCCAGTTCCTCACATGCTGCATCATCAAGACCATAAAATTCATACATATTACGATGTTCTTGTTTAATATTGTCCGTATATCCCATTGCAAAATCTAAAGGCAAGTCAAAGTATTCTGCAAGAGAATCTAAAAATTCAATATCGGGGGTTCTCTCCCCGTTTTCGTAGTAACTTATCGCCCCTCTGGACACTTTTAATTCAGAAGCCAGTTGTGCCTGTGTTAATCCAGATGCTTCCCGAATTTCTTTTAAACGTTTAGAGAATTCTTTTGTTACATATCCCATGACAAAATCCCTCTTTTCTTAAAAAATGTTCAAATTTGTTGAAATAAAAAATAAAGTGCATACAAATGTTGACAACACATGTTTGTTTCAATACAATATATATTGTAACAGATGTGTACACACTATGCAATAACTATAAACAAAGATAAACACAAAGGAGATGTAACTATGAGAAGTAGAAAAATAATTGCCAGCGCAAACGAAGCAAGACTAATGGACACAGAGGAACTGAGAGCCTATACAAACTTAGGACGAAACAACGCCATGAAATTAGGTGATGAGATCGGGGCAAGGGTTCAGATCGGCAGGAGAGTGTTGTGGGACAGGGTAAAAATTGATCAGTATTTTAATGATTTAACCAATGCAGAATAAGGCGGTGACAGCAGTTGAGAAACAAACGAATGTTTTCCATAGATGTAGTAGACACAGACAAGTTTCTTGATATGCCAACATCAACACAGGCTTTATATTTCCATCTGGGAATGAGGGCGGACGACGATGGTTTTGTAATGTCACCTAAAAAGATACTGGCGATCTCAGGTTGTAATAAGGATGATTTAAACCTATTGATTGCAAAGAACTTTATAATCCCATTTGAAAGCGGTGTGATTGTAATAACAGACTGGAAAGTCAACAACTATCTACGAGGTGACAGATACGCCGCGACAAGATGCATTGAAGAGAAGAAAAGCCTTGTAGAGATTAATGGAAAATATCAAATTAGCTTAGACGGTGTACCAGATGGTATACCAAACAGTAACCAATGTGTGTCAGGTGTGGCTACCCAAAAGAGAATAGAAGAGAATAGAATAAATAATATTGTCGAGCAAAGCCCGACTACATACCCTTTTAAAGAAATTATTGAGTACCTAAACCAGAGAACTGGAAAGAAATTCAAGTATAGTTCAAAGGCAAACCAGAAGCATATCAAAGCGAGAATCAATGAGGGTTACGCTTTGGAAGATTTTAAGAAAGTAATTGACTGGAAAATTTCACAGTGGACTGGCAACAAGGAAATGGAAAGGTACTTGAGACCAGAAACCTTATTTGGTGCAAAGTTCGAAGGGTATTTGAACGAAATACCGGTAGCCAGAAAAGTTCAGCCAATAGAACCAGAAGAGCCAGAGAAACCAATTGATTTATGGAGTGATGAATAATGTCATATTATGAATTTAAAGAATCGGATGCGTGGGACTTTTCGAGATCATCCGGCATAGCAGCAAAACAGAAAGGCGAGGAATTACAGTTTTTGAGTTGCCCTTATTGCCGAGGGGGGAGAAATGGAGATAAAGGGACTTTTTCTATCAATCTTCGGACGGGGCAGTTTAAGTGCTTACGTTCCAGTTGTTCGGTTTCTGGCAATATGGTTACTTTGGCAAAGGACTTTGACTGGTTTAGCCTGGGAAGAGATGTTGACGCCTATTATAAAGCTGGCAACAGACATAAATACCGAAGATTCCAAAAGAAAACGGAGCCAATAAAACCGAAGCCTGCTGCCGTTACTTATCTGGAAAGCCGGGGCATATCTTCCGGTACAACAGAAAAGTATCAGATTACTGTGCAGACGAAAAACGAAAATGTATTAGTGTTCCCTTTTCTGGATGCTGCCGGAGTAATGCAGTTTGTGAAATATCGAAAAACAGATTTTGACAGGGAAAAAGATACTGCGAAAGAATGGTGTGAAGCGAATTGCAAACCTATTTTGTTTGGAATGTATCAGTGCGATCCGGGAAACAAAACACTGATTATGACAGAGGGGCAAATTGACAGCTTGTCAGTGGCGGAATCCGGAATAGAAAACGCCGTATCAGTTCCGACGGGGAAAAATGGCTTTACATGGGTACCCTACTGTTGGGATTGGTTGCAGCAGTTCGAGACCTTAATTATATTCGGGGACAATGAGAATGGATCCATAACCCTTCTGGACGATATGAAAAGACGCTTCAGAGGTACTATAAGGGCAGTTAAGCAGCAGGATTACAAAGGATGTAAGGATGCTAACGAACTTTTGCAAAAATACGGAAAAGAAGCCGTAAGAAGAGCTGTAGAGTGGGCGGAATGCGTGCCGGTGCAGAGAATTATAAGGCTTTCAGATGTGAAAACTGTGGATCTGTTTTCCTTGCCGAAGATTTCAACAGGATTCAAGACACTGGACAAGGTTCTGGCAGGTGGAATTTATCTTGGACAAACTGTAATAGTAACCGGGAAGCGAGGAGACGGGAAAAGCACATTTACCTCGCAAATACTTGTAAATGCCTTAGATCAGGGAATACGGGTTCTTGCATACTCTGGGGAGTTGCCAGACTATTTTTTTAAAAGATGGATGGATTTCCAGGCAGCAGGAAAACACAATGTAATTGATCGAGCGGCAGAGAATGGTAATATCAGCTATTTTGTAACCAATGAGAAAATAAGCAAAATTGAGGAATGGTACAGAGAAAGAGCGTATTTATATGACAATCAGTCAACTTCTGATGATGAGCTGGAAGATCTGCTGCAAACAATAGAAAAGGCAGTTCAGCAGTACGGAATACAGCTTGTACTGTTAGATAATCTTATGACTGCCTTGGATGTTGGAATGAGCGTTGATCTGTATCGGGCGCAAAGCAAATTTGTTGACAAGCTTGTAAAAATGGCAAAACGTTTGCAGGTAGCTGTGATTTTGGTTGTGCATCCAAGAAAAAACCGTTTTGGAAATGACGATACGGACGAGGTGAGCGGAAGCGCTGATATAACCAACAAAGTAGACATTGTAATGACATATAAAAGAAATCTGGCTTCTTTTGAGAATGCAGAGCGCGTGGTGACTGTATCAAAAAATAGGCTTACAGGCAAGCTGGCTGTAGGGGAAGCTGCAATTCCTTTGTATTATGACGAAGCATCAAAAAGAATATGCGAAGATAAAGCAGATTTTATAAAACCCTATGGTTGGGAAAAGGATGAAGATGGATTTATACAAATAACACAAGAACAGGCTGGACAAATGGAGATACCTTTCGAATGACAGAGCAAGAATTGAAAAGTAAGTATGATATGTTTACGGAGCTATGGAGATTTTACAGGAAATGGGCGGTTATTCCAAAGCCAATGAGTGAGGATTGCTGGAAGCAGGCAGTGGATGAAATACATGAGTTTTGGGAGCGTTACGGAAAAACAAGAATGGCGGAATGTTTTATGTTGGCAGTAATGAGTGATCTGGAAGATCAGAAAAGGAAGTGGGAAAAATGACACCAGAAAAGCAGGAAGAATACATGGAGCGTATAGCAAGAGCATTGGAAGGAATAGAGCAGGAATTAGGCTGCATGAGTAGCGGCATTATGGATATATGGGAAATCCTGCTTGATTGTGAGCGAGATGATGGAATAACGGTTAATGTTCGTGGAAGTATCCGCACAGAGAACTAAATAAAAGCCCCAAAGGAAAGCGGCAACTTTTCTGAGGGGCAGCAGTACAAGGCTGGAAGCCATGCACACACATTACTATAATACCATGATTCCAGCCGGAAAGGAAATAAAATGGTAGAAGAAATATTACATACAGGAATACAAAATGCTTTATCCCCGGAATATCTAACAGCAGTTTTGAATCTGGGAACGGTGAGAGCTTTACAGAAACAGATTGAAAGAGAACGAAGGGAAGGTGCTGTGATCCTATCCAGTACACAGCCGCCGGGTGGGTATTACCTTCCGGCAAATAGAGAAGAGGTTAGGCAGTTTATCAGAACCTTGGAGAACCGGGCAGGGGAAACAATGAGAGCCTTGGATAGTGCCAGGAAATATTTAGAAGAGTTTCCAGAGTGATTCTGCTGCCGATTCTATTAATGTATGCGAGGTGAAAAGAAATGTCCATAGAACCCTTGAAAAACGAAGAGCTTGTAAAGCTGATCCAGAATGGTACAAACGTAACAGAGAACATGCAGCAGTTATGGCAGCAGAACCAAGGCTTTATTTTCAAGATAGCGATCCAGTACCAGAACATGTCAGAACTGGATGATTTGATACAGGAAAGCTATTTTGGCTTGTGTAAAGCAGTAGATCACTATAATCCGGATATGGACGCTTCTTTTATCCATTATGCTTCCTTCTGGATCCGGCAGCAGTTAATACGCTACATAAAGAAAAATAAGACGGTAAGGATCCCGGAACATACACATGGCAAGATCCGGGAATACAAAAAAGCTGTACAGCAGTGGCAGCAGAGATACCACAGAGAGCCTACAGAAGCGGAAATAAGCGATTATATAGGTATTGACGGTAAAACCTTGGAAGAAATAAAGAGAAGCGCTCTAATGGGCAAAATAGGAAGCCTGGACGTGCCTGTAGGAGAAGAATCAGACGGCACGCTGTATGACCTGATACCTTCCGGTATGGATGATAAGGAAGATGTTCTGAACAAGGTAGCTAATGAGGAGCTGGCAGAGGTACTGTGGGGAATGGTAGAAGAGCTTCCGGGGCAGCAGTCAGAAGTCTTGAAGATGCGTTTCAAGGATAACATGAAGCTCCGGGAGATCGGGGCAGTGTATGGGTTCAGTATTGACTGGGCAAGGCAGATTGAAAATAAAGGACTGAGGACGTTACGGAATCCAAAGAGAAGCCGGATCCTCAGAGAGTTCCTGGATGATGAGAGAATCTACAACAGTGCGTTACATGGTAACGGTGTCAGCTCATTCAGTAATACCTGGACAAGTTCCACAGAAAGGATTGCTTTAAAGCGGATTGAAGCAGATGCAGAGGAAGCAAGCCGGAGAAGGGCAGAGTTAAGGGAAGACTATATAAGACTGTGGGAAAAGAAGAGTGGAGAGCCTACAGAGGAAGATCTGGAGATTATTGACCAGATTGTAGAAACTGATCTGAGATATGAGCTACTACACCGGGGTTCATGAAACATGATCCATGAAGGTTAAGGTAGGCAGTCGGTTGCGAGGTTTAAAAGACTGGCTTTCTGGAAGGGGGGAGCGTATACCCGGACGTGGCTATGCTGCGTACCCAAAGCGAGTACCGAGAAGTGAACAGTGAGCGAACAGCGAGAATTGATAAATGAACCACGGAGGAACCACGAGAATAATACTAACGTTGAAGCAAGAGGGAACCAAGAGGAAAAGTAAACATTTTGGACACCCTAAAAAGAGTCTACCCCCACCTCATTCTCTCAGTGAGTTTTATTTATTGAAGAACGGGCATGTGGCGGCGACTCTGGAGAAATTTTTTCGCGCGCGTGAGAGGGGGTGTTTTGTCCTGTCATGTTTACAGGTAAAAGGATGTCCAAATGGTGGACACCCCCGCCCCAGAACAGGGCGCCCCCGGTCTGCCATTAAAATATAACGAGCGTTGCATATTTCCAAAACGACGAATAGTTAAATAAACCTGACAAAACCTGACATTAAAATATAACGAGCGTTGAATATTTTCCAAAACGAAACGAATAGTTGACCTTATTAGTAATGACCCCATCCTGCTGCCTGTGCTGACGCACTAGATCTGATCTAGGCAATGACTGAGAGCCAAATGGCTGTGAGGTTGCAAGTATTGGTGTAGCAACTCAAGCCCAAATGGGTGTGAGGTGAAGTATTGCTGTCGCGTTTCCCGACAACAAAACGCCGTTGAGTTAGTAAAAGGGGGGTAACGAAATGTGACACCCTTGACCAGATCAGACAGACCCCCGAACAGAGAAAAGCCCCGGCAGATCAGCCAAGGACTGAAAAGCCGGGAGCTCTCCTTCTATGGGTTTATGTCATGTAGTTTCAGATCAGCTCACAACAAAATTGTGGTCAGTGAAAAAGGGATGCTCGAAATGGTGGATACCTATTTGCCTTGGTCACGTTCCATAGTTTCATTAATGGCACGATTGATAAAGGCGTTGACGCTTTCGCCGTGATCTGCTGCATGAGCTTTTATTATGTCCTTGCGACCTTTAGGAACGGTAACATCCATTCTGTCATAGTTGTTTTTTACATATTTATGGACAGCTTTCTGTTGTGCCTTGCTTACCTTGGTTTCTCCTGGCATATCTTCACTTCCTTCCGTAAGGCGTCATAAAAATGGTGACACCTTTTCTAGTATGCCTTAATTATACATGAAAAGTCTATTCCTGTAAATATACAAAATTAACAAATATATTCCTGTAAATATAGTGATTTTGCCAATAGACTATTCACGGGAATAGATATATAATAAAGACAGTTAAAGGAACAGCAAACAGCGAAGGGTGAAAACGAAGTGATCGTAAGATGTGCCGGAGACACCAACGTAACACCGGGCAAGGGAAAGCAAAGGAACAAGGTTGCCGAGATTGGTTTAAGACCTGCCGGGGCTGCAGGAGATTCCTAAGAGAAAGGAGTGTAATAAAAAATATCTAAATTGACGCCAATAAAAGCTATTAGAAAGAAATGCCTTGATTGCTGTTGTGGACAGGCTGTAGAAGTGAGATTGTGTACTTGCGTAACATGTGCGCTATACAGCTATAGAATGGGTCATAGACCTAAAGGCGAACAATCTACCACTAAGACAGAGTTAAACGAAAAATCATCACGTAGCCTATAGTTTTTTTGATAGAAAGGAAGTTACGACATGAAGAAATACGACTTACAAGCCATCATGACAAGAGCATGGAAGATTTTCCGTAAAGTACAGGTTACCTTTGCAGAAGCTCTTCACAGATCGTGGTTATCTGCCAAGGCTGAGGAAATCAATCAGAAGCGCATTGATCAGAGCAGACAGGCAGCAGGCGTTACAGAAGAAGTAAATACCTGGGCTGGATGGAAAGCCCTTGGCTATGAGGTGATCCATGGAAGCAAGGCTTTATTTGGAACAGAGCTGATCTGGGGAAGCAAAGGGGACGGAGCTACATACAAGGCGAGGTTCTTCGGTAGATCACAGGTACATGAGTCCACAGTAGAGGAGATGGCAGTATGACAGTAGCAGAGCTATTACTTGTGTTCCTGGGCGGCGTTCTGACAGCCAAGGTACATGAGATAGTAAACAATTAAAAAGCGCCCCTTGCAAGTGCTACCAACGCTTACAGGGGGCAAGTAACCCGACAACCCATATTATAAAGCCGGATTGCGTTTATTATAACGTGAATCCGGATAGAAAGACAAGGAAAAATGAGAAATACATACAATGGTTTAACATTTGAGGAAATAGGAAAAGAGCTTGTATTGGAACTGAGCAAAATAACCCCAACGAATCTTCGGAAGCTTCAGAGAGAGTGGCAGAAAGCAATTCAATCAATGCCGCCAGTAGCAAGGTGCTTTTGTAGCCAGTTGATGGATATAATGATTGACATTAAAGAAAGAGAGCAGTTGCAGAAAGATGTTGCTGCTCTGGATCATGCATGCTGGGTAAGCGCAGATACGCCGCTTGGCGACACATTGCTTACTTTATCAAGAAAAGAACGAGTGACAGCAATAATGAGCTTGTACAATTTAGGCAAAATTCATGGAATCCGGCAGGAACGCGCCAGGAGAAGAAAATAAATATTGAGCCGGCGCAATACCGGGGAACGTAACCCCGGAGCCGGTACCCCTGCTGCTGCTGGCTATGCTGCTCCAACAGTCTGATCCGGGACGGTGGCAGGATATTTGTTATATATGAGATCGTGGAGCAATACCCCGGCGTGCTACCAATACTGCCGGGTGGAACCAGTAACAGGGCGGCAACTGCTGCTCATTTGGGCTTTACATGAAAGGAAATGATAATATGGCAGAGAAAAGACGAGATCACAGGGGAATCGTCTTGGAGAAGGGAGAGACACAGGACAGCTCCGGGCGGTACCGTTACAGATATTATGATGATAAAGGAAATTCCCATGATATTTATGCTTGGAGACTTCGCCCAGAGGATGCGACACCGGAAGGAAAGAAATACGGGGAGAGCCTACGGGAAATGGAAGCCAGGATACAGAAAGATATGCTGGATAATATAAAGGCATGGGAAGCAAGTATAACAGTTGCCCGGCTGGCAGAAGAATATATAGAGCAACAAAGAGCTTTTTGGGCGCCAAAAACATATAATGGAATGACAAGCGCATATCTGAATCATATAAAAAAATCACTGGGAAGAAAAAAAGTCAGTAAAGTAACCCCGGATATGATTGAAAAGCATTATCTGGAAATGTTAAGAATTGTTGGTATTGGTACTGTTTCTGCAGTAGATAAGGTATTAAACGGTACTTTTAAGTTGGCAATAAAAAGAAATATGATCAGAAATAATCCGGCAACGGGATGTCTTGGAACCATAAAAAGAAAATGTGGCATAGAAGAAGTAGAAAAACATGCACTGGAAGAGGAACAGCAAAAGGATTTATTGAATTTTATCCAGAATGACAGAATATATTCCAAAAGCTATAATCTTTTCTATCTTTTGGCGTGGACAGGATGCCGTATAGGGGAATTGTTGGGGCTTACCTGGTATGATATAGATTTTTCCAGGGAATCAATTAATATCAACCATAATTTGATTTATACAAAGGTAAATGGTAAATATCAATTTACTATAAGTTCGCCAAAAACTAAGAACGGGAATAGGGAGATCCCCATGTTGGGAGATGTAAAGAAAATTCTTCTGGAAATGAGAGAGGAAGCCGGGTGGAGTAAAGTGATTTCCGTAAAAAAGCCCAAGATCAGCGTGGAAGATGCAAGACCTTTTGTATTTACAAATAGCAAGGGAAACCTGATCCCTTATATGAATGTGGAAGAGACTATAAAAAAGATCGTTACAAAATACAATAAAACAATGGGGGCGAGCTTGCAGAATGTAACTCCGCACACTTTCCGTCATTCCTTCTGCTGCTGGTTATGTGAGAATGTGGCAGGGGAAAATACTATGGATGATATAAAGTATATTCAGTCTATTATGGGGCACAAGGACGCCGGCACAACATTAAATATATACAGTGAACTGAGACAAGGAAATGCAGCAGAAAAGCATGAAGCGTTAAAAAAGAAGGCTGCCAGAATGTAAAATATAAGCCGCGGGGATCGTTCCCTTCGGCTTTTTTATACCCTTTTTTACCCCGATTTTTACCCCGGTAAACAGGGTATGCCCCGATTTTTGACCCGGTAAGGACAAAACAAGATAAACATAGATAATCTTAAAAACCTTGTAAATACAGGCTTTTTGGAGCATTATGAACATAGATGAAATAAGATAAATGTTGCGGTTGTCTTTCATGTGAGAAAGTGATAGAATAGAATAGATTAATTGTATTAACCTAATTACGGAGGATTCCGTAAAGAAGATTTTATATAAAATAAAGACAAACAGGAGTATATTATGAACGTGTTTTCAAAAGTATTCGGGACGCACAGCCAGCGTGAGGTAAAACGTATCATGCCGCTGGTAGAAAAAACAGAGGCTCTGCGCCCGGAGATGCAGAAATTAACTGATGAAGAACTGAGAGACAAAACAAGAGAGTATAAAAGACGCCTGGAGGAAGGGGCGACCATCGACGATCTTCTTCCGGAGGCTTTTGCCACAGTGCGCGAGGCAGCCAAGCGTGTTCTTGGAATGGAGCATTACCGTGTCCAGATCATCGGCGGTATCATCCTTCATCAGGGACGAATCGCGGAAATGAAAACCGGTGAAGGTAAAACACTCGTATCTACACTTCCGGCATATCTGAATGCTCTGGAGGGCAAGGGAGTGCATATTGTTACTGTCAATGACTATCTTGCAAAGCGAGATGCAGAGTGGATGGGTAAGGTTCACGAGTTCCTTGGTCTGACTGTAGGCGTTGTACTGAACGACATGAAGCCGGAGGAGCGCCGGGCTGCCTATGGCTGTGACATTACCTATGTGACAAATAACGAGCTTGGTTTTGATTACCTTCGTGACAACATGGTTATTTATAAGGAACAGCTTGTACAGAGAGATCTGCATTACTGTATCATCGATGAGGTTGACTCTGTTCTCATTGACGAGGCCCGTACTCCTCTGATCATTTCCGGCCAGAGCGGAAAATCCACCAAGCTTTACGAAGTGTGCGATATTCTTGCGAAGCAGCTGGAACGCGGTGAGGCAAGCCATGAGATGACAAAGATGGCAGCCATCATGGGTGAAGAGGTTGTTGAGACAGGAGATTTTGTTGTAAATGAAAAGGACAAGATCGTCAACCTGACTGAGCGCGGTGTGAAAAAGGTTGAGAAATTCTTTAATATTGAAAACCTTGCTGATCCGGAAAATCTGGAGATCCAGCACAATGTTATTCTGGCTCTCCGCGCCCACAACCTGATGCACAGGGATCAGGATTATGTGGTAAAAGACGATGAGATCCTGATCGTTGATGAATTTACCGGACGTATCATGCCGGGCCGCCGCTATTCTGACGGACTTCATCAGGCTATTGAGGCCAAGGAGCATGTAAAGGTAAAACGTGAGAGCAAAACTCTTGCAACCATTACTTTCCAGAACTTCTTTAACAAATATACCAAAAAAGGCGGTATGACAGGTACTGCGCTTACTGAGGAAAAAGAGTTCCGTGATATTTACGGAATGGACGTTGTTGAGATCCCTACCAACAAACCGGTACAGCGTAAAGACCTGGAAGACGCTGTTTATATGACAAAAAAAGAGAAATTCAATGCGGTTGTTGAGGCTGTCAAGGAGGCCCATGCAAAACAGCAGCCGGTTCTTGTAGGTACGATTACTATTGAGACTTCTGAACTTCTCAGCAGAATGCTGCGCCGTGAAGGAATCCAGCACAGCGTGCTGAATGCCAAATTCCATGAGCAGGAGGCAGAGATCGTTGCTCAGGCCGGACAGGCAGGAGCGGTAACCATTGCTACCAACATGGCAGGCCGTGGTACAGATATTAAGCTGGATGATGTGTCAAGAGAGGCCGGCGGTCTGAAGATCATCGGTACTGAGCGTCATGAATCCAGACGTATTGACAACCAGCTGCGAGGACGTTCCGGCCGTCAGGGAGACCCGGGCGAATCCCGTTTCTACATTTCCCTGGAAGATGATCTGATGCGTCTTTTCGGTTCCGAGCGTCTGATGAAAATCTTTACCTCACTTGGCGTTGCAGAGAACGAGCAGATTGAACACAAAATGCTTTCCAATGCTATTCAGAAGGCACAGGAAAAGATTGAGTTCAACAACTTTGGTATCCGTAAAAATCTTCTTGACTATGACCAGGTAAATAATGAGCAGCGTGAGATTATTTACAAAGAGCGCCGTCAGGTACTGGACGGAGAGAATATGCGTGATTCCATCTATAAGATGATCACAGATATTGTGGACAATACTGTGGACAGATGCTTCTCAGATGATGTGGACGCGGTAGAATGGAACCTGGATGAATTTAACTCCATTCTTCTTCCGATCATTCCGATCCAGGCTCTTACTCAGGAAAAAGTAAAGGGCAAGAAGAAAAATGAGATGAAGCATATTGTCAAGGAAGAAGCTGTGAAGCTTTATGAGGCAAAGGAATCTGAGTTCCCGGAACCGGAGCAGCTTCGTGAGCTTGAGCGAGTGGTTCTTCTGAAATCCATTGACAGTAAGTGGATGGATCATATTGACGACATGGAAATCCTCCGTCAGGGCATCGGCCTTGTAGGATACGGACAGAGAGATCCGGTTGTTGAGTATAAGATGAGCGCTTACGATATGTTCAATGAAATGACAAACAGCATTCAGGAGGATACAGTCCGCATGCTGTATCATGTTCATGTTGAACAGAAGATCGAGCGTGAGCAGGTGGCAAAAGTAACCGGAACAAATAAAGATGATTCCAGTGCCCGCAAGCCTGTTCAGAGAAAAGAGGACAAGGTTTATCCTAATGATCCGTGTCCCTGCGGAAGCGGCAAAAAATACAAACAGTGCTGTGGTCGTAAAATGATGAAAGCATAAGTAAATAAAGAAACAGAAGGGCTGGTCACATCTGATGACGGCCCTTCTTTCATATAAACACAGGTTTTTGTAAAACACAGAAATATTAAGGGAACAGATTATGGTCTGTCAGGAGAGAATATGATAAAAATTGATTTGATCACAGGATTCCTGGGATCCGGTAAAACAACTTTTATAAAAAAATATGCTTCTTATCTGCTGAAAAAAGGGATGAACATAGGAATCCTGGAAAATGATTTCGGAGCAGTAAATGTGGACATGATGCTTTTAAAGGAACTGGAAGGGGAGAACTGTGAGCTTGAAATGATTGCAGGAGGCTGTGACCGGGAAACTCACAGACGCAGATTCAAGACAAAGCTGATAGCCATGGGAATGTGTGGATATGACCGGGTGATCGTGGAACCTTCCGGGATTTTTGATGTGGATGAATTTTTTGATGCTCTTTATGAGGAGCCTCTTGACCGCTGGTATGAAATCGGCAATGTGATCACCATAGTAGATGCCGGACTGGAAGGAACGCTTTCTGCTCACGGGGAATACCTTCTGGGATCCGAGGCTGCTTCGGCAGGCTGTGTGGTGTTCAGCAGAGCAGGGGAAGCCTCAGCGGAAAAAATAAGAGAAACAACAGCGCATCTGAATCAGGCAATGGAAGCAATCCAGTGCGGCAGAAGATTTGGTGAAGATATTTTCTGCAAAGACTGGGAAAGCCTGTCTGATAAGGATTATGAAATGCTTCTGAACTGCGGATACCGTACAGGGGCATATGAAAAACAGCATTTTGCCGGACAGGCTTTTCAGTCTCTTTATTTTATGAACACAGGAATCTGTGCAGAAAATCTGAAAGAGGCAGCGGAAAGAATTATGTCAGATACAGACTGCGGATCTGTGTTCCGTATCAAAGGCTTTGCCGGAAATACAGAGGGAAGCTGGATGGAACTGAATGCTGTCAGGGAAAAGGCTGATCTTTGTCCGATTGATGCAGGACAGGAAGTGATTATTGTAATAGGGGAGAATCTGGTAAAAGAAAAAATTGAATCACAGTTAAATTTTTTGCCTGATAATTAACATCTGTTCAGTTGTGGTAAGGGTGCGGCTCTGGTATGATAAAAGCAGCAAAGGCCGATGCATAAATCAAACAGAGAAGGAGAATTGCCATGAAAACAGGTGAAGTGATCAGAATGTACAGAAAAAACAGGAATCTGACTCAGGAAGAAATGGCCAGCCGTCTGGGAGTGACAGCTCCGGCTGTAAATAAATGGGAAAATAATGTTTCCCTTCCTGATATCACCCTTCTTGCGCCCATTGCAAGGCTTTTGGAGACAACTCCGGATACCCTTCTGTGTTTCCGGGAAGAATTAAGCCAGGAAGAAGTAAACGCTTTTGTGCAGGAAGCGGATGAAAAATTTCAGAAAGAGGACTATGAACAGGTTTTTGAATTCTGCCGGAAAAAGATCCGCCAGTATCCGGGCTGTGACAGGCTTGTGGTACAGCTTGCTGCAGTTCTGGACGGCTGGCGGATATTGAAGAAGATCCCGGAAGAAGAGAAATATGACCGGGAAATTCTTGGGTGGTATAAGCAGGCATTGGAAAGCCAGGATGCGGAGATAAAGGAACGGGCGGCAGAGGCGCTGTTCAGTTATTATTTCCGAAAAGAACAGTACGAAGAAGCAGAAAGCTGCCTGAACTATTTTTCTGTAAAAGATCCGGGAAGAAAAATCCATAAAGCCCTTTTATATGAGAAAAAGGGGGATCGTCCGGCTGCCTGGAAGGCATATGAGGAGCTTTTGTTTCAGACTGGAAATATTGCGGAAATGGTGCTTGGCGGACTGTTTTCCCTTTCGGAAAAGGACGGAGATCTGGAAAAAGCACGGATGTTTACAGAAAAGCTTATACAGCTTGCAGAGCTTTTTGAAACAGGCGAATATCATAAGGCATCTGCGAGAATGAGCCTTGCTCTTGCAGAAAAGGACAGAAGCCGGCTGGAACGACAGATGGAAAAAGTGATTGACGCTGTGGATCAGCTGGACTTTTATCGAAATTCTGAACTTTATGCACATATGGAATTTAAAGAGATGAGCCCGGAATTTGCAGAAAGCATGAAAAAAACGCTGCGGGAAAGTTTTCAGAACGAAGCGGTTTATCAGTTCGCAGAGTGATTTTTCAGATGTAAAAAAGAAAAAATCACACGTATCATGAAAGGGTGACAGAAACAGCGCCAGATCGGGAAGACAGCTCCGGTTTGGCGCTGTTTTAAGCAAAGGGGTTGACATTCTGCTTTTTTTCGTGTAATTAATAGGGGGATAACAGGTACGGAGGAGAAAAAAGTGGGAAAAAATACAAAAATTTTATTTACAGATCTGGACGGAACCCTTTTAAATGATGAAAAAGAAGTAACGGCCGGCAATCAGGCTGCCATAGACAGAGCGTTGGAGCAGGGGCATAAAATTGTCGTAACCACAGGAAGGCCTCTTGCAAGCGGGCTGGATATTGCAGAGAGGATCGGTCTCACAAAGGAAGGCTGTTATGTGATCGCCTTTAACGGAGGACAGATCTATGATCCCTTCCACAAAAAAACAATTTATGGCAAAACCTTCTCAAAAGAGGTGGCTAAGCCTTTGTTTCAGGAGGCTATGGACAGAGGACTTCATATTCAGTCCTATTCGGACACTCAGGTTCTTTCTCTGAAAGAAAACCGGGAGCTGCTTTTTTATATCAGCGGAACTACAGTATCTTATAAAATTGTTCCGGATCTGGAGTCGGCATTTCCAAATGATCCGTATAAAATCCTTCTGGTAGGGCTGGATAACCGTGCAGAACTGGACAGATATCAGGAGGAATGTGTGAATCCTCTGAAGGGAACCGTAAGAGGATTCTTTTCTACAGAAAATTTTCTGGAGATCGTTCCGGACGGTGTTTCCAAGGGTGTTGCAGTAAAATGGCTCTGCGAGTATCTGGATATTCCCCTGGAAAATTCAGTGGCAGCAGGAGACGCGCCAAACGATGTGGAAATGCTGCAGGCAGCCTATGTGGGAGCTGTGATGAAAAACGCCTATGAGGGAATGGACAGATACGCAACCTATGTGACAGAGCGGGACAACAACCATGACGGCGTGGCAGAAATTATAGAGAAGTTTATTTTAAAATAAAGAGAAGAAGTAAGACTCCCGGTGTTTTGAACACCGGGAGTTTTTGCAGTGTATATAAATGAGTGATTATTTTTGTAAAAATTGAGCCGTGTAAGTTACTCAGATTTACTTGACTTTCTGTGAAAAAAAGAGGTATATTTATAACGTAAAGAGTGAAATATACCACATAAAGGAGGTAGGCGTAAATGAGGAAAAAATTTAATTATTTAGGTTTGTTATCGCTGCTGTCCCTGGTTTCCCTTCTTGGGAGGATTACTGAAAATACCGGGCTTTATGGATTTTTGGGATTTATCTATTTTATACGGTATTTTTGGATTATACCTGATGAATTTTTCCGGCAAAATGTTCAGAAGTCTGCAACGTTTGCTTTTATGGCAGAAATGATTGCTTTTGTTCCTTTTATGTTTATATGTGCTTATATTTATGATGGAAGCAAAGCTGTAGCAACTGCATTTGCGTTGTGTTTTGCAGTTGTGATTATTGCATTTACCCTTTCTCTTGCATTTCATGAATGGAGGGAGCAGCGGGGGGCATTGAATGATTAAAAATCGAATTAAAGAATATCGTGCCAGATTCGATATGAAACAGGAAGATCTTGCGAGAATAACAGGAGTCAGGAGAGAGACTATTGGAAATCTGGAAAAAGGAAAATATAATCCGTCTCTTGTATTGGCATGGAACATTGCAAAAGCTTTTGGTGTAAGTATTGAAGAGGTTTTTACGGTAGTAGAAGATACAAATAACCAAAATATATGGAGATGATGCTTTCGGCCTCATCTCTTTTTTATAATACCTATTGACAACATATATACTGTGTAGTACGATGTATATAAAGAGGTGAGGTATATGAATATTGATGACTGGAAATCTCAGATTAAAAGAGGAACCCTGGAATTTGGAATTCTTTTAATGATCAGTCAGGAGGCCTGCTACGGCTATGAAATTATCAGCAGGCTGGAAAAGTGGCCGATTTTATCTGTTAAGGAAAATACGGTGTATCCCCTTTTGCGAAGGCTGCTGAAAGAGGAATATCTGTCTTCTTCCTGGCAGGAGACAACAGAGGGGCTGCCGCCCAGAAAGTATTATTCGCTTACAGAAAAGGGCAGAGAATATCTGCAGTGCATGAAAACAGAATGGCAGAATCTTTTATCTGCAATTTCAGATCTGGAGGGAAAAGACAATGGATAAAATTTTAAATGATTATCTGGAAAAAGTTGATAAATATCTGAAGCCTGTGAAGGTAACAGACAGGATGGATATTATAAAAGAGATTGAAAGCGACATGGCGGAGCTTGGAGAGCATGGGGGACTTTCTGCAAATGAGATTGTGGACCGACTGGGAGAGCCCAAAAAACTGGCGCAGGCATATCTTGGAGAAACGATCACAGAAACAAAGGGAATCAGTTTCAGAAAGATTGGCGCAATGATTGCATTTTACAGTATGGCAGGGTTGGGCGGAATTATCATTCTGCCAGTTACCGGGATTACATCAATAGCCCTGATCCTCAGCGGTATTCTGTGTCCGCTGTGCGGGCTGGCGAAGCTGCTTGCATCCTTTGTGGGATACGACATGCCGTTTATTGGATTTCGCCTGGGAGGATTTTCTGCCTCTCCGGCTTTGACATTGATTCTTTCGATTATTGTGGGTCTTGTTTTTGCCGCGATCGGATGGGGCTTATGGCTGGTAACAAAGGCCTATATCAGAGCTGTCAGCGCCGGGTCTGAAAAAATACGGGGAAGAAAATAGAACGGTATCAGTCACTGCTTACAGGTTACTGTCCCGCGAGGTGTATTGGTATGTATATGCCAGAATCCCGGGACATACAGGGCAAAATTCCTTCGCCGAAGGTCATTTGGAAGGTGTTTTCCCTGCTCCTATACAGGTTCGGCTCTCTGTGTTATGATAATTGCAGAAGGAGGCGCTTTTATGGAACGGGAAAATCACACATATATAGCCATTGATCTGAAGTCCTTTTATGCTTCTGTGGAGTGTCGGGAGCGGGGGCTTGATCCGATGAGGACAAATCTGGTTGTGGCGGACGGCAGCCGCACACAGAAAACAATCTGTCTTGCAGTATCTCCGTCTTTAAGAGCATATGGGATTCCGGGCAGGCCAAGGCTTTTTGAAGTGGTTCAGAAGGTCAGAGCCATCAATACTATGCGAAAGAGAAAAGCGCCCGGAGGAAGTTTTTCCGGGGCTTCGTATCTGGCGCCGGAGCTGGAAGCATACCCGGAGCTTGAGCTTACCTATATTACAGCTCCGCCAAGAATGGCATTTTATATGGATTACAGCACAAGGATCTACAATATTTATCTGAAATATATAGCGCCGGAGGATATGCATGTATACTCTATTGACGAGGTGTTTATTGACGCCACTCACTATCTGAAAACCTATGGTATGACTGCCCGTGAGCTTGCAATGACAATGATCCGGGACGTGCTGCAGTCAACAGGAATCACCGCTACTGCAGGGATCGGAACAAATCTTTATCTGTGTAAGGTCGCAATGGACATTGTGGCAAAGCATATAGAACCTGATGAAAACGGAGTCAGGATCGCCGAGCTGGATGAGATGTCCTACAGGAAGCTTTTGTGGGATCATCAGCCTCTTACAGATTTCTGGAGAGTGGGAAAAGGCTACGAAAAGAAACTCAGGGCCAACGGGATTTTTACCATGGGGGATGTGGCGCGCTGTTCTGTGGGAAAGCCGGAAGATTTTTATAATGAAGAGCTCCTTTATAAGCTTTTTGGAATTAATGCAGAGCTTCTGATCGATCATGCCTGGGGATGGGAACCCTGTACCATCCAGGATATAAAAAGTTACAGACCCTCCAGCAACAGTGTAGGCTCAGGTCAGGTTCTCACCTGCCCCTACAGCTTCGAAAAAACCAGACTGGTGATCCGGGAAATGGCAGATCTTCTGGCTTTGGATCTTGTTGACAAGCGTCTGGTAACAGACCAGCTGACCCTTACAGTGGGATATGATATTGAGAATCTGAAGAATCCGGGGAAAAAATACAGCGGGGAAGTAACCACAGACCGTTATGGAAGAAAAATCCCCAAACATGCGCACGGAACCATTAATCTGAAGCAGCAGACTTCTTCTGCAAAAAAAATCGTAACCGCTGTAATGGAGCTTTACGACAGGATCATGGACAGAGAGCTTCTGATAAGAAGAATGTATCTGGCAGCCAACAAAGTAGTTCCGGAGGAAATGATACAGGAAGAGGAAACTTTTGAACAGCTTGATCTCTTTACGGATTATGCGGCGCTGGAAAAGCAGAAGCAGCAGGAAGAGGCCGTGCTGGAGCGGGAACGCAAAATGCAGGAAGCCATGCTGGATATTAAGAAAAAATTCGGGAAGAATGCAATTTTGAAGGGAATGAATCTGCAGGAGGGCGCTACGGCCAGAGACAGAAATTCCCGGATCGGAGGTCATAAGGCTTAGGCGGCTCTCCGGTCTGATAAAAAGGAGGGCAGGAATGAAAAATTATTTTGGTGAAACACATAAATATGACGATATCATCAACCTTCCCCACCATGTGTCCAGGACACATCCTCAGATGCCGGTGGAGGACCGGGCAGCCCAGTTTGCTCCCTTTGCCGCACTGACCGGATATGGAGCGGCCATTAAGGAAACAGAAAGATATACAGAAAAGAGAATACAGCCGGATGAGGAGAGCGTGGAGATTTTAAACAGACGGCTTGAATTTATCCGGGAGCATATCAGTGAGAAGCCGGAGGTTACGGTCACATATTTTCAGCCCGACCTGAAAAAAGAAGGCGGAAAGTATATGACAGTCACTGGCACTGTAAAAAAGATCGACACGTTCAGACACCGGATGCTTCTGAAGGATGAAACAGAAATTCCTTTTGAAAATCTCTGGGAAATTGTTTTCCAGGAAAAATAAAAAGATTATCACATTGAAGATAAATCTGCCATCTGACAGTGGTTTTATCAGAAATTCCATCAGAAATTCATCTCTGGACGGAAAAATTCAGCCTTTACGGATGAGAGGATATTCTGTATACTATACTAAAAAGGTCAATAAAAGGAGGAAATACTTATGCTGGAAATTGGCACAAAAGCGCCGGCGTTTAAACTGCCGGATCAGAATGGAGAAATGCATACGCTTGAGGAATATAAAGGGAAAAAAGTGATTCTTTATTTTTATCCCAGAGATAATACACCGGGATGCACAAAGCAGGCATGCGGCTTTGGAGAGCTTTATCCTCAGTTTACAGAAAAAGGGGCGGTCGTTCTGGGGGTAAGTAAAGACAGCGTGGCATCCCATAAGAAATTTGAGACAAAATATGAGCTTCCGTTTACTTTGCTGTCAGATACAGAGCTTTCCTGTATTCAGGCATATGATGTGTGGAAAGAAAAGAATATGTACGGTAAAAAAACTATGGGTGTGGTCCGTACCACATATTTAATTGATGAGGAAGGCGTGATCGTGAAGGCCTTTGGAAAAGTGAAGGCTGCAGATAATCCGGCGCAGATGCTGGGAGAATTGTAAAATGAAGATTATCATATCTCCTGCGAAAAAAATGAACGTGGATACAGATACCTATCAGGTAACCGGGCTTCCGGTATTCCTTGAGGATACGAAGCTTCTGATGGATGAGATCAGAAGACTTACCTTTGAGCAGGCTAAGGAGCTGTGGAAATGTAATGATAAGCTGGCGCAGCTTAATTATGACCGTTTCAGGAGTATGGACGTAGAACGCTGCCTGACTCCGGCAGTTCTTACTTATGAAGGGCTTCAGTACCAGCATATGGCTCCGGAGATTTTTACGGAAGGAGCCCTTGCCTACATAGACAGACATCTGCGTATTTTATCGGGATTTTACGGAGTGCTGAAGCCGTTTGACGGAGTGACGCCCTATCGTCTGGAGATGCAGGCCAGATTATCTGTAAAAGGAAAAAAGGATCTGTATGATTTCTGGGGAGACCGATTATACAGGGAGCTGACAGAAGAGGATCACCTGATTATAAACCTGGCTTCCAGAGAATATTCAAAGGCCGTGGAAAAATATCTTACATCTGAGGATCGCTTTATCACAGTGGAATTTGGGCAGGTGAAGGACGGAAAGGTGAAGCAGAAGGCGACTCTGGCAAAAATGGCCCGTGGAGAAATGGTACGGTTTATGGCGGAAAATAACATCTGTGACCCGGAAGACATAAAAACATTCCAGGTGCTGGGCTTACGATACAGCGAAGAGCTGTCAGCCAGGGATAAGATGGTATTTCTGGCAGATCAGGCTGAGAAATGACGGAGTAATCTTACGGAATAAGAATAAAGGACACAGGAAAGTCCTGTATATTCTGACATTGCAGAAAACAGAATACGGTGCAATATTTTATGACAGATACAGAGCAGTCAGCGCTTCTGTATCTGTTTTTTTATATTAAAGGAAAGTTCTCCGTTTGGAGAACCTGAGGGTAAAAATGCCCACCGGAAGCGGGCATGACGAAAAAGACGGTGGTTAAAAGAGGCCAATATAGAAGCCTTCTTCAAATTCTTCATCGTCAAAGTCATCATCTTCAGTTAAAAAGTAATGCATATCCAATAAATCGGAATCGGTCATGTTTCTGACCAGTTTGGGTGTCATTCCTTCTGGCGGATTTTTGATATATTTTTGTCTGAGTCCGTTGATGTATTTTTGCTCCATTGTATCAGCCTCCCATCTGTAATAAGTACAGTATGGAACAGATGGGAAGGGAAGTCAAGCAGAGCGGGAACGTGGATAAAGCCCATGCTTTATCATTGTCCTTTTATATAATTCCTCCAGAGAAACCCGTTCATGTTTATGATATAGCTCAAGAAAGAGCATTTCTTTTTTGCAGTTAGGACATTGCAGAGGGTCATAACCCATAGTAAGCAGGAAACGCATACGCCAGGTATTTGGTGCTAGAATATAAATAGTACAAGTCAAAATGAGAATTCCTTATAAGAAAAATCATGGTACAATGTAGGTACCGCACTGAAGGAGGATCTCATTATGGCAAAGCACTATGACAAACAATTTAAG
>ENA-OQKY01000616-OQKY01000616.1-human-gut-metagenome-genome-assembly--contig:-NODE-616-length-31063-cov-7.509407_pt1 | contig 31063 bp, 32 predicted proteins | sample MGYA00242652_ERZ504805 | MGnify/ENA primary metagenome ERZ504805 (study PRJEB26092, sample SAMD00036400) | human gut metagenome | host: Homo sapiens | study: EMG produced TPA metagenomics assembly of... | reverse complement strand
AGATGGGCGTCAAGAAGCTGCCAAAGGTCAAAGAGTTGCAAACGGAGTATGTGAAATTGCTGGAAGAAAAGAAAAAGACCTATGCCGAGTATCGGCATTCCCGTGAGGAAATGCGGGAGCTTTTAACAGCAAAGGCCAATGTGGATCGGGTGCTGAAAATGGAGGTAGAACAGGATGTTGAAAAAGAAAAAGACCACGGCCAGCGGTAAGCTGGTTCTGGTCAAAAGCGTTCGCAGGCACTGGACATCCGGGGGATGTCCGTTTAGTGCCGACCGGAGTGGAAGGGAGACCGCGCAGCCACAGAATGAAATTCTGTGTTCAAAGGGGCTTGGGGGCGCTGCCCTCAACAAGCAAGCAGAGAGGAAAATCACAAAGGGATTTTCTTCCCTGCGGACCTGTGTGTATTAACACAGGCATTGCTTGCCTCTTTTCTCCGAAAATGAAAAGAGCCAGTGAGAGAATCGTTAAATTTCACTCACTGGCTCAATTCGTTTCAAATTTCTCGGACAACTCTGTCAGTTCTTTCACCGTTTCTTGGGTGTGATGCAACAGGGTGTTACGCATTTCTGGCGGACAGCTGGAATAAAGCATTTTCATCTGATTGACACCTTCATCTTCCAGAGAAATATCTGGATTTATAAGCGTATCTAAAGAGATGTGCAGGACCTTTGCCAATGCTCTTAAAATCAAATAGGAAGGATTCATTTTTCCCTTTTCGATATTGGCGATTGGCTTTACAGAAACATGGTTCAGATCAGAAAGTTCCTGTTGTGTCAGTTCTTTATTCTTTCGGGCTTCCCGCATTTTTTGCCCTAAAGCAGTTAAATCATCAATCGGCATAATCGTTCACCTCAATAATATTGTATCGTTCCGGTTTGTGTAAAGGAATAACCTTATTATGCCTGATAAGCGGTATGATTATACTGATTTTACAAGGCGATGAACGAAGACAACATTGTATTGCTTGAGATAAGAAACTATAATAAATAGGGAAACAGGAAATGGAGAGTAGTACTTCTTAGAGTAAAACGCAAATGTATTTGTGAACGTATCAGCAATCTTGAGAAGTGACGAGGTATTTGGATAATTTGTCAAATGAAGAAAAACAGTTGCTGTTGGACAGAACTTTCTTACATATATGGGAAATTATACGCTTCATCATAAATTCAAAAAACTATGTTATCCTATAAATTGGAGGTGGAACAATGCAGAAGATTTTAATTGTCGAAGATGATATTGACATTCAGGATATATTGAAGAACCATCTAATTGATGCAGGCTATGAAGTTGCCGTTGCGTCTGATGGCGTGACTGGAATTGCAATGTTTGATGATACAATCGACCTTGTGCTGTTAGACATCATGCTCCCTAAAATCGACGGCTATGGTGTGTGTGAGGTCATTCGCAAGCGGTCACAAGTTCCTATTATTATGCTTACTGCGCTTTCGGATGAAGAAAACCAGTTGCGGGGTTTTGAACAGCAGATTGACGATTACATTCCAAAGCCCTTTTCGCCCAGAATCCTGCTGTGCAAGATTGCGGCTATTCTTCGCCGTAGGACTGCGGAAAATCAAAATCCATCCCTGCTTACTTATAAAGAGCTGAGTATGGATGTTGACGGATTCCATGTATATCAAGGCGAAAACGAGGTTGTTTTGACCAGCAAAGAGTTTGCGCTTCTTAGGCTTATGCTTGAAAATCAGGGAAAGGTTTTCACTCGACAGATGTTGCTTGACCGGTTGTGGTCGGATGATTTGGAAGTTGAAGATCGGATTGTTGACAGCCATATAAAGAACATTCGCAAAAAGCTAAATGCGGACTATATAAAAACAATCAGAGGGGTGGGATATAGAATTGACCAAGCACATTAAACAACGGTTATCCGTCAAGATTTTTATAATTACCTTTCTTCTACTGGGCGCAGCTTGCAGCGGAACATATTTTTTCATTTCAAAGCTGTTACCTACGACATATTCCAATTTGATAAATGCGGCTACGGAGAAAGCCGCTATGCACCTTGTTGAGCAAATGACAGCCTTTGACAATATATCTGATTGCGAAAATGATATATCTAATTTTTCAAAGGAAGCAAATGCCGCTTTTTGGATTGAGGATAGTAACGGTCGTATGATATATCCCGACGAGGCATCAATGGAAACTTCTACTACTTCGGCAGATTACGCAGTTACATTCGATGAAGATGAATCGTTCATAGATATGCAACCATCTGGGGAAACGACGACAAATTTTTACCCATTCACATTGAAAAACGGTACTGCTTATACATTGGCGGTTCAAACGGATTTGTTCGTTGTACAGCAGGCAACAAAGGTATTGCTGTCTATACTTCCGTATGTCATCCTAATGGTCTTTCTGCTTTCTCTCCTTTGTGCATGGCTCTATACACGGTACATCACTCGACCTATTGTGCGACTGAGCAAGATTTCAAAGCAAATGGCGGAACTGGATTTTTCTGGTCAATGTAGCATAGGACGAGAAGATGAATTAGGTTGTTTGGCGCAAAATCTAAATTCATTGTCTGCTTCGCTATCCATTGCATTGAATGACCTTCAAATTGCCAATCAACAGCTCAAAACAGATATTGAAAAGGAACAGGCATTAGAAAGACAGCGGGTAGACTTTTTCTCGGCAGCATCCCATGAACTGAAAACACCACTAACCATTTTGAAAGGACATTTAGCAGGAATGCTGAACGGAGTCAGCGGCTATGAAAATCACATAGAGTACATGGAGCGTTCGCTTGCCGTCGTTGATAGGATGGAGAAGTTGGTAAAAGAGTTGCTGTATGTTTCCAAAACGGAAGAAACTCAAAAAGCTGAATATAAAACCGTTGATTTTGCGGAAATACTTCGGGTGCAGGTTGCCGCAGTAGCAGATTTATTGGAAGGAAAGAAACAGCACCTTGAAGCAAATATTCCTACCCGCCTTTATTGTGAAGTGGAACAAGCACAGATGGAACGGGCAATTCAAAATATATTGGTAAACGCAATTCGCTATTCTCCAAGTGGTGAATTGATTCGTATATCTTTGTCCGAAACGCATGGTACGATTCGTGGTGAAATTGAAAACACAGGTGTCCGTGTGCCTGACGATGCTATTCCACATTTGTTTGAAGCCTTCTATCGGGCAGATACATCTCGTAACCGCAATACAGGCGGAACCGGATTAGGGCTTTATATTGTTCGTAAAGTCATGGAAATGCACCGAGCAAATTACGGCATTTCAAATACAAGCAACGGCGTACTGTTTTGGTTTGAATTGCCCTGTAAGCAGCCGGTAGACAACTCCATCTAAAATCCATAATCCATGCAAACTATATCCAAGTTGCTTTGTTATATTATAGTTGTCCTCAAGAGGGCAGCTATAATTTTTAGAAAGCGAGGTTTTATCTATGAAGAACAAAAAAATTTTGGCAATAGGACTGTGTGGAGCAATCTGTTTAAGCATTGCAGGGGTTACTTATGCAAGCGCATTGGCTTCGGACACACCAGAGGTTTCAACATCTGAAACGGGAAACATATCCAGCGTAGATATTCTCTATCAGGATACAGACGGTGGACAAATCAGCGTTGACGGTAAAAATTGGGTTGCAGAGGCAGATTATGAGAAGAACAATGTGGCACCAGATGTGCAGTGGTGGACAGCCGATGAATACGAAGCGTGGATGAACGAACAGAAAAAAGAAATGGAATCTTTGATTGGAACCGGAGATGGTTGGTATGATGGGCAAGGCGTATTCCACGAATTTACGCAGGAAAGCGTAGATGCTATGATGGACAGCTATAAGGAAACTCTGGAAAGTATCAAAAAGGGAGTATTGTATTCCAAAGACGACGGTGACGGCGATACCTACTCCATGATTCCACCTACTGAAGATGTAGTTTCCTCTTATAGTGTTGATGTAACAAAAGATAACGGAAAAACAGTGCACATTGGGGATTATTCTACAGTTGAGGAATTAGACAAAGCCATTTCTGATGCAGTTAAAAATGGTCAACTCACACAAGAAGAAGCGGACTCCATTCAGAAATAATGACTAAGCCATTCTGCCGGACGACGGCAAAAGAAAAAAAGCCGTTGTAGAGCAGACAATTTGACACGCCCATTTGAAACGGCGGCTTTGATTTTCAGAGTCGCCGTTTCTTTGCGTTTGCACAAACCTATGACGACTTGCAGGGACACGGTAGCCGATTGGAGGTTATTTTGCCGCGTCTCGTTTGCTTTTTCAAAGTTCGCATGATTTACATCAGTTAAAAAAAGCATTGCTCCTCCTCCGGGCAAGTACAACATTGCATCGGCATTATTGTTCCATGTAATTCAGTATAATAGCGGCTGTTTTTGGCGCGTCAGTTTTCCATCGCGGAAATCTGGCGTTTTCTTATAGATTTGTACTTGCCTGTTTATCCAATATACGGGAATATTAAAGTGGCTTCACACCCTCTCGGGAAAACATTAGTAAGTTTGAAAGTGCCGTTATGAGCTATGGTGACTTGTTGGACAATCAGCAATCCAAGCCCATGTCTTAAATCAAGCCGTTCATCTGTGCTTTCCATATAATGCGGTTTTTCTTCCAGCTCTTGCAGTTTTTCAGCAGGCAGACCCATTCCGTTATCCGTAACCGCCAAGATAAGATGGTTTTGCGATGCTGTAAGCGAAAGGCAGACTTCACAGCCCTGTGGGTTGTGTTTCATGCTGTTCTGGACAAGGTTGTTTACAGCCCGCGAAATCAATCTGGCATCACATTCCAACACAGCATTTTCGGCGTCAGGAGTAATCTTAATTCCGATGTTGTAGCTATCGGAAATTCCTGTATTCAACAGGTCTGCTACATAGGATCGCAGTAGTTTGGATAAGCGAACCATCTCTTTATGAAGCGGCTGCATCTCATATTCCAACTGCGATACTAAATTCAAATCCTGCACCAGCTCTTTGATTTTTACACTTTGCTTCCGTACTATTTCCGCCTGTTCACGGATGCTCTTGCTGGCAGCTTTACTTTCTGCAATACGGCCCGCATACCCCATAATCATGGAGAGAGGTGTGCGGATGTCATGGGAAACGCCGCTGATCCAGTTCGCCCGCGCTTCATTTTGCCTATTCAAAATGGAAGAAGCTTTGTTTACACTGCTTGCAATTTCCGATAGTTCTCCGCTGATATGAAGTGAAACTGGCTTTCCGTCTGCCAAAGTTTCCACAGCGGACACAATCGGTTCGGTATTGTGAATGATTCTGCGTTTGGAAAAGTAATAGGCTGAAAAGAGGAACAGCACATCCAAGCCAAGCATCCCCAGCACAAAGATGGGGAGTCGTTGAAGTGCTGCAATGGAATAGTAATTGCTGGTGAGTTTTGTGTAGCTGTCTGTGGGATAGCCCAGCACCAACAACCCATCATCGGTGTTCCAAATAAAAACCGGGTAATCCTCAATATATCCTTTTGAAAATAGTGCGACATCTTGAATTGTGTAATTTTTCGGTACATTGTCCGGCAAATCAACCGACCAATAACATTGACCATCTGTGTTCAAGTAGATCGCCCAAATATGATTCTGTCGGAGCATTTGCACCGCCTCATCCGATAATTGTTCCGGCGTAGCGGCGGTAGCAGTCATTTCCAACATGGATTGCGGGGATGAATCGCCATAATCCTCGGTCACAATCTTTTGAAAAGTCAGACCGAATACTACTGCATTAAGAAAAAGCAATATCAGAATAAAGGCAACGAACGACACAAGATATTTAGATATATAACTTCCGAATGATTTCATGACATCACTTCCTTGCTATCAGCTTATAGCCTAATCCTTTAATGGTTATTAGGGACACGGGTTTTGATGGATCGGTTTCAATCTTTTCCCGGACGCGCCGGACATGAGCATTGAGGCTGTTTTCGTAGCCAAAAGGATTATCCCCCCAGAGGGCTTCACAAAGCGCATCTACGGTAACAATCTTTCCAGCATTACGGGCAAGCGTTTCAAGTAGAGTATGTTCTTTGGCCGTCAGGGAGATAATCTCGCTGCCTTTATGGACTTCGGCCCGGCTGAAATCAATCGTACATCCATCCAAAACAAGCAGCGGTGAATCCTCTTTGTAGGTTCGCCGCAGTACCGCATAGATACGCAGTAACAGTTCCTGCGGCATAAAGGGTTTAGCAATATAGTCATCTGCACCAAGCCCCAATCCCGATAATTTGTCTGCTGCTTCGTCCTTTGCTGTTAAGAAAATGATCGGCACATTGGTAAAAGTGCGGAAATGTTGCATCAGAGAAAAGCCATCCCCATCCGGCAGCATGACATCCAAAACAATTAAATCGGGAGTTTCCTCTTTTGCGGTCAAAATAGCTTCTTTGACCGTCATTGCGGTAAGGACAGTTTCAAATCCTGCATCTTTCAATATATCTGAAACCATTTTCAATAGTTCCTGTTCATCATCTACCAACAGGAGCCTTTTAGTATGTAAAAAGGAATTATCCATAGCAGTTTCTCCAATATGATTTTATTTGTTTCTATTATATCATGGGCTGTCCATTCTGCGTTCTTGTTCCTTGAAAAGTAAGGTAAAAGTAAGGACGGGAGAATGTAGATGTCAGGTTGAAGTTGTACCATAGAAGCATCGAAAGGAGATGTTTCTATGGACTATATCATTACAACGGAACAGTTGACCAAGAAATATAAGAACTTCACTTCGGTCAATCATGTTTCGCTTCATATTCGCAAGGGCAGCATTTATGGTTTTCTTGGCCCGAACGGGGCAGGCAAATCCACAACCATGAAAATGCTGTTGGGGTTGACCAATCCCACAAAAGGCAGCTTTACCATTGATGGGAAACAGTTTCCGCAGGATCGGATTGCCATTCTCAAAGAGATCGGCTCTTTCATCGAAGCGCCGTCTTTCTACGCGAATCTCACCGGGCGGGAAAATCTTGACATTATCCGCCGCATTTTGGGACTGCTGAAAGCGGATGTGGAAGATGCTCTGGAACTGGTAGGGCTGACCGAGTTTGGCGACCGGCTGGCAAAACAGTATTCGCTGGGAATGAAGCAACGCTTGGGCCTTGCCGGGGCGCTCTTGGGGCGTCCGCCGATTCTGATTCTGGATGAACCCACAAACGGTCTTGACCCGTCAGGTATCCACGAAATCCGCAATCTGGTAAAATCCTTGCCCAGCCTTTACGACTGCACGGTGCTGATCTCGTCCCATATGCTGTCTGAAATCGAATTGATTGCAGATGACATTGGGATTCTCAACCACGGGCGGCTGCTGTTTGAGGGAAGCATGAATGATCTGCGTCAATACGCCCTGCAATCCGGCTTCGCTGCGGACAATCTGGAAGATGTGTTCCTTTCTATGGTTGAGAAAGATAACATGGACAGAAAGCAGAGGGCAAAATTATGAAAACGCTGGCAATCGAACTTCGGAAAGAAAAGCGAACCGGCGTGATTCCTGTGCTGCTGGCCGTTGGTGTCTTGGGAGCCGCCTACGCATTTGTCAATTTCATTGTGCGGAAAGACACACTTCTGAATCTGCCGCTGGCCCCGATGGATGTCTTGTTGACCCAGCTCTACGGCATGATTATGGTGCTGAATCTGTTCGGTATCGTGGTTGCCACCTGCATAATCTACAACATGGAATTTAAGGGAAGTGCCGTAAAGAAGATGTATATGCTTCCCGTCAGCGTCCCGGCCATGTATCTGTGCAAATTTCTGATTCTGACGGTCATGTTTTTGGTTGCAATCGTGCTGCAAAACCTGGCACTTGCACGGATCGGAATGACGGACTTGCCGGACGGAGCGTTTGAGATGGGTACGCTGGTACGCTTTGCAGGATACTCTTTTCTCACATCCATGCCGGTACTGTCGTTTATGCTGCTGATTTCCTCGCGCTTTGAAAATATGTGGGTGCCGCTTGGAATTGGTGTTGCCGGTTTTCTGAGTGGTATGGCCCTTGCAAATTCGGGGCTGACGCTTTTGCTGGCGCATCCTTTTGTGATTATTCTGAAACCAGCAGCAGCCATGAGCGCCCAGCCTGATTCGACGGTTGCCCTTGTCGCTTTGGTGGAAACACTGTTGTTCCTTGCTGTGGGCTTGTGGCTGGCGAAGTACAGACGCTACGAGTAAGGAGGGATAATAAGAAATGAGTTTTTTGGATTTACTCAAAATCGAGTTTATGAAAGTAAAACGCTCCAAAATCGTACCCCTGATTTTCATTGCACCTTTATTGGTGGTGGTTTCCGGGGTTGCGAGTTTGAGCAACTACTTTACACCGGAATACACCAATGCGTGGCCTGCCATGTTTATTCAAAGTGCGCTTGTTTACGCCTACTATCTGCTTCCATTCAGCATGATCGTGGTTTGCGTGATGATCGCAGGACGAGAAACAGGAAATAACGGGATTCTGAAAATGCTGGCGCTGCCGGTCAGCCGCTGCGCATTATCCATTGCCAAATTCTGTGTGCTTACCTTTTATTTGTTTATGGAGATGGTGGTGTTTCTTGTCATATTTGTAATCGCTGGGTTGATTGCGACACAGACAATGGAAGTAACAGAAACCTTGCCGATCCTATATCTTCTGAAATGGTGTTTGGGGCTGTTTCTGATTATGCTGCCGTGCATTGCGGCTATGTGGGCCATCACTGTGTTGTTTGAAAAGCCGCTTCTTTCTGTGGGATTAAATCTGCTGCTTGTGATTCCCGGTGTATTGGTTGCGAATACGCCGCTGTGGATCGCCTATCCGTACTGTTACAGCGGTTATCTCGTTTCCTGCTCTCTCCATGATTTTACAGCAGAAACCTCCGACGCCGCTTTTTCGGTGTTTCCGTTCCTGCCGTGCGCGATTGTAGTGTTTGGCCTGTTTTTCGCGCTGGCTGTCACCCAATTTGGGAAAAAAGAAATGAGGTAAACTATGCCGATATTCTCTGGAACGGCATACAGGCTGAAAAGGTGCAGAGGGCATTTGAGAAGCTGAATTACCGGGAGCAGACCTTACTTGAAAAACGGTTAGCAATCTGTATGACCTGCGGGCGTGTCAGCTCATGGAAAGGCCGCCCCACCTTTGAAGAACTGGCGGTTATGTTTGAGGGCAGCACAGCCAGCGGTGTAGAGAGAGCCTACCGCAGAGCAGTGGACAAGCTGACGGAACTGTTGGTTGCCGAAGGTGCGCTCCATGCTGTCTGGTTGAAACAGGTGTCCAAAACCAAGCAAAAAAAGAAAATCGCCGCCGCAATCTACGAATATCAAGCAGACTGCGACGGCGAATGGGGCGAAATATCAGTTGATTTTGAGAACGGCACAGCAGAAATCGTTCGGCTTGCTGATTGGGATACAATTAAGACGAACTGGTTTGCCAATGAGGCGATCCGGTATATTTTATCATTGTCGCCTGATGCTCTTAAAAAATATATGCTCGTCCCCCTTGAGCCGCCACTTATATCCTGAATCCTTACAACAACTGTAAGTGGTATTTGCTGTGTTCCAATGCTATCATTTTATTACAAATGATAGGAGGTATTCACATGAAACCCATTTTGAATATTGAAAATTTAACAAAAATCTACGGCAATGTGCCAAGTCAAACAAAGGCACTGAATGGGATCACTTTCCAGGTGATGCCGGGAGAGTTTCTTGGCATTATGGGAAGCAGTGGTTCCGGTAAATCCACGCTTCTCAACTGTATTGCAACTGTGATTCAACCCACAGGTGGAAGCATTCAGGTGGAGGGCGATACTCTGCAATCCCTCAAGGGAAAGGCTCTTGCAGAGTACCGTGGCAAAAAAGTTGGTTATCTATTCCAGAACTTTGAATTGCTGGACAACCTGACTGGCAGGGAAAACATCCTGCTCCCGACTTCCTTGCATGGGGTATCCGAAGCAGAAAGCAGCCAGCGGCTGAAGCAGTTGGCTGACTATCTGGAAATCACTGATGTTCTGGATAAGTTTCCGTCCAAGATGTCTGGGGGGCAGCGCCAGCGTGTAGCGGCAGCAAGGGCGCTAATCCTGAACCCCAGAATGATTCTTGCCGATGAGCCTACCGGTGCTTTAGATTCCAAGAACGCAAGAAATATCATGGAAAAACTGTCCGGCTTGAACCGTGACGAACAGGCAACGATCTTGATGGTGACCCATGATTCCAATGCCGCCAGCTTTTGCAAGCGTATTCTGTTCATCCAGGACGGTGTGATCTTCCATGAGCTTCGGCGTGGAGATGAAAGCCGGCAGGAGTTCTACGGACGCATCCTGAAGGTGATGGCACAACTGGGAGGGGGGAGTTCCAATGTTCTCTAATCTGGTTTTTCGAAACAGCCGCCGCAGCCGAAAGGAAAACGGTCTGTTTTTCAGTTCCTTGGTGATTTCTATTATTGCCTTTTATATGATTCTTTCCATCTCTACTCAGGATGTTATGATCTTTTTGCAGAAGATGGAGAGTGACGCAGTTGACAAACTCCTGCTTCTGATTCCTGCGTTTTATGGGATGACCCTCGGTATTCTGTTCTTTTTGATCTATTTTGCCTGCAAGTATCAGTTTGAACGCAGACGCCATGAGTTTGGTGTCTACTTGATGCTGGGAATGCGCAGAAGCAAACTGTTCGGTATGCTTTTGGCGGAGGATTTGTTAAGCAGTATCCTGGCACTGCTCATTGGTTTACCTACGGCTGTAGTGCTTTCGGAAATCGTTAGCCTTGTCACCGCTAAGCTTGTGGGTATGGGGATCATCGGCCATCATTTTTCTTTATCCTGGTCTGCGATTGAATGGACACTGGCAGGATTGTTGGGTATTAAACTGCTGGCACTTCTGATTTTGAGCGGAAAGATTAGCCGACAGGAGATTGGAACTTTATTATCCCAGCCGACGAACCGCTCAAAAAAGCAAATGCCCTCTGCTATCTATGGGCTGGCTGCTGTATGCGGAAGTGTGATGTTGGCAGCGGCTTACTACATGGCGATTCAGGGAATTGCATGGACGAAGGTAAGTATGATGGGGCTGACTTTACTGTTGGGTTCGGCTGGTACGATGCTGCTGTTCTACGGAATGCGTGCGCTGATTGCTTTGATTGTTAAGAAAGGAAAAGGAAATAAGCAGCTTCATGTATTTACCTTCCGTCAAATTCAGGAGAATGTCATTCATCAGTCAAGCTCCATGGCAATCAGCTCCCTGCTGATTCTGGCAGCACTGTGTTGCTTTGGTGCAGGCGTGGGAATCGCAGGAACAAACAATCTATCCACTGGTCATGTAATCGACTATACCTTTGAAGATTATACTGCAGAAGATTCGGCGCAGGTTCTTCCAAATATACAGGCAGCCCTGAAAGAAAACGGTTTGGAAAATCAGTTTTCTGAGCTTTTTGAAATGAAGGTTGGGCATATTCGCACCACAGAAGATTATGAGAATGCCTACAGCATGGACGCTGTTATGGACTCTCTTCGGAGCCTGCCCCAGTCGGAAGATCGGGATGTCCTTCTGAACAATCTTGGTTATGCCACATACCCGTATTTGATTTGTCTGTCGGACTATAATCGTTTACTGGAATTGTCCGGCAGGCCTGTCATTAAATTAAGTGAAGATGAAGCCGCTGTTTATATAGGTTCCGACTTTACTACTGTAAATCGTACCGCAATGCTGAACGGCATACTTACTGAACAGCCTGAAACGGAACTAGTTGGCAGTCCGATTTATCTTACTGGAGAGGTTCAGTCTGTAAATTTGATTACGGATCGTTCTATTACTTTGGCCTTTGCATTGATTCTTCCAGATGAAGCCTTCCTCTATCATACCCAAGGAATGTATGATACGTATGTGAATGCGGTACTCAGTGAGCAGGCTATGGAAGGAAATAGCCTTATGACTGCCTATTCTGGTCTGAACGAGGAGCTGGACGAAATAGGTATCGAATATGAAAGCTATCTTCAGAACATGGGACGCCAACTTTTCTATACCGTAGCATCCAGCTATATTACCCTCTATCTGGCGATTGTGTTCCTGGTGGTTGCCAACACCATTGTGGGTGTTCAGTTCCTGATAAGCCAGCAGAAAGCCGGGCGTAGATACCAGACCCTGATCCGCCTGGGAGCCACTTACGAAAGCCTTTGCCAGTCTGCCGGAAAGCAGATTGCGTGGTTTATGGGACTTCCTGTATTGGTTGCAGCTGTCAGCAGTCTGTTTGGAGTCAGAGCGTTGTTTACAGGGATACTCTCGTCTCGAACCCGTGGGACAGTGTCTGAAATGCTGCTTGTATCTGCTGCTATGATTTTGCTGCTTTGCGTGATAGAATATATTTATATGAGAGTGGTCAAACACTCCAGTGATCGGTATTTGCTGACACTGATGCAGCCGCATAGAGAAGAATAATTGGGAAGGAGGTGCTGGCGTGAAAAGAATTGCTGTTGTGGAAGATGAAGTCTATATGCGGGAAGAACTCTGCAATATGCTCCAAAAGGACGGGTATCTTGTGGAGGCAATCACCGAGTTTGAAGATGCCGCTCGGCTCTTGGCAGCCCTCCGTCCTGACCTTGTGATCTTAGATCTGAATTTGCCGGAGATTAGTGGCTTTCAAATCTGCCAGGAGCTAAAGAATAAAACCGCTATCCCCGTCCTGGTGCTGACTTCCAGAGACCAGGTAAAGGATGAACTGCAAGCGTTCCGGTTGGGTGCAGATGAATATTTGACGAAGCCGTGCAGAAAAGACCGGCTTCTTGCCAGGGTATCCAATATTCTCAAAAGGTATGAAGGCCGTACCAACCTCATAGAGGGATTGGATTTCTTGTTGGACCAGCAGACTTACACACTTTATATTCATAACACCTCTGTGGTGCTTCCAAAAAATCAGGGAAAACTGTTGGTTGCTCTTTTGGCCAGTGGTGATGCTCTGGTCACGACGGAGCAGCTTTGCTTAGCACTATGGGGAACCACAGAATACATAGACGAAAATGCCTTGCAGGTTAACCTGACCCGGTTGAAAAAGACGATGTCCGGTCTGGAGATGAAGCAACGAATCGTTGCGGTTCGTGGGATGGGCTATCGTTTGGAAGCGGAGGTATCTCCATGAAGCAGTTTTGGCGCATAATAGAACGGTACTACCCTTGGCTGCTGTTGCTGTTGGGTGTGGATTGCTTTTGTTCTATCATTCTTTGGATTTCTGACATTCAGGCATTTCAGACCTTGATTGGGTTAGTGGTTCTGACAAGCATCCTTCTGTTTTCAGCGATCCTGTTTGTACTAAACAAGCGGGAGACCACCCGCCGGGAGCTGTTCCGGGATTTCCTCAGTGATCCTACCATCTGCAACGAGGAAAGGCTACTCAGTGTCATCAGCCGGGAAGAAGAAGAATCTATCCGGCTTCTGGCCTCAGTTTTACAGGAACACAAAAATGAGAGCAGCAGTATGGCAGATGCCCTACGGGACTATGAAGAATATGTGGAAGGCTGGGCACATGAAGCGAAAACGCCCCTGTCGTTGCTGACCATGCTTTTGGATAACCGAATCGACGAAATATCGCCTTCCCTGCAAGCTAAGTTGGATTATGTCCGTAGTCAACTTCAGGAGAATGTCACGCAGATGCTTTACTATGCCCGGTTAAAGAGCAGTACAAAGGATTATCGGTTTGAAGATGTCAATTTGAATGACTGCTTGGGGGAAGTTCTGGAGGACTATGCCCCACTTCTGGAAGAAAAGCAGTTTGTAATTCTCAACAAACTGCAATCTGAAACAGTTTATACAGACCGTAGAGGGCTTCAGTTTATGTTGGGACAAATCGTGAGCAATTCCATCAAATATAGCAGCGATAGTCCCATGCTAACGATTTCCATGATACATTCGGAGACCACAGATGTCCTTTCTGTTGAGGATAACGGCATTGGTGTAAAAAAATATGATCTGCCATATATTTTTCAAAAGGGCTTTACCGGGGATTCTACTGACAGCCGAAAGAAAGCTACTGGTATAGGGCTTTACCTGGTTAAGAAGATGGCTGACGATCTAAACCTTCGTTTGGAAGCTACTTCCCAGTGGGGAAAGGGCTTTAAGATAGTCATTTTCTTTCCAAAACTGGGATCCAACGGTGGAAAATAATATAAACAGAAAAACGCCCGCAGGATTTTCTCCTGCGGGCAGCATGTTGTCAGCTATCCAAAGGCTTGTATTCTGTTACAGTTTTCAAATAGGTTTCGGGATCGCCGTTCAAGATAAGGTATCAATCGCAATCATGCTGCCATCGGCGAATTTCAGTTCTACACAGCTGTTATCCATATTGTAGGCACAAGATATTAAGGTTTTCATGGTATGTCCTCCATTCAAGAAAATCAAAGCGATTTGACAGTGGCGACTTAGACATGAAATTCATAGGTCGAAAAATGGAGCTGGAAAAGTTGAATGCAGAATACGAGCGCGATGGCGGCTTCGTTGTTATTTACGGTCGACGCCGAGTAGGAAAGACAACATTGATCAAAGAGTTCTTGAAAAAGAAAACAGCCTTCTACTTCCTTGCAACAGAAGAATTGGAATCTCAAAGCATGAAACGTTTAGCGGGCGTTGTTGCTCGTATGACGAAAAACAGCCTTTTACAGAAAGCTGTATTTACAGATTGGCTTGATTTGTTTCAGGTTATTGCTGATTATGAGCCTGACAAGAAAAAAGTGCTGGTCATTGACGAGTTTCCGTATCTTGTAAAGATCAACTCAGCGTTCACATCTATTTTGCAGAATGCATGGGATGAGATTCTGAAGGACAGCAATGTGATGCTGATTTTGTCCGGATCTCTCATTGGTATGATGCAGAAACATGCACTGTCGTATGATAGTCCTTTATATGGGCGTAGAACAGCGCAGATGCGATTGACTCCATTGCCATTTACAGATGTTTATGATGCGTTTGCACTGCCTTTTGATAAAGTAGTAGAACAATACGCTGTGACAGGTGGGGTTCCAAAGTATCTTGAGTTTTTTGAAGACGGGCGTGATTTGGTCGATCAATTAAAGGATGTTGTTTTATCGAAAAGTGGCTTTTTGTATGAGGAACCATTTTTCTTGCTAAAAAGCGAATCCATGACCGCAGTAAACTATTTTTCTATCATAAAAGCGATAGCAGACGGAAACCACAAATTAGGCAAAATTGCTGGTGCACTAGGGCAGGAAACGCAGGCATTAACACCATATTTATCGACACTTGCGGATTTGGGGTTCATTGAAAAGAGAACTCCGGTAACAGATAAAAATCCGAAAAAATCCAGAAAAGGCTTGTATTTTATCGCAGACAATTTCATCCGTTTCTGGTTTCGGTATGTTTACCCCTATAAAGGTGAGTTGGAACTGGACAATATGCAAATTGTTTTGGATGAGATTCGAAAAGACTTTATTGAAAAATTCGTGGCATTTGCATATGAGGACATCTGTAAGGATATATTTGCGAGTGTATGCAAACAAGGAGAAATTCCGTTTGTTCCGTCCCATATCGGTTCTTATTGGTTGAATGATTATGACGGTGATACAGAGATTGATGTAATGGCAATAGACAATCAAAACAAGAGGATATTTGCCGGAGAGTGTAAGTATCATGTCAAACCAGTGGATGCTCCCGTATATTTCTCACTGAAAGAGAAAGTTGATGGTGCAGCTGAAATTCGTAAGGCATATCCTGGGTATGATGTTATCTTCGGCCTGTTCAGCAAAAGCGGTTTTACGCAGCGTATGCTTGATATTGCCAAAGAAAACACCAGTATCTTCCTGATTAATGAGGAGCATTTGGTGTAATTATTTGCTCCAGGCAAAGCGTACATCGTTAAGCGTTTCTACTGCTGTTTTAACGTTATCTCTTCATGACCAATGCAGAGCTGAACAAAGCATTATATCAAAAGATGTTTGCCGAGCAGGAAACCTATCGGGAATGGCTGCTTTCCCGGCCTTCGGAAGAAATTCTGAACCACACCTATGAGTACACGGTTCGGGAGGACATTCTTCTTTCGATGGAATACAATGATCTGCCGGATGCGCAGGTCAAAGCGCTTCTGAAATCTCCCAGTTCCCTCGCCGACGTATTTAAGGATTGGGAGCACAAAGAAACGGGCTATATGGAGGACATCTGGCAGACCGTAGCGGATCGGGCCAAGTCCGAAGTGCAAAAACAAAAGAAGAAAAAGAAAAACAATACAGATGATAAATAATTTCCTGCTTGTATTGCTGGAAAATCGGGATTCATAGAGTTCTTTTGTGATTTGCAACTGCTAGTTGACAGATTTACAGCCTGAAATGGTGGAATGCAAACAGCAAAATTGTTATATTTAGCTCATAAAATTTGCAAAAGGAGAAAAAAATGATTTTAGCTGATAAGATTACAGAGGAAAGAAAAAAGAATGGATGGTCACAGGAAGAACTAGCCAATCAGTTGGGCGTATCCAGACAGGCAGTATCTAAGTGGGAAAGTGCAGGAGCTGTTCCAGATTTGCAAAGAATTTTACAGATGTCGGAGCTATTTTGTGTTAGTACAGATTACCTATTAAAAGATGAAATGAAAGCAGAAAATATCACCTATCACGAAAGTTCTGAAAGCTATGCAGAACCGTTGAAAAAAGTAACTATGGAGAATGCAAATGAATTTCTTGACATGAAAAGAAATGGATCCAAAGTAGTGGCAAACGCAACAAGTATGTGTATCTCAAGCCCAATATTATTGATTGTTCTTGTGACAATGGCAGAAGATGGCGTATTTCATGTTTCGGAATCTCTGGCAACAGTATTTGGATGTGTTTTTTTGCTTGGAATGGTTGCGGCAGCCGTCTTTTTGTTTATTACATATGGAATGCGTGAATCACATATGGAACATTTTGAAAAAGAATGCTTTGAAACAGAGTATGGTGTATCTGGAATGGTACGAGAAAAAAAAGATTCCTATGAACCGATTTTTATCAGAGGAACAGCTGTTGGGGTAGTGCTTTGTATACTGGCAGTGATTCCGACAATTATTGCTGGAGCCATGGAAACGTCTGACTATTGTTGTGGCCTTTCCGTTGGATTGCTGCTATTCATACTTGCAATAGGAGTGAATCTGTTGGTTCGTGTTGGGATGGTAAAAAGCAGTTACGATACCCTTCTTCAGGAAGGCGAATATACAAAAGAAGAAAAACTGTTTAAGAAAAAGACTGACACGTTTTCTGGTGTATATTGGTGCTTGGTTACAGCGATTTACCTTGCATGGAGCTTCTGGACGATGAGCTGGGATATTACATGGATTGTATGGTCGGTTGCTGGTGTTTTGTTTGCAGCATTGCTTGGTGTGGTGAAAATGGTGTTAAAGAATGGCAGTGAAACTCAGCGCTATATTTAAGATGGAGTTAAGTTTATTTTCCGCATATTATACTCATCCAGAAAATCCAATTTGTTTAATTGGATAAATCGGGATTAACAAGATTGATCAAATTATTGAGGGTTGTATTTCTAAATAATTTGGCCTATCCTAAATTCGGATTAAAAGGAGGGAACAAGCATGAAAGCAGACCAATTGATGGTTCCAGTATACATTAACGAAAAAATAGTTCTGGATATGCTTGCCATTATTGAAGATGGTTTTTCTACGGTAAGTCAGGTAAGCTATACTGAACACAAAGAAAATAGCAATTCTCAAAAGCTTGAAGCAGGAGTTTCTACCTCTGCAACACTCTTGAGCAAATTGCTCAAAATTGATCTAAAAGGCGAGCTGTCCCATTCTGGCAATAGTGGAGAAAACGAAAGCGTTGCCAAGGAGAAAGTGCATACTAATGTATCTTTGCTCTCCAAGTTTCGGACATTTCTCGTTGATGAAAAAATCCTGAAGTCTGGATTTGATGTTACAAATATGAAAATTGGCGATTTTATCGAAATAGAGGGCGAACTACAAAAGAATCCGTTGATCAACTATATGGATATTTTTGTAGATCTGTTTCGTATGGCTGATATTTTTGCCGAAAAGCCTCAACTGGGTGGTAAAACACAGGCTAAAGCTCAAAAACAACAGGAAAATGAGACTGTTAAACAAATCAAGTCCTTTGCTGACGAGCTCAAGCATAGCGGTACCATAGACTTTATCTTGTCTGATACTGCTGGTACAGTCGTTCTGTCCGCTCAAGAACAGTATTTGTCAAACGATAACATTTCTGAAATCATCGGTGGTCATTTCAAAGTTCTTGGAAAAGTTATCGCAATTTGCAAGGACGAAACAGAAAACATTGACCTTTTGAGAAAGACTACTCTGTCTATTCTTCCGATTGATCTGCTGACAGAACCGTTCTCCGAATTTCAGAATGACGATACAAAACAATTTAATCTCCCAGAATTGAAGACTCAGATTTCTGGTCCTGCTGTGATCGTTATTCCTGTAGCTATTTACGCATGACTTTATAATACCGCCCGTCGATCCGATGACCGACGGGCGGTATTAATATATGCTCGGGGATCCGATTTTACCCAAAATCTCCTATGCAAAACGACTATAAAATCGTGTAGCCAATATTGCAGACAGTGTTCAAAGGGTATCAGGGAGTTTTCCTGGCGAGTTATTTTACCAATTGAGCCGAAAGAGAAAATGCGAAAATGAGCAAAGAGCTGTAACTTTGCCCTGTTTGCCAGTTTCCTTCCAACGTATAACTTGTGTGTGATGCAACAGGGTGTCGCGCATTTCTGGCGGACAGTTGGAATAAAGCATTTTCATCTGATTGACACCCTCATCCTCCAGAGGAATATCTGGATTTATAAGCGTATCTAAAGAGATGAGCAGGACCTTTGCCAATGCTCTCAAAATCAAATAGGACGAGTTCGTTTTCCCTTGTTCGATATTGGCAATTTGCTTTACAGAAACATGGCTTAGATCAGAAAGTTCCTGCTGTGTCAGTTCTTTATTCTTTCTGGCTTCTCTCATTTTCTGCTCTAAAGCCGTTAAATCATCAATCGGCATAATCGTTCACCTCGAATATATTTTATCGTTCCGATTTGTACAAAGGAATAATCTTATTGTGCTTGAGAACAGGACTGATTATGCTGATTCCTTTTTGATAACATGGTTGCTCCATGATTATGGCGTTTCCGGCTACTAATTGAACTATGAGGATGAATTGCAGATTTCAGCTTTTAGTTCGTTGCCAAACGAGAATGATATAGAATGCGGTAGGGAGGTTAGCAGTTTTATCCGCTCATCTATGAGCCGTTTTTTATTCTCTGTAACATAAAATTTCATCCGGATATTCCGTTTCCGGTTCGCCATGCGCCGCTTCCGTTCTTCATAAGGGTTTGGGATTATACCAACAAGCATTTTTCATTTTCGGGCAATGGACCTGAAAATCCGAAAAATCGCAAGCGGGTACTCGCTTGCTGTGCTTGCTATTGAAACCCTATCTTCTATTTCTCCCTCTACTAATACTACAATTTGAAGGTGGAAAAATGGCTGTATCCGCAAAGAAAAACAGAAAAAGGGCACGGCTGAATCTCCATTCATGGTGTGATCCATCATGGCCCTGGCTACACAAGGAATACAAATTGACTTTTCCGGGTTGGTGTTGTAAACTGTTATTAGCTTTGACTAACCATAAGGAGGGCGCTCATACATGACAGATATGGAAAAAGTAAAGATTCATGGCGTCCCGGAAACCATGCTGCAGACTCTGTTTGCCCGGGCGGCACATGAAGGAGAAATCGATTGAGGCCAGTAAGGCTCGCTTTACCTGGGGCCTGAAAAGCGGTAAGGAACTGGAGAGCATGGTGTCGGGGCTTACATGGGTCGAGGATGTGAGTTTGGTCGAAGGGATGAAGGAACTGTATCCTGTCTATAAGTTGCTGGGATGGATACAGCCTGTTAAAAAACTTTCTAACAAGCTGGTAATACTGAGGAAATAGGATAGATATAAACTGCCATTCAGCTTTGTCATAGGAGATGCGTCAGCCATGGAGAAATTGAATTATTTAAGACAGGACAAAAAAATACCGGGGAAGGAATCCTTTGTGACCTATGTGGATTTTCAGGTAAAGGATGGCACCGCCGATATGTGGCTGTATGACATTTTTCCGGGAGTACAGCTCATGGTTGTAGATTTTTCTTCTGAGAGCTGTTTCCGAAGCGGTGAAAAGCAGAATGTAATCGGGATCAATCATTGCCGGAAGGGGCGGTTCGAATGTGTGTTTGACAGCCGGAATTATCTCTATTTGGGAGAAGGCGATATTACTCTGAACAGCCAGATGCACCCGCCAATCGCGTCTTCCTTCCCCTTGAACTACTTTTATGGGTCCACTATTATTTTGTTTCCGGAGGTCATGAAGGATGTACCGGAGCTTCAGGCCTTTCAAATCAGCGCGGAGGCAATCACAGAGAAATATTCTCTTGAATCAAGATCCCCGGTATTTCGCCGCAATGCGGAAATAGAGCATGTATATCAGGAACTGTATACACATCTGGATCGTCCGTCTCTGCCCTTTTTGCGGCTGAAGATTTTGGAACTCCTTTATCATTTCCAATTCAGACAAACTCTTTTTGAGGAGAACCAGCACTATATTTCGGGAGTGACCGTGAAGCGGATCAAGCATGTCAGGGAGCATCTGGTACAGGATATGGAACACCGGACCAATCTGAAGGAACTGGCATTGGAGCACAATTTAAGTCTGACACAGTTAAAAGATGGATTCAGGCAAATTTATGGCGAATCACCTTATGCATATTTGCGTAGTTACAAAATGCATCGGGCGGCACAGCTTTTGCGCCAGTCAGATAAAAAAATCAGCGAAATTGCGCTGGAAATGGGTTATCAGAATCCAAGCAAATTTTCAGAGGCATTCCATGCGGTGATAGGTTGCAGACCAAGTGCCTATCGAAAGCAAAAAAAGTAGAAGAAAATCATAGTGACACCTTCCGGATGGAGGTGTCATTTTTTGGCTTTTTGGAGCATTATGCACAAGACATGGCTTTTCAGAGTGGCAAAAGAATCTTTCACATGGTAATATGCACGAGTTAGCAAAGACTAATCAAAGATGCAGAAAGGAAAGAAATACATATGAAAACAAAACTTACAACAAAGGATTTAATTACCGCAGGCGCCTTTGGCGCAATTTATTTAGTGCTGCTCACGGTGTTGTCTTCAGTCCTGACCATTGTTCCAATCCTCTTTCTGGCAACGCCGTTGATTGCCGGCATCATACTGGGAACTGTGTATATGCTGTATGCCACCAAGGTGCCGCGCACCGGTGCAATCCTGGTGCTGGCAATCCTGGTGGGGCTGATTACGTCCATGGCAACCATTTATCCGCTGATTTTGGCAGTTGTATGGGGATTAATCGCTGAACTCATTACCGCAAAAAGACGCAAATCTGCAGGTGCTCTGGCAGTCAGCTACTGTGTGTTCAACCTGACTTCTATGGGTCCCTTCTTTGCCCTTATTCTGGCAAAGGACGCCTTCTTAGAAAGTTGTGCAGGGTACTATGGAGAAGAATATATCGCAACGCTGGATAAGCTGACGCCCAGCTGGATTGTTCTTGTGCTGATTGCTTTGGCTTTGGTGGGCGGATTGCTTGGCGGTCTGTTTGGAAGAAAGATCCTGAAAAAACATTTTGTGAAAGCCGGTATTACAGCGTGAACCGCGAAAAGATTTCCAGTGGTCTTTTGGATCCGAGAAGTAAGCTGGCGGTATTTATTGCCGCCTGCCTTTCGGCATTTTCCGGGTTGACACATCCACAGGAATTTGTCCTTCTTGCCCTGTGTGTGGGGATAACGCTTCTGTGCCAGAAATGGAAGAGGGCTTTTTATACCGGTCTTATCTTTGCAGTTATGTTTTTATGCGATCTGTTTCTAGCACCGCGATTGTCAGGGATACTGCAGAATATCATCATGCTGGCATGTCATTTCTGCCGGTTTATTTTACCGATGTTTGCAGCCTTTTATATTGTGACACAGACTTCCAGGATTGGGGAATATATCAGTGCATTTACTCAGATGCATCTGCCAAACGAGGTCATCATTCCTCTGGCGGTGATGCTCCGTTTTGTCCCGACTATCCAGGAAGAATGGCAGATGGTGAATCAGGCGCTCCGGTTAAGAGGGATGGCGCTGACATGGAAAAATGTTCTTCGTCGTCCGCTGCAGATGATGGAATATATGCTGGTTCCCTTTTTGCTGCAGTGCTCGGTTATCGTGGATGAGATGTCAGCTGCTGTTATGGCGCGGGGGTTTGACAAAAATATGCCGCGAACCAGTTATGCGGAGATTCAGATGAAGGCTCTGGATTGGTGTATAATAGCTGTTTCTGCCGGACTGCTGTTCTGGAATCTTTGTTTCTGAGGAAGGGAGGAGATGTTTTGATCAAACTGAATCATGTTTCCTTTTCTTACCAGAACGGGGAAGCAAATGAAATGCAGGTGCTGTCTGATGTAAGCTTTCAGGCATCACGCGGAGAATGTGTGGTACTTTGTGGGAAAAGCGGATGTGGGAAGACGACCATGCTTCGCCTGGTAAACGGTCTTATCCCTCATTTTTTATGCCGGGAAACTGGAGGGGAATGTCCTTGTAGGCGGACAGGAAATGCAGCAGACACCGTTGTCCCAAACGTCCCGGATTGTGGGAAGTGTCTTCCAGAATCCCCGTACCCAGTTTTTCCATCTGGATACGACCGGAGAGATGGCTTTTAATCTGGAAAATCAGAATGTCCCCCGCCCGCAGATGAAGAAGCGTCTGGAGGAGGTGTCCTATCGTCTGAACCTGCAGGAGCTGATGGACCGGAATATTTTTGAACTGTCAGGCGGCGAGAAACAGCAGATCGCCTGCGGCTCCGTTTATGCGGCTTTACCGTCGGTCATCGTTATGGATGAGCCTTCTTCTAATCTGGATATGGAGAGCATCCGAAAACTGCAGAAATTGATCCGCATGATGAAGGATGAAGGAAGAACTGTGCTGATTTCAGAGCATCGGCTGTGGTATCTGGAGGGAATCGCTGACCGTTATGTGCTGCTGGAGGATGGCCGGATCAGGCAGGAATTTACGCCGGAAGCAGCGGCCGATCTTTCGCTGGAGAAGCGCAAAGCGTTGGGACTCAGGGCAGTAAAGCGGGAGCAGCTTTATGAGCTGAGGCCCGATATGGGGCTGATAAAACAAAAGAGTACCGGGCTGGAAATAGATGGGCTTCAGTTTAGACGCCAGATGCGCCAGGTACTGAATGTGCCGCATTTAGAAATACCGTCAGGGGCAATCGTAGCGGTGATCGGAGAAAACGGTGCCGGGAAATCCACTTTCAGTCTTTGCCTGGCAGGTCTTTTGAAGCATACGGGTACAGTACGGATCGACGGCAAGAAGATCGCGCATAAAAAGCTGCCGGAGCAGGTCTACCTGGTCATGCAGGAGGCAGGACATCAACTGTTCAGCGATACGGTATTGGGTGAATTGACCTTGAATAATCCGGCACTGTCAGAAGAAAAGGGCAAAGAGGTTTTGACAACGCTGGGCTTAAATGGTATGGAGAACCGTCACCCTGGCTCCCTCTCCGGAGGTCAACAACAAAGGCTTTCTCTGGGAACAGCTCTTTGCATGAAGCGAAAACTGATGCTCTATGATGAGCCGACCAGCGGTCAGGATGGAGAAAATCTGCTGCGGACAGCGGAGCTGATCCGTGCAGCCAATAAACAGGCAGCCAGTACCCTGATCGTGACACATGATCCGGAGTTGATCTTGCACTGTGCGACCCATATTCTGCATATTCACGCAGGGGAAGTAAAGAAATTTATACCGCTTGATGAGAGGGGAGTGATTTATATGAAGAAGGTATTTGGAGAGGATGCGCAGACAAAGAAGCCGCAGAAAACCGGTATTCCGCGCCTGCTGGAGTTTACAGGACGGCATCGTCCCCTACTGGGCGCTGCGCAGTTGTTGTCCGGCATCAGCGCCTTGTTCCTTCTGGGACCGTTTGTGTGTGTTTATTTTGCGGCCCGTGCGCTTTTAACCGGACTGACCGGAGGAGGTTTTGTTATCTCGTCCCTGGTGCAGTGGGGCGTGTGGGCATTGGCGCTGGAACTGACCGGGCTGATCATTAATTTTGCGGCACTTATGTGCTCCCATACCGCAGCTTTTCATACAGAAAAGAATTTAAAAATGGCAGCGCTCCGTCATTTGTCCAGGATGCCAATGGGGTATTTTGAGGAAAATCCCAGCGGTAAGCTAAGAAAAATCATTGATGAAAACAGCGCCCAAATGGAGACTTACCTTGCCCATCAGCTGCCGGATCTGGTGAGCGCTCAGGTCACGACGGTTGCTAGCCTTGTGCTGATGCTGGCTATGGACTGGCGCATTGGCCTTCCGCTGATCGTTCTGATGCTTGCAAGCTTTGCCTGCCAGATGACAATGATGGGCGAAAAAACCATGAATTTCATGAAGCGCTATCAGGACGCTCAGGAGGAAATGAACCACGAGGCGGTGGAGTATGTCCGGGGAATCTCCGTGATCAAGGTATTTGGACAGTCGGTACATTCGATACGACGCTTCAAGGAAGCGATCAATGCTTATCGGGATGACGCACTGGCCTTTACTATGGCCTGCAAGCCCGGATATGTAGGCTTCAATACTGTGGTCAATGCCGCTTTTCTTGTGCTGATCCCTGCCGCACTCATCGGCATGACTTCGGCGGGAGATTTGACTGCCTTTATAGAGAATTTCCTGTTTTATCTGATTTTTGCACCTGCATGCGCATCTGTTCTCAACAAGATCATGTACATGAGCAACTATAAGATGCAGGCTATGGAATCTATGCGGCGGATTGACACAATTCTGCTTGCCAGAGAGAAGTCAGAGGCACAGGAGCCGCAAATGGCACAGGGCAGCGACATTTGCTTTGAGCATGTGACCTTTACCTATCCCACAGGCGAACAGCCTGCGGTTTCAGATGTCAGTTTTACAGCAAAAGCCGGAACCGTTACGGCACTGGTGGGACATTCCGGCTCCGGCAAGACCACCATCGGGACCCTGGTCCCCCGCTTTTATGATGTGCAGGAGGGGCGCATTACGCTGGGCGGCGTGGAACTTTCTGAGATCTCCCGACAGGAAGTCATGGGAAAGATTGCTTTTGTCTTCCAGAATCCTAAATTACTGAAAACAACACTGGAGGAAAATATCCGCGGCGGCTGCAAAAATGCCAGCCGGGAAGATATCCTGCGGGCAGCCCGTCTGGCACAGTGTGATGATATTCTGGCAAAGCTGCCGGAGGGCATTGACAGCATCGTGGGCGGGAAAGGCGTCTATCTTTCCGGAGGAGAAGTACAGCGGGTGGCTATTGCCAGGGCAATTCTGAAGGACGCACCGGTCATCATTCTGGATGAAGTCACGGCATTTGCCGACCCGGAAAATGAGGTACAGATTCAGGCAGCCCTGAAGGAACTGACAAAGGGAAAAACAGTCATTATGATTGCGCACCGGCTGTCCACCATTCAGGATGCGGATCAGATCCTGGTAATGAAAGCAGGGCGTCTGGTAGAACAGGGAACGCATCAGGAACTGCTTGGTAAGAATGGCGAGTATGCCCATATGTGGGCAGATTACAATCAGGCAATCGCCTGGAAGATTGACCGGAAAGAGGAGGTGAAACCATGCTGAAGAAATTATTCGCATTAAGCGATCAGGGGGAGCGGGAATTAAAGCACGGGATTGTGGCAACTACGATAGGACATTTGTGCATCATGGCTCCCATTTCCCTCTTGATGCTGGTGACCATGGGACTTCTGAACAGGCTCTGCGGGGAGACTGGACTGACAATGCAGCCAGGAGTGATAGTTCTGATGGCGGCGGTTCTCTTGCTGTTGATCTTCATAACCCAATGGGTTCAGTATAACCTGACTTATAAAGTGGCTTACGAAGAAAGCGCTAACCGGAGAATTACCCTGGCGGAAAAGCTGCGGCGGCTCCCACTGGCATTTTTCGGTCAGCGTGATCTGTCTGATCTGACAACAACCATGATGGGTGACTGCTCTAAACTGGAAAGAATTTTTTCCAATGCGGTTCCCAGTCTCTTTGGCACAGTCATTATGTTTGTGATTGTGTCCGTGGGGCTTTTGATCATGGATTGGCGCATGGGGCTGTGCATTGTTCTGCCGGTACCGGTAGCTGCGCTTATTTTGATAGCGGCCAGAAAGGCCCAGACAAAAGCGGAAAGCCGCAATTATGACGCTCACCGTGCCGCTTATGATGGGGTGCAGGAATATCTGGATACCATACAGGAGCTTCGCTCCGCCGGTCTGGAACAGGAATACCTGGATGGAGTTGAGAAAAAACTGGATTATGTGGTAAAGTGTGCGTTTCGTAATGAGCTGGCTCCAGGTACTGCTGTGACGTTGGCGCAGCTGACAGTACGCTTTGGGCTGGTGGCAGTTCTGCTGGTTGGAGGTCTGTTGGTAGCTCAAAATATGCTGTCCGTCAATATGTTTATTCTTTATCTGTTGGTAGCAGGCCGTGTTTATGAACCCTTTGGTTCCTGCTTTATGCTGATGGCGGAACTGTTTTCTGCATTTGTCAGCATTGAGCGGACGAAGAAGATGGAAGCGACAGTGGAGCAGACTGGTCAGCCTGTTTGTAAGAACAATGGGTACGACATTGAGTTTAAGGATGTTTCTTTTTCGTACAATGATGAGCTTGTACTCAATGGGATTTCCTTTGTAGCGAAACAGGGGCAGATCACTGCGCTTGTAGGCCCCTCCGGCAGCGGAAAATCTACTGTTTCCCGTCTGGCAGCCCGGTTCTGGGATGCAGATGCCGGTCAGGTACTGCTGGGTGGCGTGGACGTGACGACTGTGGAGCCGGAAACGCTGTTTAAGAATTATGCCATCGTCTTTCAGGATGTGACCCTTTTTGACAATTCTGTTATGGAGAACATCCGCCTTGGTCGGGCGGGGGCGACAGATGAGGAAGTGCTGGCGGCAGCCAGGGCAGCTCAGTGCGAGGAGTTTGTTTCCCGTCTGCCTGGCGGCTATTACAGCAATATCGGTGAGAATGGCTGCGCCCTTTCAGGAGGCGAGCGGCAGCGTATCTCTATTGCCCGGGCGATCCTGAAGGATGCGCCGGTAGTTATTTTGGACGAAGCCACAGCTTCCATGGATGCGGAGAATGAGAACTTGGTTCAGCAGGCACTGTCCGTGTTGCTGCAGGGGAAAACTGTACTGGTTATTGCGCACCGTATGCGGACGATTGCAAACGTCGATAAGGTTGTTGTCCTGGAACAGGGCCGCGTCGCAGAGACGGGAACGCCGGAGAAACTTCTGAATCAAAAGGGATTGTTCTATCGTTTGGCTGAAGCACAGACGGTACATCGATAGAGCTTCGGAAATCAGAAAACAATGCAGACAGGTATATGATCTCTCGGAATCTTGAGTGATTATCCCGATCATGGCATCGTCTGTCATGGCGGCAAGCTCCTTCGTGGGCGAAAAAGAAAAGCACACCTTAGAAACATTGCTGTATTCTCCGCTCTCGCTGGGGCAGTTATTCCAATCCAAAATACTGGCAGGCTTCTCGGTTGGAATGATGATTTCCTTTAGTTCGTTTGCTGCCATGCTGCTGGTAATGGAGCTGGTTTGCTCATCGGACAATTCACGGGCATTATTCTAATCAGCGCAGGACTTCTCTGGGGAGTGGGTATTGTTCTGGCAGCACTTGCTATATTGCTTGTGAAGAGGGCTGCTGGAAACTTCACTTACGAAAAACTGCTGAAATAAGGATACCTTCAAAATTCAATTCAAAAGAGCCAGCCCCTATAGGATACCGGTAACTGGATACAATAAAGGAAAAAGAAAGAAAAGGTGAATATCATGAGAGAGACATATCTTGATCTTCCATCCCGATTGGAAGATGCGTTCTCTGAAATCGACAACGATATTATGATAGAGCTGCGGAACGAAAATGAAGAATACGTAGCCTTTACACAGTATCTGCATCTGGTGCGTCAGCGGGATGATATGGAGCGACAGCAGATTTACTTCCGCGGTCATACCGATGCGGTGGCGTATCTCAAAAAAATCAAAGCGATTTGACAGCACGCACCATCTTGATGATGCAAAGGCGATTTGTGACTCTTAAAATGTAACGAACAATATATACAATTCACTATTAACGAGCCGACTTATATGAGAGACGCATATCGACAAGAAAATGTATTATGTTACAAACTTTTTGAAAATAAGAGTTTTTAGTATCAATTCTATAAACTTGATTATTTTAGAGGTTTATGTTATGATTTTAAGCGAAAGGCGGTGTTACCTTTATGCAAAAAACAATACTACGAAAACGTGATCTCTATCTGAATCGGATTATTGCATTTCAAGATACAGAAATGATTAAAGTCATGACTGGTATCCGACGTTGCGGAAAGTCCAGCTTAATGAAGCTGATGGCAGAGCACTTACGGGATACTGGAGTGACCGATGACCAGATTATTGAAATGAACTTTGAGTCTATGGGCATTCCGGATATGGATGCAAGAGGATTCTATGAATACGTCAAAGCACGCATTTGCCCTAATAAACGGACATACCTCTTCTTTGATGAGGTACAGAAAGTGCATGGTTGGGAAAATGCAGTAAACTCTTTCCGAGTAGATTTCGATTGCGATATATATATCACAGGATCCAATGCCTATCTGCTTTCTTCTGAACTTTCCACTTATCTATCTGGACGATATGTGGAAATTAAAGTCTTGCCACTATCTTTTAGGGAATTTCTGGACTTTCATGGTTATATTCTGACGGAACGGAAGTCACCTGCAGGTGGTTTCAGAAAGCGGATTACAGATGCAGAGGGAGAAACATATGATGTAAAAGAACTTTTTGATGCCTACGCCAGATTTGGTGGTATGCCTATGCTTGCTGATGTAGGATTAGAAATTGACCGGGTGACAGCTGCGTTAGACGGTGTTTATTCTGCTGCTGTTATCAATGACATTCTGGAACGGGAAAAGCGCAAGGGACAGCGAAATATTACTGACCCGGTGCTTCTGAAAAAAATCATCTTGTTTTTGGCGGACAATATTGGCAATAACACTTCTGCTACCTCTATTGGAAACACTTTAGTCAATGAGGGGCTTTTGAAAAATGGAACTCGAAAAACAAAGCCTGCCGTACAGACGATTCAGGCGTATATCGAAGCTTTGACAGAAGCCTATATTTTCTATGAAATCAAACGATTTGATATAAAGGGCAAGGAGTATCTGCGCACCCTGGGCAAATACTATATTGTTGATATTGGGTTGCGAAATTATCTGTTGGGCTATCGTGATGGTGACAGTGGACATATTTTGGAGAATATCATCTACTTTGAACTGTTGCGCCGTGGTTATGATGTTGCCATTGGAAAAATCGACAATCAGGAAGTCGATTTTATTGCTACGAAAGCAGACGAGAAAAAATATGTCCAGGTTACTGAATCAATGAATGCTCCGGAAACGAGAGAGCGAGAGCTTGCACCGCTGCGTAAGATTCGTGATAGCTATGAAAAGATAGTGATTGCCTTGGAATGCGATTTTACTCAAACACAAGACGGAATCAAAATCATTAGAGCACTTGACTTTCTTTTGGAATAACAGGCGGCTCTATCACGCATAATCTTCTTTTGCCATACTAATTATATCTGTATATCTGTATGTGTAAAGAAGCTACATCGCCGATTGGTTTTCTTTTGAGAGCCAGTCGGCTTTTTCTATATCAAAATCCAAACGGAGGTATTACTACATGACCAATGCAGAGCTGAACACAGCTTTATATCAAAAGATGTTTGCCGAGCAGGAAACCTACCGGGAATGGCTGCTTTCCCAGCCTTCGGAAGAAATTCTGAACCACACCTATGAGTACACGGTTCGGGAGGACATCTGGCAGACCGTAGCGGATCGGGCCAAGTCCGAAGTGCAAAAACAAAAGAAGAAAGAGGATAAAGAGCGATAACTGCTCTGGGCCGGTTGGGTAATCCAGCCGGCCCTTTTACATAGCCGGACTGCTTTTTGGCAGTCAATTCATGACTATGGAAAGAAGGATTTTTATGCCATATATTCCACCGGAGGTCGTTGCAAAGGCCAAGGAGATGGACCTGCTGACCTATCTGAAAAACTATGAGCCGGGTGAACTGGTGCATTTTGGTGGAAACACTTATTGTACCAGAATCCATGACAGCCTCAAAATCTCCAATGGCAAGAGTGCTTCATATTCGGCTGCTGCCTCTGAATCAATATGCTTATACTTGTTTACCAGTTTCACAAAACGATCGGCCTGCGCCTGCTTGCATTCATTCTCTTTTAGGTTGCAATATTGCTATCAGCGGAAGACCACAAGAATAAATTGTGATTTCACAAGATTGATGTTATAATAAGAGAAAAGTTCCTGCCGGAGCAACCGCCCCGGTGGTATGGATAGAAAGGCAGGAAAACAATATGCACATCAGTATGGACACATTAGCCCGTATCTGCGAAACGCTGAATTGTGAGATTACCGATGTGATTGAGTTAGTACCAGACGAGCCTGCTTCCACAGGAGGTAAGGAACATGAGCGAATTGAAACCAAGAATAACGGAAAACGGAATTGATTATATCCTTGTTGGGGATTACTACATCCCGGATTTGAAACTGCCGAAGGAACACCGCCCTATTGGAAAGTACGGACGGATGCACAGGGAATATTTAAGGGAAGTCCACCCAGTCAGATTGAATACATTGATACTGACCGGAGAATTGTGGACATATCTTGCAGACCTGAACGAACAGGCACAGAAACGGTTAGATACCATCATGGAGCAGATGAAAATTGCCGAGGGCGTAACCGGGGAATTAAAGTGTACTCATCAAATGGAATGGGTGCAGCGGTGCAATAATATCCACAATCGGGCAGAAGAAATTGTTTTGCATGAGATAATTTATTCATAATAGTGTATGGTGTCAGGATTATGACAAATCAGAGGTTAAAAGGTGCGTTATGTTAAAAAGCATAGGGTTATATTTTAGAAAAATAGATTTTCTGAATTTTGCAGTTGGAGCTATAATGCCAATCATTGTATTGTTTATAGTTTATTCATCAGTCAAATCAAATATAATTCTTCAAGACAC
>ENA-OQKY01000611-OQKY01000611.1-human-gut-metagenome-genome-assembly--contig:-NODE-611-length-31134-cov-6.438159_pt1 | contig 31134 bp, 30 predicted proteins | sample MGYA00242652_ERZ504805 | MGnify/ENA primary metagenome ERZ504805 (study PRJEB26092, sample SAMD00036400) | human gut metagenome | host: Homo sapiens | study: EMG produced TPA metagenomics assembly of... | reverse complement strand
GTCAAGGGCAAAGCTGCGACAGCGGTGTGAAACACCCTTGATGAAATCTGACAGTTCCGATAGATTCCAAACTGCAATCCACCGATTTTATTAGCCATAAGTGTTACAAAAATGCTTGACCACAACAGACTATCTGCTCAGCAATTTTTATATTGTGGACAGTACGACGATGATCGGACCGGAACAACTGAACCCCGACGATCTGCTGAACCGGTCGATGAAGATCGATCCGGGGACGGGTGAACCGAAAATCCTGATCTTTCATACCCATTCCCAGGAGGAATTTGCGGATTCGATCCCGGGAGATCCAAGCACAAGTATTGTCGGGATCGGAGAATATCTGACCCAGCTTTTGAATGCGAAAGGGATTCCGACGATCCATGACGTCGGTGTGTATGATATCATCAACGGACAGTTGGACCGGAGTAATGCCTATGAAAATGCGGAGGCTTCGATCCGTCCGATCCTGGAAGCAAATCCGTCAATCGAAGTCGTCATCGATCTGCACAGGGACGGCGTGGCGGAGGGAACCCATCTTGTGACGGAGATCGGCGGAAAACCGACGGCCAAGATCATGTACTTCAACGGACTGAGCCGAACCCGCGCTAACGGAGATATTGATTATCTTTATAATCCTTACATACAGGATAACCTTGCGTTTTCGCTGCAGATGCAGATCGCGTCGGAGACGCTGTATCCGGGATTTGCCAGACGGATCTATCTGCGGGGATACAGGTATAATCTGCATTTGATGCCGAAATCGCTGCTGATCGAGGCGGGCGCTCAGACCAATACAGTGGAAGAGATGCGAAATGCGATGGAGGTGCTTGCGGAGACACTGCATCATGTCTTGATCGGATGATTTTGGACGGATGGGCTTGGATAGAATTGCCCGGAAAAATGCCGGAAATTGCCCGGATGATGAAAATAGCATTGGAAAAGATCGCAGGAGTATGATAAGATAAATCGGATAGAGCCGCGGAAGTACTGCGGCTTAAAACGGAGTAAACAACCTGTCTGGAGGAGAAAAATGGGAAAAAAACAAGCGTACGATGCGGACAGTATCGCAATCCTGGAGGGGCTGGAGGCGGTTCGGAAGCGTCCGGGAATGTACATAGGAAGTGTGTCCACAAAAGGGTTAAATCATCTGATCTATGAAATTGTGGACAATGCCGTGGATGAACACCTGGCAGGATTTTGTTCGGAGATTCGTGTGACATTGGAAAAAGACGGTTCGGCGACTGTGGAGGACAACGGACGTGGCGTTCCGGTCGGCATGCACCAGAAAGGCGTGTCGGCGGCACGGATTGTATATACAACCTTGCATGCAGGCGGAAAATTTGATGATTCGGCGTATAAGACGAGCGGAGGTCTGCATGGTGTCGGTTCTTCCGTCGTCAATGCGCTTTCGACGAGGATGGACGTCTGGATCAGCCGGGAGGGAGCGATCCATCATGACGGATACGAGAGAGGCATTCCGGTTGTGGAATTGGAGGACGGGCTTCTGCCGATCACGGGAAAGACAAGAAAGACCGGAACAAAAGTGAATTTCCTGCCGGATGATACGATTTTTGAGAAGACGCGTTTCCGTGCGGAGGAGATCAAAAGCAGGATGCACGAGACGTCGTACTTGAATCCCAATCTTACGATCATTTTTGAGGATAAGCGGGGCAGTGAACCGGAGCGGGTCGTGTATCACGAGCCGGACGGAATCCTCGGCTTTATCAAAGATCTGAACCAGAAAAAAGAAGTGCTGCATGATCCGATCTATTTTAAAGGCGAGTCGGACGGGATCGAGGTGGAAGCAGCATTTCAGTATGTCAACGAGTTCCATGAAAATGTACTCGGTTTCTGCAACAATATTTATAATTCCGAGGGCGGAACGCATCTGACCGGATTTAAGACGACCTTTACGACGGTGATGAACCAGTATGCGAGAGAGCTGGGGATCTTAAAGGAAAAGGATTCGAATTTTACAGGGGCGGATATCCGCAACGGAATGACCGCGATCGTCTCGATCAAACATCCGGATCCGCGGTTTGAGGGACAGACGAAGACAAAACTGGACAACCCGGATGCGGCGAAAGCGACCGGAAAAGTGACCGGAGACGAGATCGTCCTCTTTTTTGACCGGAATCTGGAAACGTTGAAAGCTGTGCTCTCCAGTGCGGAGAAAGCGGCGAAGATCCGGAAGTCGGAGGAGAAAGCAAAGACGAATCTGCTGACAAAACAGAAATATTCTTTCGACAGCAATGGAAAACTTGCCAACTGCGAAAGCAGGGATGCGAAAAAATGCGAGATCTTCATCGTCGAGGGAGATTCCGCCGGCGGCTCGGCAAAGACTGCCAGAAACCGGAATTATCAGGCGATCCTCCCGATCCGCGGAAAGATCCTGAATGTGGAGAAAGCAAGCATCGACAAAGTGCTTGCCAATGCGGAGATCAAGACAATGATCAATGCATTTGGATGCGGATTTTCCGAGGGGTACGGCAACGATTTTGACATCAGCAAACTGCGTTACGACAAGATCATCATCATGGCGGATGCCGATGTGGACGGCGCACATATTTCGACACTGCTGCTGACATTGTTCTACCGGTTTATGCCGGAATTGATCTACGAGGGGCATGTGTACATTGCGATGCCGCCGCTTTACAAGGCGATGCCGAAAAAAGGCGAGGAAGAATATCTGTACGATGATGCGGCGTTGGAGAAGTACCGCGCGACCCATGACGGACCGTTCAATTTACAACGGTACAAAGGTCTCGGTGAGATGGACGCGGAGCAGCTTTGGGAGACGACGATGAATCCAAAGAGCCGGCTTTTGAAGCTGGTGGAGATCGAAGACGCGAGAATGGCTTCCAGCGTCACCGAGATGCTGATGGGATCGGAAGTGCCGCCGAGACGCGCGTTTATTTATGAAAATGCGACGGAGGCGGAGCTTGATATCTAAAAGGAAGCAAAGCGTTGATGCGGAAGAAACTGCGCCAAAGCGGCGAGTGTACTGATAAATTAGGAGAGAGAGAATGAGCAATATAGAATCACAGGTCATCCGAACGGAATATTCGGATCTGATGAAAAAATCATATATCGACTACGCGATGAGTGTGATCATTGCCCGGGCGCTGCCGGATGTGCGGGACGGATTGAAACCGGTGCAGCGCCGGACATTGTATGATATGTATGAACTGGGGATCCGGTACGACAAACCGTATCGGAAATGTGCCCGTATCGTGGGAGATACGATGGGTAAATATCATCCTCACGGCGACAGCTCGATTTATGACGCGCTTGTCGTGATGGCGCAGGAATTTAAGAAAGGCATGATCCTTGTGGACGGACATGGAAACTTCGGTTCGATCGAGGGGGACGGCGCAGCCGCAATGCGTTATACCGAAGCACGTCTGACGAAATTTACACAGGAAGTGTATCTGGCAGATCTGGATAAGAACGTCGTGGATTTCGGACCGAATTTTGACGAGACAGAAAAAGAACCGCTTGTGCTTCCGGCGAGAGTGCCGAATCTTCTGATCAACGGGGCGGAGGGAATCGCGGTCGGTATGGCGACCAGTATCCCGCCGCACAATCTGGCAGAAGTTGCAGATGCGGTAAAAGCATATATGAAAAACGACGGGATCACGACGAAACAGTTGATGAAATATGTCAAAGGTCCGGATTTTCCGACAGGCGGGATCGTCGTCAACAAAGACGATCTGCCGGAAATTTATGAGACCGGGCAGGGAAAGATCAAGATCCGCGGAAAAGTGGAAGTGGAGGAATTAAAGGGAGGCAAGAAACAGCTTGTCATTACCGAGATCCCTTACACGATGATCGGCAGCGGGATCGGGAAATTTTTAAACGATGTGGCAGCGTTGGTTGAGTCGAAGAAGACAACCGATATCGTGGACATTTCCAACCAGTCTTCTAAAGAGGGGATCCGGATCGTACTGGAACTGAAACGCGGCGCCGATGTGGAAAACCTGAAAAATATGCTCTACAAGAAGACCCGTCTGGAAGATACGTTCGGTGTCAATATGCTGGCGGTTGCAGACGGTCGTCCGGAAACGCTCGGGTTGAAAGCGATCATCGAGCATCATGTGGATTTTCAGTTTGAACTTGCGACGAGAAAATACAAGACGCTTCTGGCGAAAGAGGAAGAGCGCAGGGAAGTGCAGGAGGGGCTGATCAAAGCCTGCGATGTGATCGATCTGATCATTGAGATCCTGCGCGGAAGCAAATCGGTAAAGGATGCGAGAGCCTGCCTTGTGAACGGTGTGACGGAAAATATCAAATTTAAGAGCAATATTTCCAGAAAAATGGCTGCGATGCTTCGGTTTACCGAGCGGCAGGCGACTGCGATCCTGGAAATGCGGCTCTATAAACTGATCGGTCTGGAGATCGAAGCGCTTCAGAAAGAGCATGAGCAGACCGTGAAAAATATCGCGAGATATGAAGATATCCTGAACAATTATGATTCCATGGCGGATGTGATCATCGAAGAACTGGATTCTTATAAGAAAGAATACGGAAAGAAACGCCGCACGGTTGTGGAAAATGCGGAGGAAGCGGTATTTGAGGAGAAGAAGATCGAAGAGCAGGAGATCGTCTTTTTGATGGATCGTTTCGGATACGCAAAGACGGTGGATACATCGGTGTACGAACGGAACCGGGAAGCGGCGGACAATGAGAACAAATATGTGGTACGCTGTCTGAACACCGGGAAGATCTGCTTATTTACCGACGGCGGAAAGATGCATCAGGTGAAAGTGCCGGATCTGCCGTACGGAAAGTTCCGGGATAAAGGAACTCCGATCGACAATGTGAGCAATTACAGCAGTGCGGAAGAACAGATCGTGATGGTCTGCGACGCGGAACAGATGCGGTTTGCAAAATTGTTGTTCGCCACAAAGCAAGGGATGATCAAGCGGGTAGAGGGTACGGAATTCCAGGTTGCCAAGCGGACGATCGCGGCGACGAAGCTGCAGGAGGAAGACGCGCTGATCGGTGTCTGGGTCGTCAATGAGATCCAGCACGCAGTCCTGCAGACTAAGAACGGATATTTCCTGCGTTTCCCGGCGGCGGATATTCCGGAAAAGAAAAAGGGCGCGGTCGGCGTACGGGGAATCCGGCTGCAGAAAAATGATGAATTGGAACAGGTCTACTTATTTGAAGAGGGGACAGAGTCCAAAGTCATGTACGGAGAAAAAGAAGTGACGCTGAACCGGCTGAAGCTTGCAAAGCGGGACGGAACCGGGACGAAAAGCAGAAATTAGAGGAATTAGAGGAAAAGTTCTTCAAAACACTTGATTTCTCGTGGAAAAGGTGCTAGAGTTAATATCAGTTACATAAGGAATCCGGCAGAAGAGTGAACGAAAGTTCACTCTTCTTTGCTGTAACCGTGCAAATGTAATCTCACATTTGCATAAAACAGAGAATCAGGCAAGGAAAGGAAGTATAACGTGTCAAAAAGAGAGCAGTATGAAAAACAGACAGAAGAACTACTGGAACCGATCGTAACCGGATTTGGATTTGAACTGGTAGATGTAGAGTATGTAAAAGAAGCGGGAACATGGTATCTGCGCGCATATATCGACAAACCGGGCGGGATCACCGTGGACGACTGTGAGGCGGTCAGCCGGAAGTTCTCGGATGTTCTGGATGAAAAGGATTATATTGAAGATACTTACATCTTTGAGGTGAGTTCTCCGGGACTGGGAAGACCGCTGAAGAAAGACAAAGATTTTCAGAGAAGTCTCGGTGAGGAAGTGGAAATCCGGACATACCGCCCGATCGACCGGCAGAAAGAATTTGTCGGGGAACTCAAGGCGTATGATAAGGAAAGCGTGACGATCGTTTATGAGGATGACACGGAACAGACTTTCCAAAGACAGGAGATCGCATTGATCCGGCTGGCGTTGGATTTTTAGCAGTATAAGGAGGAAAGAAAGATGAATACAGAGTTATTAGAAGCGTTGACAATTCTTGAAGAAGAAAAAAATATCAGCAAAGATACAATGATGGATGCAATTGAAAATTCTTTGATCAGTGCATGTAAGAACCATTTTGGGACTTCCGACAACATCAAGGTGATCATGGATCGCGAGACTTGCGATTATTCCGTGTTTGCGGAGAAAGAAGTGGTGGAAGAAGTATTTGATCCGGCATTGGAGATCAGTCTGGAAGATGCAGAGAAGCTGGACTCCTCTCTTCACCTTGGAGACATCGCGCAGATCCCGGTGGAGTCCAAATCATTCGGACGGATCGCAACGCAGAATGCAAAGAACCTGATCCTGCAGAAGATCCGCGAGGAAGAAAGAAAAGCGGTCTTCGATCAGTATTTTGAAAAAGAAAAAGATATCGTGACTGGTGTGGTACAGCGTTATGTCGGAAAGAACATCAGTATCAATCTCGGAAGAGCCGATGCGATGCTGACAGAAAACGAACAGGTGAAAGGCGAGGTGTTCAAACCGACCGACCGTATCAAACTGTATGTAGTGGAAGTGAAAAATGCACCGAAAGGACCGAAGATCCTCGTATCCCGTACCCATCCGGAACTGGTGAAACGCCTGTTTGAGGCGGAGGTTGCGGAAGTAAAAGACGGAACCGTAGAGATCAAGAGTATTGCCCGTGAAGCAGGATCGCGTACGAAGATGGCAGTCTGGTCCAATGATCTGAACGTAGATCCGGTGGGCGCATGTGTCGGGCTGAACGGCGCGCGTGTTAATGCCGTTGTCAATGAACTGCGCGGAGAGAAGATCGATATCATCAATTGGGATGAGAACCCGGCGCTTCTGATCGAGAATGCGTTGAGCCCGGCGAAAGTGATTTCCGTACTGGCAGATCCGGATGAAAAAGTGGCAAGCGTGATCGTTCCGGATTACCAACTGTCACTTGCCATCGGTAAAGAGGGACAGAATGCGCGTCTTGCGGCACGTCTGACCGGATATAAGATCGATATCAAGAGTGAGACGCAGGCGATCGAATCCGGAGAACTTCCGGCAGATTATATGGATCAGATGGCGATGATGGACGAAGAGGGATATGTCGGAGAATATGAGACAGACTATGAAGAAGAGCCGGCAGAACCGGAATATGCAGAGGGTGACGACGCAGAAGAAATGCCGGAATTCATCGAAGCAGAATAAGATCGGAATATAAAAGAGGTGATACAGATGGCGAGTACGCGAAAAGTGCCGCTTCGGAAATGCGTAGGCTGCGGCGAAATGAAACCGAAAAAAGAACTGATCCGTGTGGTGCGCTGTGAGGACGGGAACTTTGTTCTGGACGCGACAGGAAAGAAAAACGGACGGGGCGCATATATTTGTAATTCCGGGGATTGTTTGGGCAAAGCAGTAAAAAGCAAAGGACTGGAGCGTTCTTTCAAACAGGCGATCCCGCCGGAAGTATACGAACGTCTGGAAAAGGAGATGAATGAGATTGAAGCAAGATAAAGTATTATCGCTCATTGGTCTTGCGACAAAAGCGGGGCAGACAGCAAGCGGCGAGTTTATGACGGAACGGGAGGTCAAAACCGGCCGCGCCGCGCTGGTGATCGTAGCAGGCGATTCCTCAGACAATACAAAGAAAAAGTTTCGGGATATGTGTGAATTTTATAAGGTTCCAATTTATTTTTATGGAGATAAAGATACCTTAGGGCATGCAATGGGAAAAGAATTCCGTGCATCTCTGGCAATATTGGACGAAGGATTTGCAAAAGGAGTTCTTAAACATTTGACAGAAAACAACGAGACGATTGCATAAAGGAGGTAGCAAAGAATATGACAAAAATGAGAGTACATGAACTGGCTAAAGAGCTGGGAGTTGACAATAAAGATCTGATGGAAGCTCTGAAGAAAAAAGATGTGGAAGTGAAAAGCCATATGAGTTCGCTGGAAGATAATGTGGTTGCGGATCTGAAGAAAGAGTTCGGAAAATCCGCAGGCGCAGAGAAAGCGGGAGAGAAGAAAGAGGAAGCACCGAAGAAAAAGACGATCATGCAGGTGTTCCGTCCGCAGAATGCAAAAAATTCCGGAAGAGGATCTTCCAATCGTCCGGCGGGAGCACGTCAGGGTGCAGGACGAGGCGGAGTACGTCCGACCGGTGCAGCAGGAAACGGCGCACGCCCGGCAGCAGCATCCGCAGGAAACGGCGCCCGTCCGGCTGGTGCGTCCGCAGGAAATACAGCCCGTCCGGCAGGCACGGCGGCACAGACAGCACGTCCGGCGCGTCCGCAGGAAAAAGCAGAGCAGACAAACCGCAGTCAGGCAGCAGGAGAGAACCGCGGACAGAACGCAGCACGCTCACAGGAGAACAGAAGTCAGGGAAACCGTCCGCAGGGCAGCGGAAATCCGCGCCGTGGGGGTGAACGTGGAAACGACCGCGGAGGCGACCGTTACAGCGACCGGAACACGGATCGTAACAATGACCGCAATAATGATCGTAATAATGACCGAGGCGGGGACGGAAGAAGAAACCAGGGCGGAAACCGTTATCAGAACGATGGTCAGGGCAGAAGAGACGGAAACCGTTATCAGAATGACGGACAGGGAAGAAGAAGCCAGGATAGCGAGAGAGGTTCCCGTCAGCCAAGAGGCGACAGGGGCAATTCCCAGTACGGCGGAAACCGTCCGCAGGGTCGTCAGGGCGGACGACGCGACGATCGCGATTCCATTCCGACGCCAATGGTAGAACAGCAGAAGAGCCAGAGGAATAAAGGCAAAGATAAAGAGAAAGACTATAAAAAGAAAGAACTCCGAGAGGGAGAATTTGAAAACAAAGGCAAAAAAGGCAGAAAGAGCAAACCGGTTGCAGAAGTAAAGAAACCGCAGCAGCCGAAACAGGAGCCGGTAGAAGAGATCAAACAGATCGTGATCCCGGAAATGCTGACGATCAAAGAACTTGCCGATAAGATGAAGATCGTACCGTCCGTGATCGTAAAGAAACTGTTCATGCAGGGCAAGATCGTGACGGTAAATCAGGAAATCGATTATGATACCGCAGAAGAGATCGCAATGGAATTTGATATCCTCTGTGAAAAAGAAGAGGTTGTGGACGTAATCGAAGAACTGTTAAAAGAAGAGGAAGAGGATGAAGAGGCGATGGTGAAACGTCCTCCGGTAGTCTGCGTGATGGGGCACGTTGACCACGGTAAAACCTCTCTTCTGGATGCAATCCGTCACTCCAATGTGATCGACCGGGAAGCCGGCGGTATCACACAGCATATCGGTGCATCGGTTGTGGAAGTCAACGGAGAAAAGATCACATTTCTGGATACGCCGGGACATGAGGCATTTACCGCAATGCGTATGCGCGGAGCAAATTCCACAGATATCGCGATCCTTGTCGTGGCGGCGGACGACGGCGTAATGCCTCAGACTGTAGAAGCAATCAACCATGCGAAAGCAGCAGGGATCGAGATCATCGTTGCGATCAACAAGATCGACAAACCGAGTGCAAATATCGAACGTGTGAAACAGGAACTGACCGAGTATGAACTGATCGCGGAAGACTGGGGCGGAAGTACGATCTTCGTGCCGGTTTCGGCTCATACCGGAGAGGGAATCCAGGAACTGCTCGAGATGGTGCTTCTGACTGCGGAAGTGATGGAATTAAAAGCCAATCCGAACCGTGCGGCAAGAGGACTTGTGATCGAAGCACAGCTCGATAAAGGAAAAGGTTCCGTCGCAACAGTTCTTGTACAGAAAGGTACGCTCCATGTCGGAGATGCGATCGCTGCGGGAAGCGCACACGGAAGAGTCCGCGCGATGATGGACGACAGAGGAAGACGTGTCAAAGAAGCAGGACCGTCCCAGCCGGTTGAGATCCTCGGACTGAACGATGTTCCGAATGCGGGAGAAGTATTTGTCAACTGCGACAGCGAGAAAGAAGCAAGAAACTTTGCGGAGACATTTATTTCCCAGAATAAAGCAAAACTGATCGAAGAGACCAAATCCAAGATGTCACTGGACGATCTGTTCAATCAGATTCAGGAGGGTAACTTAAAAGAACTGAAGATCGTCGTAAAAGCAGATGTGCAGGGATCTGTGGAGGCATTGAAACAGAGTCTTCTGAAATTGTCCAATGAAGAAGTTGTGATCAAGATCATTCACGGCGGCGTCGGTGCGATCAATGAATCCGACGTCAGTCTGGCAAGCGCATCCAATGCGATCATCATCGGATTTAACGTGCGTCCGGATGCAACTGCAAAAGAGATTGCAGACCGCGAGGGTGTGGATCTGAGACTGTACCGCGTGATCTACAGTGCGATCGAAGATGTGGAAGCGGCAATGAAAGGTATGCTGGATCCGGTATTCGAGGAAAAAGTTCTCGGTCATGCGGAAGTACGTCAGACATTCAAGGCTTCCGGAGTCGGAACGATCGCCGGTTCCTATGTACAGGACGGTACGTTCGAGCGGAATTGTTCTGTCCGTCTGACACGCGACGGCATTGTGATCTTCGACGGACCACTTGCATCCCTGAAACGTTTTAAAGACGATGTCAAGGAAGTAAGGGCCGGATACGAGTGTGGTTTTGTATTTGAGAACTTTAACGATATCAAAGAGGGCGACCTGGTAGAAGCTTATAAGATGGTAGAGGTAGAGCGAAAATAATGAGAAAGAACAGTATAAAAAATACAAGGGTAAATGCAGAAGTTCAGCGGGAACTTGGTAATATTCTGCGGGGCGGGATCAAAGATCCCCGCGTCGCACCGATGACTTCTGTGGTTGCGGTGGAAGTCGCGCCGGATCTGAAGACTTGTAAGGCATTTATCAGCGTGCTTGGCGATGAAAAAGCACAGCAGGATACGTTGAAAGGACTTCAGAGCGCGGAGGGATATATCCGCCGGGAGCTGGCAAGAACGATCAATATGAGAAATACGCCGGAAATCGTATTTATTCTCGATCAGTCCATCGAATACGGCGTGAACATGAGCCGGAAGATCGATGAACTGACCAAAGATCTGAAAGACGGTGAGGAAGAATGAGTATCGTATTAACGGAGATCCTAAAGGGGAAACGGAGCGTGGCGCTTAGCGGTCACATCCGTCCCGACGGGGACTGCGTCGGTTCCTGCATGGGACTGTATTTGTACTTAAAAGAAAATTTCCCGCAGATAAAAACCGACGTTTATTTAGAGCCGGTGGCAGACTGCTACACGATCGTTCAGGGTACGGAAGAGATCCGGCATGAGATCGAAGCGGGAACGGAATATGATCTGTTTATCTGTCTGGACTGCGGGGACAAGGCAAGGCTGGGATTTTCGGCGACGTTGTTTGAAAGCGCCGGAGAGACACTTTGTATCGATCACCATGTCAGCAATGAAGCATTTGCGGATTTCAATCACATTGTTCCGGATGCAAGCTCCACGTCGGAGCTGGTTTATCATCTGCTGGATGATGCGAAGATCGGCTATGCATGCGCGGAGGCTCTGTATATGGGGATCGCCCATGACACAGGAGTATTTCAGTATTCCTGTACGTCACCGGAGACGATGGAAGCGGCGGCAAACCTGATGCGCAAAGGGATCAAGGGCGATGAGATCATTGAGAAAAGTTATTTTGAAAAAAGTTATGTGCAGAACCAGATCCTCGGGAAAGCATTGCTGGAAAGCATGATGATCCTGGACAGACGATGCATTGTTTCTTATATTTCGCAGAAAGATCTGCGCTTTTTTGAGGCAGTGCCAAGTGATCTGGAGGGGATCGTGAGCCAACTGCGGCAGACAGCCGGAGTGGAAACGGCGATTTTTCTTTATGAAACGGAACCGCATACTTATAAAGTCAGCCTGCGCTCCAAAGGGTGTGTGGATGTCAGCCGGATCGCGAAATATTTCGGCGGCGGCGGTCATGTGCGCGCGGCGGGCGTGACGATGAAAGGGACGGTTCACGACGTGATCAATAACATCAGCGGTCAGATCGCATTGCAGCTTTGCGGAGCAGATTCGGGAGAGACGGAATGCTGAACGGAATTTTAAACATTTACAAAGAAAAGGGATTTACTTCCCATGACGTAGTTGCAAAGCTTCGCGGAATCACAAAACAGAAAAAGATCGGACATACGGGCACGCTCGATCCGGATGCGGAGGGGGTGCTCCCGGTCTGTCTGGGACGCGCGACGAAAGTATGCGCGCTGCTTACGGAGAAAGATAAGATTTATGAAACGACGCTGCTGCTCGGGAAGACGACCGATACGCAGGATATTTCCGGTACGGTGTTAAAGGAACGGGATACAAAAGCTCTGACGGAACAGGAAGTCAGGAAATGTATCGACAGCTATGTCGGGACATATGATCAGCTTCCGCCGATGTATTCCGCATTGAAAGTCAACGGAAAGAAGCTGTATGAACTGGCAAGAGCGGGCGTTGAAGTGGAAAGAAAACGCCGGAGGGTTACGGTCTATGAGATTGAAGTCGTGGAAGTCCGGCTTCCGCGGATCCGGATGCGCGTGCATTGTTCCAAAGGAACGTATATCCGCACGCTTTGCCATGATATCGGCGAGAGTCTCGGGTGCGGCGGCTGTATGGAGACGCTGCTGCGCACAAAAGTAAGCTGTTTTTCTCTGGAAGACAGCCTGCGGCTTTCGGAAATCGAGCGGCTGTCGGCGGAAGAAAAACTGGAAGAGGTTCTGCTTCCGGTGGACGCGCTGTTTTCGGAATATCCAAAGCTGACGCTCCGAAAAGGAAAAGAAGCGAAAGCTTACAATGGCAATCCGTTCGGACAAGAGGAACTGATGGAGGATCCCGGCGGCATACAGGACGGGGAGCCCGTCCGGATCTATGACGTGCAGGGACAGTTTGTCGGAATCTTCCGATGTCGGATGAAAGGACAGCAAAACGGTGTGGATGTGCGGGAGAGACGACGTATGGAATTTCGCGTGGAAAAGATGTTTTTGACGCAGGAGTAGAAGAGGACGGACAGAAGACAGATATGCAGTATATTACAGAAATCGAATCCTATCAAAGTGAAAAAAGATCCGCGGTGACGCTGGGAAAATTTGACGGATTACATAGAGGACATCAAAAGCTGATCGAACGGGTGCGGGATCACGCTTCGGACGAGACCGTCAGTATCGTCTGTTCTTTTGATATGGGGAAAGACATGCTCCTGACAGGACCGGAGAAGCGAAAGCGGCTGGAACCGGAGACGGATGTGCTGATCTTTACATCGTTTCATGAGAGGATCCGGCAGATGGAGCCGGAAACTTTTATCAAGGAGGTGCTTGCGGAGCGGTTTCACGCGGCGTATGTTGTTGTCGGGACAGATTTTTGTTTTGGACATGAGAAGCGTGGAAATGTGGAGATGCTAAGACAATATGCAGATGTTTACGGCTATCGTCTGGAAGTGGTTGACAAGGAAGTGTATGACAAAGATGTGATCAGCAGCACACGGGTGCGCAAAGCACTGGAAGCGGGAAAGATCGGACTGGCAAATGAATTGCTCGGATATCGGTATTCGGTGTCCGGCGTCGTGGAGCACGGGAAACAACTGGGAAGACGTCTCGGATTTCCGACCATGAACGTGGCGTTTGAAGCGAGGAAAAAGGCGCCCCGTTTCGGCGTCTATGCCTGCAGGGTGGAGATTGACGGAATATGGTTCCCGGGAATCGGAAATGTGGGTGTCAAGCCGACTGTGACGGAGGAGATGCGTCTTCTTGCGGAAGTATTCGTTCTTGGATATGACGGAAATGCATACGGAAAACAGATCACGGTCGAGTTGTGTGATTTTGAGCGGCCGGAACAGAAGTTTGCATCGGTGGATGAATTGAAACGTCAGGTGGACGCAGATATTCTGTATGGGAGACGCTATTTTCATCTGGAGGAGCATTAGAGGAGGCGTGCAAAGGCGTATCGTCCTTTGTACACCGACGAGAGGAACAACAAAAGATTTGCTTGAGAAAAGCGAAGGGAAATACAAATGGGGATAACAACAATTTTCCTGCTGTTGGGCGGTTTAGGTTTGTTTTTGTTTGGAATGAAACTGATGAGCGACGGTCTGGAGCAGGTTGCAGGCGCGAGAATGCGCTCGATTCTTGAATTTTTTACGAAAAACAGATTTGTGGGAATGCTGGTCGGTATTCTTTTTACGGCGGTGGTGCAGTCCTCCAGCGCGACGACGGTCATGGTCGTCAGCTTTGTGAATTCGGGACTGATGAATCTGTTTCAGGCGGCCGGCGTGATCCTAGGAGCCAATATCGGTACGACGGTGACAGGACAGCTGATCGCATTTAATCTTTCCGATGTCGCACCGTTGTTTGTGATCATCGGTGTGGTCATGTTTATGTTCTGCAATAAGCAGAACGTGAAAAAGATCGGAGTCGTGATCTTAGGTTTTGGTATCTTGTTCATGGGGCTCAGTACGATGAGCGGTGCGATGTCCTCGTTCAGGGAGTCGCCGGAAGTTGTTTCACTGCTTGGTTCTTTGACCAACCCACTGATGGCGATTTTGGTAGGATTTGTGATCACGGCAATCCTGCAGAGTTCGTCGGCAACGGTTGGGATCGTCATTCTGATGGCGTCGCAGGGGCTTTTGGCATTTCCGATCTGCTTCTTTTTGATCCTGGGATGTAATATGGGGTCTTGTGTATCCGCATTACTGGCTTCGATCGGAGGGAAAAAGGATGCAAAGCGTGCGGCGTGGATCCACTTTTTGTTCAACATCATCGGTTCTTTTGTGATCTTTCTTATTTTGACGATCGCGTTGGATCCGATCGCAGACGGCATTCTGGCGCTTTCCAAAGGCAATGTCAGCAGAGCGGTGGCAAATGCGCATACTTTGATCAAAATTTGCGAAGTATTCCTCCTTTTCCCATTTATGGGATGGGTCGTAAAAGCAACGTACCGGATCGTTCCGGGGAAGGATGTGTGCAGTACGGATGCCTATGAACTGAAATATATCCAGCCGGAGGGAAGCGTGTCCCCGGCAACCGCAGTTGTGGATGGAATCCATGAACTGCAGCAGATGGGTGAGCTTGCCATGAACAATTTGAAAATGAGCATGGAAGCGCTTTGCGAACCGGATGAAAAGAAGATAAAAAAGGTGTGCGAACAGGAAGCCTACATTGATTTTCTGAACCGGCAGATCACCGATTATCTCGTGAAGATCAGTGAATTGGATCTTCCGATCGCGGATGCAAAGATCCTCGGCGGTCTGTTCCATGTAGTCAACGATATTGAGCGGATCGGCGATCACGCGGAGAATTTCGCGGAGGCGGCAAAAGAGCGGATGGAAAAACAGATCCCGTTTAGTGAGAAAGCCATCCGCCAGATCCGGGAGATGGCAGAGATGGTAACGGAAGTGCTGGATTATGCATTGCAAATGTTTTCGGAGCGCAGTACGGAACATATGAAAGAGGTTCTGCAATTGGAAGAAGCGGTGGATCAGCTGGAGCGGAAACTGCAGAAAGCGCATGTGAAGCGGCTGACCAAAGGAAAATGTACACCGGAAGCAAGCATGCTATACTCCGATGCGATTTCCGGCCTGGAACGTGCGGCGGATCATGCCACGAATATCGCGTTTGCAATCCTGGAACCGGAAGATCTCGGTGAGGAAGAGGAAGACTGAAAAAAACGGCAAAGAGTGAAAAAGCAACAAAAAGTGTAAATGCAGGATATAACATACGGATATGAAAAAGCGGAATCTATTTGGGGATAAAATATTTTACGGCAAATTATGGAAATTAACGGTCCCGATCGCAGTGCAGAGTCTGATGCTCGCTTCGGTCGCCGCGGCGGACGCGATCATGCTCGGACGTGTGGAACAAAATGCGATGGCGGCGGTTTCTTTGGCGACACAGATCCAGTTTATCCAAAATATGGTGCTGGGAGCGATCGTGGCAGGTCTGGTGATATTGGGAGCGCAGTATTGGGGAAAAGGGGATAAGAAGACGATCAATGATCTTTTCTGCATGAGCATCCGTCTTGCAGGCGTGACAAGCATCCTGTTTTTTATCGGATGTATCTTCTTTCCACGTTGGCTGATGCTGATCTTTACCAATGAAGAAGTGTTGATCGAGATAGGGATCCGTTATTTGAAAGTGGCGGGATGGTCCTATCTGCTGACCGGGATTTCCCAATGTTATCTGGCGATCATGAAAGTCAGCGACCATGCGGCGCAGACCGCAAAGATCAGTATTGGGGCAGTGTTGATCAATATCGTATTAAATGCGGTCTTTATCTTTGGATTTTTCGGGCTTCCGGCAATGGGCGTGCAGGGGGCGGCTCTGGCAACTTTGATCGCCCGGATCATCGAGCTTGGATGGGCGGTGATCGTGTCGCATCAGGAGGGATATATCCGTCCGGACTGGAGCCGGCTGTTCCATCGGGATGCCCTGCTTGCAAAAGATTTTCGGAAATGTATGCTGCCGATCTTAGGCGCGTCGCTTGCATGGGGAATCGGATTTACGTCTTATTCCGCGTTTATGGGGCATCTCGGAACAGATGCGACGGCAGCCAATTCGGTGGCGGCTGTCGTGCGTGACCTTGTATGCTGTCTGTGCAACGGACTTGCCAGCGGCGGCGGGATCCTCGTCGGAAATGAACTGGGAGCCGGAGATCTGAAAACCGGAAAATTGTATGGCGACCGTCTGCTTGTTCTGGCATTTCTGACAGGGATCGTATCGGCGGCGGTGATGCTGCTTATGACGCCGCTGATCATGATGTTTGTGAAACTGACGGACGGAGCACAGGATTATCTGCTGGGAATGATGCTGATCATGTCGTTCTACATGATCGGACGGGCGGTCAATACGATCGTTATCAACGGGATTTTTGCGGCAGGCGGCGATACGATGTTTGATATGTACAGCCTGATGGTCGTGATGTGGGGGATTGCCATTCCGCTGGCGGCAGCGGGCACGTTTTTTTTGGACTGGCCGGTGCTTGTCGTCTATGCGTGTACCTGTCTGGATGAAGTCGGTAAGATCCCGTGGGTATTGATCCATTATCGCAAGAATAAGTGGGTAAAAGATCTGACGAGATAAAAGAAGATAACGTCCGTGCACAAGGTGATTTCCCACGTTGTACCGGTCTGTGTACACGGTCTTGTACACAGATTTGTACGCTGACGTTAAAAAAGGGCTTTACAGAGAAAAAGGCTTATGCTATACTATTCAAGGTATGAAAAACCGGTGTTCGGTGAGCGGATAACTCCAACCGCCGCTTAATACCAGGCGTTTTTAGAAGAATTTCAAGGAGGAAATGAAACATGATCACAAAGGAACAGAAACAGGCAATCATCAATGAATACGGAAGATGTGAGGGAGATACAGGATCACCGGAAGTACAGGTGGCACTTCTCACAGCAAGAATCAACGATCTGACAGATCACTTCAAGAGCAACCCGAAAGATCACCACTCCAGAAGAGGACTTCTGAAGATGGTAGGACAGAGACGTGGTCTTCTGGCATACCTGAAGAAAGTTGATATCGAGAGATACCGTACACTGATCGAAAGACTTGGTCTGAGAAAATAATATCGTGACGCGAACCTGCATGGCGGAAGCTGTGCAGGTTTTTTGTATAGGCGACGAGCCAAAGTCCGGGCTTGCCCGAGACCTTGGCGACTGCTTACAATCCCGGAATGTGCCTTTTGGAACTTCCGATGATTCGTACGGAATCGATAATCAGATTGCTGTGAATTACCGAAAGGATGTTTCCTGCCGGATTCCTGCGGGATCCTGCTGGATTGCCAAAAGAACTCGTTGCGTTACCCATAAGGGTATGCTATAATATAAAAGATTGTGGACAGGAGAATGTTCCCGAGACCACTGAAAAGAATATCAGCAGGAGTTGATGGGTTTTTCAGTAGTTTCGGACGCTCCTGACCGGCAAAATGTTTGGAAAATGATAAGGAGAACGCTATGTTTAAAAAATTTGAGATGGAACTTGCAGGAAGAACCCTGCGGGTTGATGTAGACAGAGTTGCGAAACAGGCGAACGGTGCGGTTTTGATGCACTATGGTGATACGACCGTTCTGTGTACGGCAACAGCATCCGAGAAGCCGAGAGAGGGGATCGATTTCTTTCCTCTGAGCGTAGAGTATAACGAAAGATTATATTCCGTCGGCAAGATCCCGGGAGGATTCAACAAAAGAGAGGGAAAAGCATCTGAGAATGCGATCCTGACCTGCCGTGTGATCGACCGTCCGATGCGTCCGTTGTTCCCGAAAGATTATCGGAATGACGTGACACTGGAAAATCTTGTTATGTCTGTTGATCAGGACTGCAGCCCGGAACTGACAGCAATGCTTGGCGCGGCGATCGCAACAAGTATTTCCGATATTCCGTTTGACGGACCGATCTCCACAACACAAGTAGGTCTTGTTGACGGAGCGTTCGTATTTAATCCGACGGCAGCACAGAAAGAAATATCCGACCTTGCGTTGACGGTTGCTTCTACAAAAGAGAAAGTGATCATGATCGAGGCTGGAGCGAATGAAGTTCCGGAAGCTCAGATGATCGAGGCAATCTTTGCGGCACATGAACTGAACCAGAAAGTGATCGCATTTATCGAGACGATCGTTGCAGAATGCGGAAAAGAAAAACATTCTTATGAGAGCTGTGCCGTTCCGGAAGAATTGTTTGCGGCGATCCGTGAGATCGTGACTCCGGAAGAGATGGAAGAGGCTGTATTTACAGACGATAAACAGACGCGTGAAGAGAATATCCGTGTGATCACAGAGAAGCTGGAAGAAGCATTTGCAGAGAATGAAGAGTGGCTTTCCGTGCTTGGCGAAGCAGTATATCAGTATCAGAAGAAGACTGTCAGAAAGATGATCTTAAAGGATCATAAACGTCCGGACGGACGTGCGATCGATCAGATCCGTCCGCTCGCAGCAGAGATCGATCTGATCCCGCGTGTACACGGATCGGCAATGTTTACAAGAGGACAGACACAGATCTGTACCGTGACAACACTGGCTCCGCTTTCCGAAGCACAGAGATTGGATGGACTGGACGAGGCGGAGACTTCCAAGAGATATATGCATCACTACAATTTCCCGTCCTACTCCGTAGGAGAGACAAGACCGTCCAGAGGACCGGGAAGACGTGAGATTGGACACGGAGCGTTGGCAGAACGTGCCCTGCTTCCGGTACTTCCGAGCGAATCCGAGTTCCCGTATGCGATCCGTACCGTATCCGAGACATTTGAATCCAACGGATCTACTTCTCAGGCAAGTGTCTGCGCATCCAGTATGTCACTGATGTCCGCAGGTGTGCCGATCAAGTCCGCAGTTGCCGGAATTTCCGCAGGACTTGTGACAGGAGATACCGATGATGATTATCTCGTATTGACCGATATTCAGGGGCTGGAAGATTTCTTCGGAGATATGGACTTTAAAGTAGCAGGTACACACAAAGGAATCACAGCGATCCAGATGGATATTAAGATCCACGGACTGACAAGACCGATTATTGAAGAGGCGATCGCCGCAACGAAAAAAGCGAGAACTTACATTCTTGATGAAGTGATGAACAAAGCGATCGCAGAACCGAGAACAGAAGTTGGCGAGTATGCGCCGAAGATCATCCAGATGCAGATCGATCCGCAGAAGATCGGTGATGTTGTTGGTCAGAGAGGAAAGACCATCAATGCGATCATCGAGCAGACCGGCGTGAAGATCGACATCGAGGACGATGGATCTGTATCGATCTGTGGAACTGAGAAAGAGAGCATGGAAAAAGCTGCCAAACTGATCACAACGATCGTGACGGATTTTGAGGCTGGTCAGGTATTCGAGGGAAAAGTGATCAGCATCAAAGAATTTGGCGCGTTCGTCGAGTTTGCTCCGGGAAAAGAAGGAATGGTGCACATTTCCAAGATCTCCAAAGAAAGAGTGAACAAGGTGGAAGATGTTCTGAAACTCGGTGATGTTGTAAAAGTTGTATGTCTCGGAAAAGACAAGATGGGAAGATTCAGCTTCAGCATGAGAGATGTGGCAGAATAAATTGAATAAAAGGCAATCATGTTTATCGTGAAAGGGGCAAAATTCCCCTATCGACCTTAACTCACCCGAAACCCTAACAAGCAAGACTCAGTGCAGAGGAAATTTCCTCTGTGTTGGGTCTTTTTTGATGGAAGAAAGTCCGGAAAATTCCAAATGCATCCTTTAACTAGAACCAGCAAGATTACATGGCAAATGAGAGATTGGATTGGGGATAGTTATGGAAACAAAAATGCAGTAGGCGATAAAAGTATGTATAGTGGAGTTGTAACTCGAAATATATTTTCATTGTGATGGATGTGTGGAACTGTTAGAATGTGAATTAAGAAGAAAGCGATAAATTCCAATTTGTCCGGTGAACAAAGAATTTATATTTGAGAGGTGACAGGTAATGAAATTAAAAAATGTTTTAATCGTTGTTAAAGATATAGAAAAATCAAGACAGTTTTATAAAGATTTGTTTGGGCTTGATCTGGTGCTTGACAATAACGGCAACATGATTTTGACGGAGGGGCTTGTGCTTCAAGATGAGAAAATCTGGAAAAATTTCTTGGGAAAAGAGATTGTTCAGCAAAACAATGCCTGCGAATTGTACTTTGAGGAAGAAAATATAGAAGCATTTATTGAAAAACTGGAACAGTCTTATCCATCAGTCCAATACGTGAATAAACTTATCACACATAGCTGGGGGCAAAAAGTAACCCGTTTTTATGATCTGGACGGCAACTTGATCGAAGTTGGGACACCGATGTAATGTAAGAATGGAGAAAGCGAGGTGATGCCATTGTGGAAGAGCGAGAGCGGATCATCCATCTGTGGTTTAAAATGTGGCTTACCAAACAAGATTTAGGTATCGACGATATTTTTGCGGAGGATGTAACGTATGTCGAAAGCTGGGGACCGAAATATCATAACCGTAAAATGGTAAAACATTGGTTTCATGAATGGAATACGCGGGGGAAAGTTCTGATATGGAATATTAAACAGTTTTTTCATAAAGGAGATCAAACCGTTGTAGAATGGTATTTCAAAAATAAAATGAATGATGGAACTGAGGAGGAATTTGACGGAGTTTCCTTGATCGTATGGACGGAGGAGCAAAAAATAAAATCATTAAAAGAATTTGGATGCAATTTGAATCGCTATGATCCTTATGAACACGGTGAAACACCAGAGTTCAGAGATGAAAAAATAAGTTGGTTTTAGGAGCAAAAGAGCAGAGAAAATAAAACGGGTGAAAAAGGATGAAAGGAGGCTGTAAAGATGGGAGAGATGGAATGGATCTTACTGACGGCAGGACCGTTATTTGCGGTGATCGGGGCGATTATGCTTGCTCTGCAGAAGAGGGGAAAATCCAATCCGGTCATTAGTGCCGAGGAAGCCGGAGGACATGTTATCAGCGGGGGAGGCATCATGTTGATTGGAATTGTTTTTGGAACAATCCAACTGTATCGGATATCAGGAATGGCGGCAGTGGTGTATTTGGCGGTATCTCTGATGATTTATATTCTGATCCATGTGATCTTTCGTGAAAAATAGACAAGTTGTGAGGGCGGAAATAATTTGAGAACATACAAGTTCATTCACGTCAATACGGTTGCTCCTTTCGGAACTTTCAGAACGAAGATCAGAAAATGGAAAAAGACAGCATTGTAAATCGGAATTGATGGAGGGACATATTGTGAAGAAAAAAATAGGGATAGGCATTGCAATTTTAGGAATTATTATATTGTGTTTTTAATAGTAATTTATTTGTAATAGGAGAACCGATTGATGGAAACCAATTGACATATAGTGTCACACAAAACAGTACAACCTTGGAGCTACAAGTATCCGCAACGGATTCTGCGGTTGCCCTCAGAGGTTGGAAAATTGAACAAGAGGAAAATAAGGTGTTCATAAGTGCAAAAAAAGTACCTGTATCTTTTCTGTTTTCAAGTGGTCAATATCAAACATCTATCGAAATAGACGGAATAGAAAATGTTTATTTGGGTGGTCAAATGATATGGAGTAGTAAATAAACTTCCGGTTCGTTTGGTGAACAATTAATTTGCATTTGAAGTATACAAGACAGGGGCAGATGATTTCGGTAATCTGTCTCTTTTTGATTGTTAGAAAAGAGGCGGTTTTTACTTGACATTCTCTGATAAAGCGTTATAATGATAAAGGTTCTAAAAAGAACTGTTTCAAAAGAAACAAAAAACAAGGAGGGATTGGATGGCTGGAACAACGGATTTTCTGATGACCGTTCAGGGAATGGCGAAACTGCATGACGATATGATCAAGATGATCTGCGGCAAATATCAGCTGACGTTGATCGAGGGAAAGATCATCAGTTTTCTGCATAATAATCCGGGAAAAGATACGGCAGGTGATATTGTGGAACTGCGAAAACTTTCCAAGGGAAATGTCTCTCTTGCAGTGGAGAGTCTGATCCGGAAAGGATTGCTTGAAAGAGAACAGGATCATAAGGATCGGAGAAAGATCCATTTGTCGTTGTTGGCATCGGCAAAACCGATCACGGACCTGATCGAAAAAAGACAGAATGAATTTGAGGAAGAGTTGTTTCGTGGCTTTTCAGAAGAAGAGCGGAGGTTGTACATAGAGTTAAATGACCGAATGGTGGAGAACACAAAGAACACGATGAAAAGGAGAATGGAGAATGAATAATGAGAAAGATTTCCTGGCAAAAGAACCACTTGGAAAGCTTTTGATGCGGCTGGCGCTTCCGACAGTTGCGGCACAGCTGATCAATATGCTTTATAATATCGTAGACCGTATGTATATCGGACATATTCCGGATGTCGGGGCGCTCGCGCTGACCGGCGTCGGAGTCTGTATGCCGCTGATCATGATCGTGTCTGCATTTGCGGCGCTTGTAGGCAACGGCGGTGCGCCGCGAGCATCGATCTTCATGGGAAAAGGGGAGAAAGAAAAAGCGGAGAAGACGTTGGGAAATTGTTTTACGATGCAGCTGATCGTCTCTGCGGTTTTGACGGCGATCCTTTTGCTCTGGAACCGGAATATGCTTCTTGCATTTGGAGCGAGCGATAATACGATCGAATATGCCGTGCAGTATATGAATATTTATTCGATCGGTACGGTATTTGTACAGTTGACACTTGGCATGAACGCCTTTATCACAGCACAGGGATTTGCAAAGACAGGAATGCTTTCCGTTCTCATTGGCGCCGTGATCAATATTGTGCTGGATCCGATCTTTATTTTCGGATTTGGAATGGGAGTGCGTGGAGCGGCACTTGCGACGATTCTTTCTCAGGCTTGCTCCTGTACCTGGGTACTTGTATTCTTATTTGGAAAAAAGACAACATTGCAGATCAAGAAAGAGAATCTGAGATTAAAACCGACGGTCATCTTTCCGTGTCTGGCTCTTGGTTCCTCTGTCTTCATTATGCAGGCAAGCGAGAGCGTGATCTCTGTGTGCTTTAACTCGTCTCTTTTAAAATACGGCGGAGATATAGCGGTTGGTGCGATGACGATCCTGACCAGCGTGATGCAGTTTGCGATGCTGCCGCTTCAGGGACTTGGGCAGGGCGCTCAGCCGATCATCAGTTATAATTACGGGGCAGGGAACAGAGAGCGTGTCAAAGGCGCATTCTGGCTGCTTTTGAAATCCAGTCTGCTTTATGCGACTCTGTTGTGGGTGCTTGTTATGTTGTTCCCGCAGATGTTTGCGGCAATGTTTACGGCAGATGCGGCATTGATCGAATTTACAAGAGCCGCACTCCGGATCTATATGGCTTGTATGCTTTTGTTCGGAATCCAGATGGCGTGTCAGATGACATTTATGTCCATCGGAAATGCGAAATCTTCGATCATCGTGGCGGTGATGCGAAAGTTCATCCTGCTGCTTCCTCTGATTTATATTGTACCGCAGATCTGGAAATCCAATCAGACGATGGCGGTTTATCTGGCGGAGCCGATCGCAGACTTTTTGGCGGTGTCATTTACCGCAGTATTGTTTTTCTTCCAGTTCCGGAAAGTGCTTGCGGAAATGGAGAGAAGAAAACCAAAGCAGGAACAATAGAATATGGAAAAGCCGAAGGCTGTCACATGAAAAACTCGTGTGACAGTTTTCTTTTTTTATCCGTGCAAACAGAATCTGATAAATCTATGTATATTTCCGAAACTCGTTCATATATTGGTTAAAGAGGTGGACAAGATGAATGAAGAAAGAAAACAGCAGCAGATTTATCAGATACTGGCGGGAAGTATCCGGAAAATCCTGGAAAGAGAATCCTTGGATTTTTCCAGACTGCAGGAGATCCGGCTCCGCGTCGGGAAGCCGCTTTTGGTCATCTGCGAAAACACGGAGCGGATCCTGCCGGGAGAGGACGGCGCGCCGTATCTGGTGACGAAAGAAGAGATCAGAGAAACGATGGATTACATCAGCCGTTATTCTCTGTATGCATACGAAACGGAATTAAGACAGGGATTTCTTACGATTGAGGGAGGGCATCGCATCGGCGTGAGTGGAAAAGTGATCGTGGAGGGAAATAAGATCAAAAATATGCAGTATATTTCTTCGGTGAATATCCGGGCGGCGCATGAGGTGATCGGATGTGCGGATCCGGTGATGCGGTACATAACAAAGAACAGGGAAGTGTGTCATACGCTGATCATTTCTCCGCCGTGCTGCGGTAAAACGACATTGATCCGGGATATGATCCGTCAAATCTCGGATGGAAATGCGTATGTCAAAGGCTGTACGGTGGGGGTGGTGGACGAGCGTTCCGAGTTAGGTGGATGTTATCTCGGTATCGCGCAGAATGACATCGGGATGCGGACCGATATTCTGGATTGCTGTCCGAAAGCGGAGGGGATGATCCTTTTGATCCGTTCTATGGCGCCCCGGGTGCTGGCGATCGACGAGATTGGCGGTGAAGAGGAGATACGGGCGCTGGAATATGCGATGCACTGCGGTTGCAAACTGATCGCCAGCGTACACGGAAGTGATCTGGAAGAAATTTCGGAGAGACCGGGCGTAAAAGAATTGATCGAACAAAGGCGGTTTGAGCGGTATATTGTGCTGGATCATGAGGGAAAGCCCGGAACCGTGCGGGGGATTTACGATGAGCGGGGGATCCGGCTATGTGGAAAATGATCGGCTCCATTCTTGTACTGACGGCGACGAGCGGCGCCGGATTTCTCTATGGCATGGAGCAGCAGGATTATCTGGAAAAACTGCTTTATATCCGGCATATCATCTATATGCTGAAAGGGGAACTTGAGTACACGAAAGCGCCGCTTGGCGAAGTGTTCGGGCGGGCGGCAGTGCGGGTGAGAGAACCTTACAAAGGATGGCTTCATGGATTGGAGCGGCAGGTGGAACGTCGAAAAGAAGACGAATTCTTTAAAATCTGGATGCGCTCCATTGACCGGGATCTGCATACACTTCATTTAAAAAGCGAGCATGTGATCCAGCTAAAAGAACTAGGGAGCTGTCTCGGAAGAATGGACAGCACATCGGAAAGCCTGCATTTAAAACTTTATGTGGAACGGTTGGAGCTGGAGATCGAAAAGGTACGGGAAAGTTTGAGTGCAAAAAAACGGATCGGAAACTGTCTGGGAGTGATGGGAGGCATTTTTTTGATCGTCATTTTGATCTAAGGAGGAGGCATGAGTATCAATTTAATCTTTAAAATCGCTGCGGTTGGGATTCTCGTATCGATCTTAAGTCAGGTGCTGAAGCATAGCGGGAGAGATGAGCAGGCATTTTTGGTAAGTCTTGCGGGATTGATTCTTGTCCTTACCTGGGTGCTGCCTTTTATCTATGAATTATTTGAATCCGTACAGCGGATGTTTTCACTGTAAACGAAAATCCGGTCGGAAAATAGATGGAGGATACGGTCATGAATATGGTACAGATCGGAATGATCGGCGTGCTGGGAGCGCTGCTTGCGATCCAGTTCAAAGGCGGGAAAACAGAATATGGGATTTATATGAGTGTGGCGGTGAGCATTGTTCTGTTTCTTTGTATCGTGGACCGTTTGGAAATTTTTGTGCGGACGATCGATGAGATCAGCCGTTATATCAGTGTGGATACCGGATATCTGTCCACGATGCTGAAAATGATCGGCATCACTTATATTTCGGAATTTTCATCGAGCATCTGCAAGGATACCGGATATCAGACGATCGCAGTGCAGATCGAAGTGTTCAGCAAGCTGACGATCCTTGCGATGGGAATGCCGATCCTTTTGGCGCTTCTGGAGACGATACAGGAGTTTCTTGTATGAGACGCGACGGGGGAGTGCAAGTGAGACGGATTCTTTGGACTTGGCGTGTTTTCATTTTGGTCTGTCTGAGTGTCTGCATATCGGGACGGACCTGTCATGCGTCGGAAGAGACCGGCTGTGCGACCGGAGAGACGGTCTCGGTATCGCGGAGCGATAAAGAGAACTCTCTGGGACACTCAGATCCGGAATTGTGGGAGGAGATGCAGGAACGGCTTCTGGAGGCATTTGATTTTACAGAAATGGATGAGGGGATGGAGCAAATACTGCCGGGGGAGAAACGTACATTTCGGGATGTATTGGATCCGCTCTTATCGGGGGAGCTTGAAACGGCGTGGGAAATGGCGAAACAGTATCTTTATGACCAGTTTTCTTTTGAATTCCGCAGTAATAAAAAGCAGTTGGTCTCGATGCTTTTGCTGGCGGTCACGGCGGCGCTTTTTTCTAATTTTGCCAGTGCACTGCAAAATAAACAGATATCCAGGATCAGCTTTTACGTCTTATATATGCTGCTGATCACACTTTGTCTCAATACATTTCGTGTGGCGATGTCAGGGATCGAAAACAGGGTAGAAGTTCTGGTGGATTTTATGCGTGTGCTTTGCCCGGGATATTTTCTGGCGGTTGCCTTTGCGTCGGGAAGCAGCAGCGCGCTGATGTTCTACAATCTGGTTCTGATCCTGATCTATCTCGTGGAAGTCCTGATCCTGAAATTTTTGCTTCCGATGATCCATGTATATATTATGGTGCAGGTGATGAATTATATGTTGGGGGAGGATCTGCTGACGGAGCTGGGAGAACTGCTGAAAAAGCTGATCTTATGGATTTTGAAAACGTTGCTGGCACTGGTAGTCGGGATCAATGTGGTGCAGGGGCTTCTGGGACCGGCGATCGACGGACTGAAACGAAGCGCCGTGACGAAGACAGTGGAAGCAATCCCGGGGATTGGAAATACATTCGGCAGTATGACGGACGTTGTACTTGGGACAACCGTGCTGATCAAAAATGGAATCGGAATGGCAGGGGCGGTGATCCTGCTCGCAGGATGTCTCGTCCCGGTTGTCCAGATGGCAGTCCTTACTTTTTTCTATAAGCTTGCGGCTGCGCTCGTACAGCCGGTTTCGGACAAACGTATCACCGGATGCATCAGCAGCGTCAGTTCGGGCTATGAATTGCTGCTGAAAGTATTGTGCACGGTGCTTGTTCTGTTTCTTCTGACGATCGCGGTGGCGGCAGCGGCGACATCTTAAGAAAGGAAATGGCGGGAAAAGAGGTACGAAGCGATGTTGGATGCGATGTATGAGTGGATGAAAAACCTGGCGTTTTATCTTGTGATCGTCACGGCGGTGCTGGAGGTGCTGCCGGGGGAGGCTTACAGGAAATATGTCCGTTTTTTTGCGGGGATCGTGCTGATCCTTTTGATCCTGACGCCGCTTTTACAGGTGACAGGGAGTTTGGGGACTTTTCAAACAAAATATCGAAATCATGAATCGGAATTGATCCGTCAGGAAATCATGGAGAGCAGGGAATATTTTGAAGAGGCGGATGTGTTCGAGTTTCTGGAAAAGGAAACGGATGGTGTGGAGGAAATCGAAATTGGAGAAAATCAGAGATCGGATTTTGACGTGGATACATACGGAGGAGAAACGTCCGGGGAAACAACAGCTGCTGGTGATTCTGCTGATCGGACTGTTGCTGCTGGTGATCGCGATCCCGGTACCCGGGGAGAGTGACAAGGAACAGGAAGAAACAAAAAGGGAGACATCTGTGGGAATCCGTAGTGGAAACGGGACAGGAGCGGAAGATACTTTGGTGGGGCAGTATGAGGCGTATCTGGAAAAACGGGTGGCGGATGCACTGGAATGTGTGGAGGGGGTCGGAAAGACGGAAGTGGTGATCACCTTGAAATCATCCGGGCAGAAAGTCATCGAAAAGGATCAGATTTCCAATAGCAGGACAACGACGGAAGAAGATTCGGCAGGCGGAACGCGGGTGGAAAAAGAGGGGGAGACGGAAAAAACCAGTATTTATGAGCAGCATGAGGACGGAAGCCAGACGCCCTATGTGAGCCGGGAAATGCTGCCGGAGGTGGAGGGCGTTGCTGTGATCGCGGAGGGGGGAGATCATCCGATCGTCGTGCAAAATATCACGGAAGCGATCCAGGCATTATTTGGGATCGAAGCGCATAAGATAAAAATAATGAAAAGGACAACAGCAGGATCATGAAAAAAGGTGATGGAAAAGGAGGAACTTTCGTGAAACATTTATTTAAGAAAAACCAGATCATTATTACGACCCTGGCGGTGATGATCGCCATAGCCGGATATCTGAATTATTCGGGAAAATTATTCGGCGATGATCCAAACAGCAGCGCGGAGGCAAATACAGAGATGGTCAATCAGGAGCTTCTGGATATCTCAGAGGAAGATCTGGAGACGGAAAGTACCGAGATCGCAAGCACGGATTCCGAAGTCGAGGGAACACCGGGGGAGGCAGTCCTGACAAACGGCGGAGCAGACAGTACCGTTGCGCAGGCGAAAGTGTCAAGAGAACAGGTGCGCGCGCAGAATAAGGAAACCTTGCAGGCGCTGATCGACAACACAAATATCAGCGAGGAAGAAAAGCAGAGCGCAGTGGAACAGATGGTGCGGATGACGCAGATCGCGGAGCAGGAATTAGCGATCGAGACGTTGATGGCGTCCAAAGGATTTTCCGAGTCGGTGGTCAATCTGACCGAAGATTCCGCGGATATTGTCGTGAATGCGGAAGAATTAACGGATGCCAACCGGGCGCAGATCGAGGACATCGTGACACGGAAAACGGAGATCGCACCGGAGAATATCGTGATCACACCGATCCACGAATAAAACAAAAGATTGCAGGCAGTGAACGGTTATGGTAAAATGGATTCCGGTTATGTGAAGAGGAACCAGAAATACGAGGAGATATGGAATTATGTCTGATATTACAAATGAAATAAAAAAGCGGCGGACGTTTGCGATCATTTCTCATCCGGATGCCGGAAAAACAACGTTGACTGAGAAGTTCCTGTTATATGGAGGCGCGATCAACCAGGCAGGATCGGTCAAAGGAAAGGCGACTGCAAAGCATGCGGTTTCGGACTGGATGGAGATCGAGAAAGAGAGAGGTATCTCGGTAACGTCTTCGGTCCTGCAGTTTAATTACGGGGGATTCTGCATCAATATCCTGGATACGCCGGGACATCAGGATTTCTCGGAGGATACTTACCGGACGCTGATGGCGGCGGATTCCGCGGTCATGGTGATCGACGCGTCCAAGGGTGTGGAGGCGCAGACGAGAAAGCTGTTCAAAGTCTGCGTCATGCGCCATATTCCGATCTTTACGTTTATCAATAAGATGGACCGGGATGCGATGGATACATTTGAACTTCTGGACGATATTGAGAAAGAACTGGGGATCGCAACTTGTCCGGTGAACTGGCCGATCGGTTCCGGAAAAGCGTTCAAAGGGGTATATGACCGTCAGAAAAAGGAAGTGGAATTGTTCTCGGATACGCAGAAAGGAACAAAGATGGGAGAGGTGCAGACGATTTCGGAAGAGGATCCGAGACTTTCCGAGGTGATCGGGGAGGATGCAAAAGCGCTTCTCGAAGAAGAAATCGAACTACTGGACGGAGCGGCAGCCGAATTTGATCAGGAGCTTGTCTCAAAAGGAGAACTGTCCCCGGTATTTTTCGGGTCGGCGCTGACGAACTTTGGTGTGGAGACATTCTTGAAACATTTTCTTGTGATGACAAGCTCACCGCTTCCGAGAATGTCGGATCACGGATTGATCGATCCGATGAAAGAAAATGATTTCTCGGCGTTTGTGTTCAAGATCCAGGCCAATATGAACAAAGCGCATCGTGACCGGATCGCGTTCATGCGGATCTGTTCCGGAAAATTCGAGGCGGGGATGTCGGCTTATCACATTCAGGGCGGAAAAGATGTGCGTCTTTCCCAGCCGCAGCAGATGATGGCAAGTGAACGTAAGATCATAGAATCGGCGTGTGGCGGAGACATCATCGGTATTTTTGATCCGGGAATTTTCTCCATCGGAGATACATTGACAACCTCGAAAGAGAAGTACGCTTACGAGGGAATCCCGACGTTTGCGCCGGAACATTTTGCGAGAGTGCGTCAGGTTGATACGATGAAGCGGAAACAGTTTGTAAAAGGGATCAATCAGATCGCTCAGGAGGGCGCGATCCAGATCTTTCAGGAATACAATACCGGGATGGAAGAGATCATTGTCGGCGTGGTCGGTGTGCTGCAGTTTGACGTGTTGAAGTACCGTCTGGAAAATGAATACAATGTGGAGATCCGTCTGGAAAATCTGCCGTACGAACATATCCGCTGGATCGAAAACGAGGAGATCGACATGGATCGATTGAGCGGAACTTCGGATATGAAGAAGATCAAGGATCTGAAAGACCGTCCGCTCCTCTTGTTTGTGCATGAGTGGAGCATCCGGATGACGCTGGAAAGAAATGAGGGATTGAAACTTTCGGAATTTGGAAGATAATAATTTCCCTTTGCAAACAGAGGGATATTTGTTATAATACAAAAAGAGATTAGACCAAATTGGAGGTTGTGAAGATGGCAAAGGACGAAAGAACCACATATACGATACAGAATGACAACAGTATGGGAGAAGTGCAGATCGCGGATGAAGTCGTTGCGATCATCGCCGCGCTTGCTGCGACAGAAGTAGACGGCGTTGCATCGATGGCGGGCAACATTACCAACGAGCTGGTCAGCCGCCTTGGCATGAAGAACCTTTCCAAAGGCGTGAAAGTGGATGTGCTGGAGGGTGTTGTGACCGTATCTCTTGCGCTGAACCTGAAGTATAATTACAGCATCATGGATGTGACTGCAAAGGTGCAGGATCGTGTGAAGACGGCGATCGCGAACATGA
>ENA-OQKY01000604-OQKY01000604.1-human-gut-metagenome-genome-assembly--contig:-NODE-604-length-31359-cov-13.034548_pt1 | contig 31359 bp, 32 predicted proteins | sample MGYA00242652_ERZ504805 | MGnify/ENA primary metagenome ERZ504805 (study PRJEB26092, sample SAMD00036400) | human gut metagenome | host: Homo sapiens | study: EMG produced TPA metagenomics assembly of... | reverse complement strand
AATTGTTTCCTCTTCCGGATTGAAATCAATCATGCGTTCCATCACACCGTCCGGAAATTGGGAAGCCCGTTGTGCTTTTACTCCATTTATCCACATTTGACGGGTTTCCAATATTCTGTTTCCTATATGAGGAGCTTCTGCCACCCATATCTTTTTTCTTATGGATGGAGGTATTCTGTCATCTCCACATCCTTGTTTCCAGTCTGTTACAGGCATTCCTCCGCTTAGGATTACACGAGCGCCGGGAGCAGCTGTAATGAGAGTGGGAGAGTCTGTTGTTCCGCTATCTTCGGGCCGGATGAACAGACTTTTATATTGTGGATATATTCCTTCCTCTAGTATGATATTTATACCTCCTGCTGTTTCGGGCATTTGCAGTCTTCTCCATTCACGTGCCTGTTTTATAGCCTGCTCCAATGTTTGAAGAGGATGTTGGCGTGTGCCGGCAGCCTTGTCGTCGCCGCGAGGGGAAATGTAAATATCTCCTGCAATTAAATTAAAGGTATAACTGAAAAATGCTATAAAGCAAATAAATGTTGTTTTCATGGGTTCTCCGGATTTAAAGGTCTTTTTAATCAGACGGAGAGCATTTGCTTTTGTACCCAAGTTTTATTATCTTCCTATATAAAAGACACAGGCTATACCTTGATGAAAAGGTACAGCCTGTGTCTTTTATATAGGAAAAATAGTCTGTTCTTTATGAATTCATGCTCATCAGGAACTCTTCGTTGTCCTTGGTATTCTCCAAGCGGCTCTTTACAAAATCCATTGCTTCGATAGGATTCATGTCTGCCAGATACTTGCGGAGAATCCACATACGGTCCAATGTAGTTTTGTCAAGCAACAAGTCGTCGCGACGAGTACTTGATGCTACAATATTTACTGCCGGGAAAATACGTTTGTTGCTCAAGTTGCGGTCCAACTGAAGTTCCATATTACCTGTACCCTTGAATTCTTCAAAGATTACTTCATCCATCTTAGAACCGGTATCAATCAGTGCGGTTGCAATAATAGTCAGTGAACCACCGCCTTCAATGTTACGGGCTGCACCGAAGAAACGTTTGGGCTTATGCAGGGCATTAGCGTCCACACCACCTGATAATACCTTACCGGAAGCAGGGGAAACAGTGTTGTACGCACGTGCCAGTCGGGTAATGGAGTCCAAGAAGATTACTACGTCATGACCACATTCTACCATGCGTTTTGCTTTTTCCAACACGATACCTGCAATTTTTACATGGCGTTCTGCCGGTTCATCAAAAGTAGAGGCGATAACTTCAGCATTTACGCTGCGTGCCATGTCTGTTACTTCTTCGGGACGTTCGTCGATAAGCAACATGATCATGTAAGTTTCCGGATGGTTGGCTGCAATTGCATTGGCAATATCCTTCATCAGGATGGTCTTACCGGTTTTGGGCTGAGCGACAATCAGTGCACGCTGGCCTTTACCGATAGGTGAGAACATGTCTACCACACGGGCAGAAAGATTATCACTGTATCCTCCCCTGCAAAGTTTGAACTTTTCGTCAGGGAATAATGGGGTCAAGTGATCGAATGGCACACGGTCGCGTACCAATCCGGGATCCAAACCGTTTATCTTTTCAACCTTTACTAGCGGGAAATATTTTTCACCTTCTTTTGGCGGGCGGATAGAACCTTCCACTACGTCTCCGGTCTTCAGACCAAATAATTTAATTTGTGACTGTGAAACGTAAATATCATCCGGTGAAGAAAGATAATTATAATCAGATGAACGGAGGAAACCATATCCGTCAGGCATAATTTCCAATACCCCTGTACCCGTCAGGATACCTTCAAACTCGTAAGGCTTTTCAACCTGTTTACGTTCTTGTTGCTGGGGAACATTTACAGATGCCTCTCCATCCGCTATCATATTGTTATTTGCCGGACGTGGGTTATTGTAATTGTTATTGCGCGGATTGTTATATTTCTGATTTTGATCGCGCTGTTGGCGAGGTTGGAATTTTTGGGGGGCAGGCTGTGCCGGAGCTGGTGCCGGAGTTTCTACTTTGGTAGCCTCAAATTTACCGAATAATTCGGTTGGCAATTCTATTTTTTCTGAAGGAAGATCCTCGATAGGGATAAAGTCATCCGCTTCGCTGCCGAATTCAAGTTCCGGAAGAATTACTTCTTTTTCTTTAGGAACAGCAGGTGCTTCTTCTTTTTTGGCTTTTTGGGGAGCAGGTTTTGCAGGTGCTTCAGTTTCAGCCTTTACTTCTTTTTTTACTGTTTCTTTAACTTCCGTTGCAGGTTGTTCCTCAGTTTTGGCAGTTACTTTTTTGCTACCCGGTTTACGTCCTCTTTTCTTAGGTGTTTTTTCTTCTGCGCTTGTTTCAGCTACAGGTTCTTCTTGTGGTGTTACCGCTACAGGAGCAGCTTCTTTTACAGTCTCGGCTGCTGTGGCAGGTTGTGGGGTGTTGGCTTCCAGTTTCTGTGCTTTGTCTTTGGTAGCAGTGTAGACTTTGTCACCTTCTTTTTTGACGTTGATACGTGATCTTTTGCGTGGCTGACCTTCATTGGCTTTTTCTGCCGCTACTTTTTTGGTTGCTCCGACTATGGCTTGCTCGTCTAGAATTCTATAAACCAGATCTTCTTTTTTTAGAGAATCTGTTTTCTTGATACCCAACTCTTTGGCAATAGATTGTAATTCCGACAAGTCTTTGTCGTTTAATTGAATAATGTTATACATAGAGTATAGTTATTAGTAATATATTTCTTTTAATATTTTTAATGGTATAATTAAGGAGTACGATCTGCACAACATGTGTTAAAGGAGGATGCACTCATAATTACGATTATGGGATTGATTTGTTTTTGATTGTTATCAGGAAGTAAATAGACTTTCCCGGATAGGGTCTGACGTATTTACCGTGGACAAAAGTAGACATTTTTTTTTAATCTGATGCATACTGCGAAAGATTTTTTGCCGAATTTAATGAATTTAATAAAAAATCCGACACTCGGAAACATCCTTTCTGTCTATCAAAAGCCTGATGTTAAATGAACGTAAAAAGAGATCAGATTGTTCAGTGGAATCTGCATGAGATAGCAAAAAAAACACTAATTTAGCCCGTCAAATTTGATTTTACTTAACTATTAAATAGAGAAAAGATGAAAAAAGTGATTTTTACAGAAAAGGCTCCTGCTGCTATAGGTCCTTACAGTCAAGCTGTTGAAGTGAATGGTATGGTATTCCTTTCAGGTCAGATTCCTGTTGATCCTGCTACAGGTGAATTTGTTCCGGGCGGAGTGACTGAACAGACTACCCAGGTTTTTGAGAATATCAAGAATGTATTGGCAGAAGTTGGTCTGACTACTGCTAATATCGTAAAAACAACCGTATTTTTGGCAGATATGTCTTTGTTTGCTGAAATGAACGCTGTTTATGCCAAGTATTTTGATGGCGATTTTCCTGCTCGTTCTGCCGTAGCTGTTAAAGCTTTGCCGAAAGGTGCATTGGTGGAAATCGAGAGCATTGCTGTGAGATAATGAGTTTTTCACCACAGATTACATGGATTGGCACAGATCCTTTCTATTAAAATCAATTGTTTGATATTGAATCTGTGCAAATCTGTGTAATCCGTAGTGAGTCATGGTGGATGAGGAACCATAACAACAAATAACTAACAGATAGCGTAGAAAGGTGGAGTATGAAACAACTGAACAAGTGGCAATGGTCCACATTAATATTATCTGCTATACTGGTCATGGCGTTTTCAGTCTTCGTCTATCGGTATGAGCCTTTTAAAACCGGATTTGAAATTACCGACCAGTTAGGTGGCAATATTTTCCCTTCAACCATACTCTCTACTGCAACAACAGATGCCAATTTAATTGTTCCGGCTGATTCTGATTATATCGGTAATCCTAAATCCTGTATTGCCATCCGTTTGAAAAACAGCTATGCCAATAGCAAACTGCGTATAGAAGTGGCCGAAACCCCTTTCTTCTCTCAGTCTGTATCTGAATTCATTTTACCCAAGGCAGGAAAAGAATATCTGGTTTTTCCGGATATTATATGGAACTATCAGGCTTTGCGTGATAATAATCAGGCAGTGCCCGTTAGTATTTCCGTCAAGGCAGAATTGAATGGAAAAGAACTGCCACAGCGGCTCAAGACAATCTCAATGCGCAGTATTAATGAATGCCCTTTGGGATATGTGGATAACAAAATGAAGTTTCATGATACGGGAGAGTTTTTTGCGGCTTATGTCAACGAGGAGCATCCTCAGATTGACAAATTATTGCGTGAAGCCCTGGACACGCGTATTGTAAACCGTTTCCTGGGATATCAGGGTAATGCCAATCAGGAAGAGAATGTGGACAAGCAGGTTTATGCATTGTGGAATGTATTGCAGAAACGAAACTTTAAATATAGTTCCACAACTAATACCAGTTTGTCATCCAATGTGGTTTATACACAGCGCGTCCGTACTTTGGATGATGCGCTGGAGTCTTCTCAGATTAACTGTGTGGACGGCAGTGTGTTGCTGGCTTCGTTACTGAAAGCTATCAATATCAATCCTATTCTAGTGCGTATACCGGGACACATGTTTGTGGGATATTATACAGACAAGTCGCATAAGAATATGAATTTCTTGGAAACCACTATGATCGGAGATGTGAATCTGGATGATTTCTTTCCGGACGAAAAGTTGGACTCTACCATGGTGGGCAAATCCCAGAACCAGATGTCGAAGCTGACCTATGAGAAATCAAAAGAATATGCTACCAGGAAATATCAGGAGAATGATTCCCTGATACATTCGGGCAAAGTGAATTATATGTTTCTGGAAATCGATAAAAAGACTCGTGCGCAGGTACAACCTATCGGTAAATAAATTTGTTGTATAGATATGGAACTTATTTATATATATCACAGTGGATTCGCCTTGTTGGGCGATGGCTTTACTGTAATTATGGATTATTACCGTGATTCAGAGGATGGGCAGGCACAGTCAGATTTAAACCGGCTGATGGATGGAGTTTTCAGAGAGCCGGGGAACGGGATGCCGGAAGGAATCGTGCACAGCGAACTATTGCGGCGACCCGGAAAACTATATGTTCTGGCCAGTCATTTTCATCCCGATCATTTTAACAAAGCAGTCTTGCAATGGCGTGAAATCCGACCGGATATCATCTTTATTTTCTCGAAAGATATTTTGCGTCATCGCAGGGCGCAAAAAGAGGATGCTGTTTGGCTGAAAAAAGGTGAGGAATATAAGGATGAAACATTAACTGTGCGTGCTTTCGGTTCCACGGATGTGGGAGTTTCCTTTCTGCTTCAGGCAGATGGAAAAAAGATTTTCCATGCAGGAGATTTGAACAACTGGCATTGGATGGACGAGAGTACCGAAACAGAATGGAAAGGAGCCGAGAAGAATTTTCTGCATGAGCTGGATGATCTTTATACTTATACGCATGAAGTGGATGTGGCTATGTTTCCGGTAGACCCACGTTTGGGAAAAGAATATATGCGGGGAGCCGAACAGTTTGTGACAAAAATAAAAACTCATATCTTTGTACCCATGCATTTCACACCGGAGTATGCAAAGGCGAATGCTTTCTGCGACTTTGCCGAAGCACATGGAGTGCATTTTGAGTCATTGACGCATAGCGGTCAAAAAATAAATATTGAATAACAAAAGAATGGCATGATATGAAAGTAAAAGGAAGATTTGATCATTTTAATATCAATGTAACTGATCTGGATAAGAGTATCAAGTTTTATGAAACAGCATTAGGATTGCATGAGTCTCACCGCAAAGAGGCTTCGGACGGTTCGTTCGTATTGGTCTATATGGCCGATGACCACAGCAACTTTTTGTTGGAACTGACCTGGTTGCGTGACCATAGCCAACCATACGAATTGGGTGAGAACGAAAGCCATCTGTGCCTGCGTGTGGAAGGTGATTATGACGAAGTACGTAAGTTCCATAAAGAAATGGGATGTGTTTGTTTTGAAAATACAGCAATGGGGTTGTATTTCATCAATGATCCGGATGATTACTGGATTGAGATATTGCCGGTGAAATAAAACAATCGTTTCCGTTAGTAATGAATTTAAAAGATAGAGACTATGAAATACATTTCTCCCGGTGGCTGGTTCTCATTGGAATATCCCATGAACTGGCACGAGTTTGAAGATACAGAAGAAAGCTTTTTATTTTATGATCCCGATCGGTGGACAGGGAACTTCCGCATATCGGCTTATAAGGATGAAGGGGTTGATTATGGTCAGCAATGCATCGCATACGAGTTAAAAGAAAATCCTTCTTCCACTTTGGTGAAAGTGGGCGAATGGGATTGTGCCTACAGTGCGGAAACTTTTCAAGAGGAAGGAGCCTGGTACACCACTCATATCTGGGTGACAGGTGCAGGTAATCTCTCTTTGGAATGTTCTTTTACCGTACCTAAAGGAGGTGATAAACACCCTGCTGAAGAGATAATCAAGTCTTTGCAGCTTCGTAAGGAAGGAGTGAATTATCCACGTGAAATTATCCCTATCCGTGTGCTGGAAATAGGGGAAGTGAATGCGGCTTTTGAATGGGCTTCCACTACCATAAAAAAACAATTGACCAAGGATTTCACTTCATCGGAAGCGGATCTTGACAGTATGCAGCAAGTGATGGATAGCGGACGTTTCCAGGCGCAGCAGCGCATGGCTTGGGAGAATTTCGGTATCGCTTTCGGGACGATTCTGGTGAACGAGATGGAAGGTATGGAATGGGTGACTGTGATAGAGGATCAGAAAGAATATCCCGCCTTGCAGTTTGTGCACTCGGAGATGGTTTTGAACCCGGCGGCATTGATTTGGGAAAAAGCTAAAAGGAAACTTCCCTGTGATCTTAAATCTGAATTCAGGAAAATAAAGCGCGAGGCGGAAGCTGTGCTGGATGATTTAAATAAATAGACAAATAATGACCCCATATATGCAAGTAGACGGACTTACCAAGTCATTCGGTGACTTGGTATTGTTCCGGGAAATTTCATTTGGAGTGGCCGAAGGACAACGCATCGGCTTGATAGCCAAGAACGGTACAGGCAAGACTACCTTGCTTAATATTATAGCAGGTAAGGAAGGATATGATGAAGGAAGTATTGTTTTCCGTCGTGATCTGCGTGTAGGTTATCTGGAACAGGACCCCCATTATCCTGAGGAACTGACCGTGCTCGAAGCCTGTTTCTATCACGGAAACAGCACGGTGGAACTCATCAAAGAATATGAAAGCTGCATGGAAACCGAAGGCAATCCGGGACTGGAAGAGCTGTTGGCACGGATGGAGCACGAAAAGGCATGGGATTATGAACGGAAGGCGAAACAAATCCTTTCTCAATTAAAAATCCGGGATTTCAGCCAGCAGATCAAACATCTTTCCGGAGGTCAGTTGAAACGGGTGGCTTTGGCGAATGTGCTGATAACCGAGCCCGATTTCCTGATTTTGGACGAGCCTACCAACCATCTTGATCTGGGTATGACGGAGTGGCTGGAGGGGTATCTCGGCCGGGGAAACATCAGTCTGCTCATGGTGACGCACGACCGTTATTTCCTGGACCGCGTCTGCTCTGAAATTATCGAGATAGACAATCAGCAGGTTTATTCATATAAAGGGAACTACAGCTATTACTTGGAAAAGAGGCAGGAGCGTATCGAGGCGACCAATGCCGAAATAGCCCGTGCCAATAACTTGTACCGCACAGAACTGGAGTGGATGCGCCGTATGCCTCAGGCACGCGGACATAAAGCGCGTTATCGGGAAGAAGCTTTCTACGAACTGGAGAAAGTGGCGAAGCAGCGTTTCAACGATGGCAATGTGAAACTGGATATGAAAGCCTCTTACATCGGCTCCAAGATTTTTGAGGCGGATCATCTGTACAAGCGTTTCGGTGATTTGAAGATTCTGGAAGATTTCTCGTATATCTTTGCCCGTTATGAGAAGATGGGCATCGTGGGAAACAATGGTACGGGAAAGTCCACGTTCATTAAAATACTGATGGGCGAACAGAAGCCGGACAGTGGAACACTGGATATCGGTGAGACAGTCCGTTTCGGATACTATTCTCAGGACGGCCTGAAGTTTGATGAGCAAATGAAGGTCATCGACGTGGTGCAGGATATTGCCGAAGTCATCGAATTGGGAAATGGCAAGAAGCTGACCGCATCCCAGTTCCTGCAACATTTTCTGTTTACCCCCGAAACACAGCATAGTTATGTATATAAACTGAGTGGGGGAGAACGCCGCCGCCTGTACCTGTGTACGGTGCTGATGCGTAATCCCAACTTCCTGGTGCTGGATGAGCCTACCAACGATCTCGATATCATCACCCTTCAGGTATTGGAAGAATATTTGCAGAACTTCAAGGGCTGTGTAATCGTAGTAAGCCACGACCGTTATTTCATGGACAAGGTGGTAGATCACTTGCTGGTATTCAAGGGACAGGGAGACATTCGTGATTTTCCGGGTAACTACTCCGATTATCGTGACTGGCGCGAGGCGAAAGAGCAGCGCGAGAAAGAGGCGGAGAAGCCGAAGGAGGAAAAGACCGCCCGCGTGCGCTTGAATGACAAGCGGAAAATGTCTTTCAAGGAAAAGAAAGAGTTCGAGCAGCTGGAACAAGAAATAGCCGGGCTGGAGCAGGAGAAGGCCGATATAGAAGCCGCCCTTTGCAGCGGTACGCTGGGAGTGGAGGAACTGACGGAGAAATCCAAACGGTTGCCGGAACTGAATGATTTGATTGATGAAAAGACCATGCGCTGGTTGGAACTGAGCGAGATAGAAGGGTAGAATAACCGGAGGTGCAACAGTGTACCTGATGCCATATTGCTATATTCGTTTTGAATAACAAAACCATAATATAGAAAAGAAATATGGCATCCATTAAATTGAAATTCCGCCCATCGAGCGTAAAAGGAAAAAAGGGCGTATTAAGTTATCAAATTATTCATTACAGACTGACACGGCTCATCAAGACTTCTTATCGGATCATGCCTTCCGAGTGGAACGACTCCACCGGCAGTCTGCTTATTTCAACACAGTCTGAATGTAAAGCGCGTCTTCTGCTGATACGTGACCAGACGAATTGGGAGATGACGCGGTTACAAGGTATTATCAATGATCTGGAGCGGACCGGTGTGGAATACACCATTGATGATATCGTGGCTTCTTTCCGGAAAATCCCTTCTGTAGAGAGTGTGTTCAACTTCATGCAACGATGTATCAATAAACTGGAGCGGCAGAAAAGGGGACGGACGGCAGAAGGCTATACCTCGACAATGAACAGCTTTATCCAATTCAGAAAGAATGAGGATCTGAGTTTTGAAGCTTTTGATTCGGAACTGATGGAGATGTATGAAGCCTATCTGAAAGAGAAAGGCTTGGTAAAGAACAGTACTTCCTATTATATGAGAATCTGGCGAAGTGTGTATAACCTGGCTGTAGAGCAAGGCTATACCACCGACAAGAAACCTTTCAAACATGTCTATACCGGCATAGACAAGACTGTAAAACGGGCTGTTCCCTTTAAAATCATCAAAATGATAAAGGAGCTTGATTTATCCATCGAACCCCAACTGGAACAGGCAAGAGATATTTTTCTTTTCAGTTTCTATACTCGGGGTATGTCGTTTATTGATATGGCGCATTTGAAGAAAAGTAATCTCCAGAATGGAATTCTGACGTATAGCCGGAAAAAGACCGGGCAGCGGCTGACTATTCTGTGGGAGGAACTGATGCAGGAGATTGTGGATAAATACAAGGATGACAGTTCCGAGTACCTGCTGCCTATCTTGCGGTATTGTGATATAAATGACCGCAAGCAATATAAATTGAGGGCCAAGCAGATAGGACGTGGCTTGAATAAAATAGGCTTGCGGCTGGAATTAAAGGCGCCGTTGACTTTCTATGTGGCGCGCCATAGCTGGGCCAGCATAGCGCAGGACAGGAAGGTGTCTACAGACATCATCCGCGAGGGGTTGGGGCACGATAATGAAAAGACCACTCATATTTATCTGGCATCCATCTCCACTTCACAGATAGACAGTGCCAATCAGATTATTTTAAGAGGGTTGTAGGGGAAGTTTCATTCAGGCTGTCATCTACAGCCTGAATATTTTATTGGTTTGGATAAAATCAGATTATTTTTGGAGAAATATTTTTAAAATCCTAACATAAGAGCTGGGGGAATATTCAATATTCGGCAAAGTAATCAAAATATGCCTTGTTGGTGATAGATACAAAATATTGAATGATTTTGTATGGGGAGATATAGAAATATGCAGAATGCTGATCTAAAGGATTGTGCAATTAGGAAATACTGTGTGACTTCGTGTGATATCTAATTTGGGATAATTTATTTTTTATCATGAACAAGTGTAATAAATCTGAATATCAGCTGTTTGATAGCATGGTTCGTTTTATAAAAAATGGGGTTCTCTTAGTAAGAGAACCCCATTTGGCTGCAAAAGTAGCTATAATTCCCAAGAAATGGAAATCTTTTGTTGTTTTAAAATGCTTTTAACAAGAAATGTATGAGAATTGTTCGTAAAAGGTTATGAATTACGATGTGTATGTTTCACATTATCAATAAATTAAATAAAAATGGGGTTCTCTTACTAAGAGAACCCCAAAAATGAAGCTTCAACAAGCCTTCATTTTAGAAGTACAAATGATAAATAATTTATGTTTTGATGCAAATCTGTAATGATGCGGATTTGGGTACTGAATACTCCTTTCCGCAGAATCAAAACATAACGGGTAAAGCGCCTAGGTTACTGCCATGCAGTTCAATCGCTTCCTGCCCAGACCAGGGGTCAGATCTGATAACCACGTCACAGACGGGGGAAGAGAAAGAATATCCTGATCACAAGTGGTATTATATGTTCCTGCGCAACAGAGAGTTGAAACGCTATATCGAAATCTTTACCGGCAGGAGGGCTGTGATGATTAATACCCGGTCTGGCATAAAGGAAGAAAGATATTTCTGCTTCAAAGTGTTTTCATATACCTCTGCTGACCATAAAAGACGTTTTGAGCGGTGTCCTTATAGCAAGGAAGAATATGCGGCCCGTCGGGAGTCTGCCTTTGCTGTAAAGGAGGCGTTCGCGACAGGCTCTGTACAGAAGTTGAACGCTTTGACGGATGAAAAGGAAATCACGGGTGATGGTTATCTGTTTGTATGTGCCCCGTTGGATGAATTGAATTTCATCCTTACCCATCTGTTCCCCCGGCAGTATCTTGCAAAAGACCGCAATTCCTATAGCGTGGCTGTTATTCCCCATAGACAGATGGAAGAATTTATTTATCTGTATGAATCCATGCCTTATAACATTGAACTGATGGATAAGCCTCTTGAGGAGTATATTCAGAAAAAGCAGAAGATACGTATTACAGGTGGTGTCTTTCAAGGGAAGGAGGGGTGTATCATGCGTCTGCATCGGAATACCAAGCTGGTGTTTGCTTTTGGTAATATGACGGTGGCTATTAGTTATCTTCAGGCTTTTCCGTTTGAGAAGGTGGAATAATGGTTTATCGGTAGCTAATTTTTCTTTCAAACAATGGGAATTAAGGAAATTAATTTATTCCTTTGTGATCGGAGTTAAAAATAGAAACAGAAATTCATGACTTCTTTGCCACATGAAGGTATTGGACAAATGCCCTGCCAACTTCAGAGCAGGATATTCGAGAAAGCGTTTTCCACGGCTGAGATAGCCCGTTACAATCCTGTGGAACAGCGTAGTTACGAAGAGAGTCTGAAAGTGTACCGTGATCTTGTCAATGTGGTAAGAACCGCTGAGCGTAAAGGTCTGGCGAAAAGTATAGCCGAAGGTATAGAGAAAGGTAAATTGGAGGATGCTGAGAATTTTCTTCGTTTGGGGGCTCTCCCGAAGTGATATCACAAGCTACCGGATTGCCTTTAGAGATAACAATATCAAAATCTAAGTGAGCAGTCATTTCAAAAATGATGTATTTGCTTATTTGAATGATAGTTCTTATTCAATCAACAATTCCATTGTCGAACGTTTTATCCACCCCTTGGTTGGTGAGCGGAAGGACTCGTTATTTTGGGGGAAGTGACAGGATAGCCCGCGTCTCGGTGGTATACATACCATCATCTCAATATACAAGATGCAGGGTGTGGGATTATTTCAAGAGATTTTTCAGGGAGATTGTTAAAGGACGTAAGGATTATGAACATTTATTGTCCTTGACTATCGATTGAACTAACAATAAATCTTAAAAATCAATATCCTTTTTGATGTTATTGTATTAGGAAATCGCCTTATGGCGGCTTTCCTTGAACTATACGTTAAAATTGGACACTAGCGACTAATGTCAGAAATGAATCGCACAGTACAGAGTATTAGAAATGCTCGTGTTTCTTTATTTTTTAGTGTTCTAGTTTTAGTTCTTGGATTCTTTTCGCGTAAGATTCTTATTGATTGTTTAGGCGCGGAAGTCTTAGGATTGAATACAACAGCAACGAACTTGCTTGGATTTCTTAATTTGGCAGAACTAGGTATAAGTGCTGCCATTTCATACACATTGTATACTCCTCTGTTTCAAAAGGATTATGAAACGATAAATGAGATAGTTGCCGTTCAAGGTTGGCTTTATAGGCGTATTGCTTATATAATATTAGCAGGTGGTGCTGTTTTAATGTGCTTCTTTCCATGGATATTCACTAAGATGGAATTACCGTTATGGTATGCATATGGTTCATTTGGTGTTCTGTTATTGGCTGCCATGTTGGGTTATATTATTAATTATCAGCAGATAGTATTAAGTGCTGACCAGCAGGAATATAAGATAAATTATAATGTACAAGGCTTTCGAGCATTGAAACTATTGATGCAGATTGTTGGTATTGGTTATTTTCATCAAGGCTATATTTATTGGTTGGTAATTGAATTGTTGATGTCTGTTGTCACTTGCCTGTTTTTAAAGAAAACGATACATCGGAGTTTTCCTTGGCTTCATCCGGATTTATCAAAAGGGAAAATGTTATCTCGAAAACACTCTGTGATAATGAAAAAAACAAAACAACTGTTCTTTCATAAATTTGCGTCTTATGTGTTGGGGCAAACTAGTCCATTGATTATTTATGCTTTTCTATCGTTGACAGTTGTTGCTATTTATGGGAATTATATGCTATTGGTTGTGAGTACATCCATGATAGTTACTTCTATGGTCAATGGGATGAATGCTGGGATAGGAAATTTAGTGGCAGAAGGAAATAAAAAGAAAATATTATCTTTTTATAAGGAATACACAGTAAGTCGTTATTGGATTGCTTCTGTAATTTGTTTTTGTTTGTTCTATTTATCTCATTCCTTTATGTCTCTTTGGATAGGAAAGGAATATTTGCTAGATTCTACTTCTTTTACTTTATTGATTATTTATGCTTTTATCACTATGACGCGCACAAATGATGCTTTTATTGCTGCTTATGGGCTATTCCAAGATATTTATGCACCTGCTATTGAAGCGGCATTAAGTTTGGGATTGTCTGTTTTATTGGGATATTATTATGGATTATCTGGCATCATAACAGGAGTATTAATAAGTTTGTTGTTGGTCATTTGTTGTTGGAAACCTTATTTTTTATATAGTTGTGGTTTTAAAAGACCTGTATGGAGTTATTTGTTTTTAATTGGCAGGATAATGTGTTTGGTGATTATCTCTTGGGGTATTTCCCGTTTCCTTCTCGAATACATGGACTTGTCATGCGGAAATTTTATGGATTGGGTAGTTCTTTCTTTAAAAATATTACTTCTCTATGGGTTATTTAGTTTATGTGTTTTCCAAATGTTCGACAGGAATTTTAGGACTTTTAGCAAACGGATTTTTCAATTAATAAAATGCAAAAAAAATGTTGGCAAAATTAAAGACTCCTAAAATCAGTGTGTTAATACCTGTTTATAATGTGGAAAAATATGTGGAACGTTGTATTCTTTCTGTATTGAATCAGACCTTACAGGAGGAGATAGAGGTGATTATTGTAAATGATTGTACTTTGGATAGGAGTATGATAGTGATAGACAAAGTATTGGAGAATTTATCGGAGTCAAGAAAGCAACTAATTAAAATAATCAATAATAAAAAAAATAAGGGTATAGCTTTTACTAGAAATGAGGCTTTGAAATATGCTACAGGAGAATATATCTTACAAATAGACAGTGACGACTATCTAGAGACTGACATGATAGAAAAAATGTATAATAAAGCTGTAGAAACAGATGCTGATATTGTAGGAGTAGACTTCTGGCGCATATATGAAAATAAAAGAGTTTATGAAAAAGATGATTTATCAATATCTAAAAAAAAATTATTAGGGGAAGTATTAAAAGTCGAGCATTGTGCTAGGTGGAATAAATTAATAAGATATTCTTTGATAAAGGAAATAGATTATGTAGCTGGGATCGATTATGGGGAGGATTATATATTTATGCTTCAATGCTTTTATTTGGCAGACAAAATAGAATATATACCTCAACCACTATATAATTATATACAATATAATAGTCAGTCTATTTGCCATAAACCGATGAACCGACAATGTCTGGATGGCTTTTGTCGTATGATTGATTATTCAATTAGTTTTATGAAAAAAAATGACATTGTAGGCTATGATTATGAAATGGCATACACTATGCTAAAAATAAAATACTTGTGTCTTGTGAATGTGGAAAGAGATAATAGGAAAATATACTTTCAAATGTATCCGGAAGCGAATCGGTATAAATCTCGTTTTTTTAAAGAGTGGAGAAATAAAGCAGGTTTATATCAGTTGATTACCTATAATCTTGCTTTGAGTAATTATTGGTATTTGTTTAATCTGGCATTGCAATTTCATCATCGTTTAAAAGTCATATTAAGGAAAATTAAGTAAAGGATATGGATATAGTTGGTTGCCCGGAGATAGCATATACTTACAATAAAAGTGCTTGTTTAATTTGAAGTTGAATATACGAAAATATATAAGAAGGAATAAATGATACCTAAAAAATTACATTTTTGTTGGCTTAGCAATGATGCATTTCCATCAAAGATAGGAAAATGCATAGAATCGTGGAGAGTTTTTTTACCGGATTATGAGATAAAATGTTGGAATATGGATAATTTCGATGTGAATACGGTAAGATTTGTGAAGGAGGCTTGTTCTTTAAAGAAGTGGGCTTTTGCCGCTGATTATATAAGATTGTATGCTCTTTATACTGAGGGTGGAATATATCTTGATAGTGACGTTTTACTTCGTGGAAACTTGGATGAATATTTGGATTATGATTTTTTTTCTTCCATTGAATGTGATACTTCAACTTTTGATACGATAAAGAAGCAATATGTTGATGAATATGGATTTCTGTTGAATAGTAATTTAGAATTTGTTCCATCATTAGGAATTCAAGCTGCTATTTTAGGAGGAGTAGCAGGACATCCATATTTGAAGGATTGTATGACCTATTATGAGAATGCTTCTTTTATTTTGCCGAATGGTACTTTAAATAACAAAATAATAGCACCTTATAGATTGGCTAGGATAGCTGTTAAGTATGGGTTTCTATATAAAGATATCTTGCAAAAGATAAATAATGGAATGTTGATTCTTCCGTCAGCGGTTTTTGCGGGTCATCCTAATTTGGCCACCCAAGATTCTGTTGCTATTCATTGTTGTGCAGGAAGTTGGGTTGATTGGACATTAAAGGATAAAATAAAGAAAATATTAAATCAGTGGAGAGGGAAAAATAGCTGGGGGTATGATGGAAGAATGTAAAACAAAAATTTTAGTGGTGACCCACAAACCGGATAAAGTTTATAGCGATAATGTTTATATACCGATTCAAGTCGGGAAAGTTCTTTCACATTGCGATTTAGGCTTTCAGGGAGATGATACGGGTGATAATATCAGTGAGAAGAATCCGATATATTGTGAACTTACTGCTCAATATTGGGCATGGAAAAACTTGAAAGATGTGGAATATATTGGTTTGTGTCATTATCGGAGATATTTTAAAACTAAGTACACAGAAGACAATGTGATTCCCCTATTACAAAAATATGATATAATATTACCTGAACCCATCTATTATCCATATTCTATAGAACAGAAGTTGTATCGGGCTGCAATAGAGGAAGATGTTGCTATATTATGTCAAGTGATAGAGAAATTATATCCAGAATATAAAAAATCTGTATTAGCATACCTATATAATAATATGGATATAGCTTTCAATATGTTTGTATGTTCAAAAAAAATATTTGATGAATTTGCTGAATGGCAGTTTTCTATTCTTTTTGAATGTGAGAAGTATATTCGTTTTTCTAGTTACTCTAGAGCGAGGCGTATTTTGGGACATTTTGCAGAATATCTGCTTCCTATATATTGTTTTCATCATTGCTTAAAAATAAAGTACGAACCTCTTGTTTCCTTTATAGGAGAAAATAAAATGCTATATAAACAAAACTTTGTCAAAAAAAACATTTTTAGGCTAGTTCATAAGATAGTGAATTTGAAGAAGAAAAAAAATGATTGGAATATTAGTAGTGTGATATTGCAAGGATTAAAAATAGATAATGTTGTAATAAAATGAGATTTAGTGAAATTGTAAAATCAATAGGGAAAAAGGAGTGTATACGTCAAAATAAGAATATACAGAAAACTTGCAGTACTATACTTGGAAATACTATCTTATATCTTAATCATGATTTGCTTGGATCCCAAAAACGGATTTTATTATGTTATGTATCTCCATTACATATAGATTATGGAAAAGGTGATATATATCATCCCTTGTTTTTACATATCAACCAAATGATAAAGGTGTTGATTGATATGAATTTCTCTATTGATATCTGTGATTGTAATGATAAGCACGCTATAGTTCAATTATCAGGTAAACAATATGATTATATACTAGGATTTGGAAAGGTGTATACTGAGCTCGTTAAAAGAGGACAATGTAGGCAATCTATATTATTTATAACCGAGAATAATCCGGAAGTGGTTGAACGAAAATATAAAGAACGAGTAGAATATTTTAGACAAAGGCATCCTCATTTATCTACAACTTCCGCAATTGTCAGAAAAGGATATTTTGATAAAGAACAATTTGAAATATCAGATGATGCCATTGTTATAAATAGTGAATACAATATTCATTCAATGCGTTCCTATTTTAGGAGCGTATATCAAATAAATGTAAATGGTCTTTTTAATAAGACATTTCAATATGATGCTTTGCACATAAAAAAATATAGAAATTCTTTTGTATGGTTTGGAAGTCAAGGGATTATTCACAAAGGATTGGATGTGTTGGTTGATGCTTTTAGGCAATTGCCGGAGTGTACACTGAATATATATGGTATTCCTTTGTCAGAAATAAAAATTATTAAACCCCTTTTAACACAAAATATAAGAGTTCATTCTCCGGTAAATGTTCTGAGTGATACTTTTATTGAAGAAGTGGTTAGAAAAAATATGTTTGTTTTGTCTGCTTCTTGTTCAGAAGGAATGATGTCTGGAATAGCTACTTGTATGTTATATGGATTGATACCTATTGTTAGTAAAGAAACAGGATATAATTCACATTCTTCTATTTTGGAATTTGAAAATTGTAAATTGGAAAATGTTATAAGTAAAATTCAGGAAGTACAGCAGTATGATCTAGAGAAGGTAAGCAAATTAAGTAAGGACAGTTATATATATGCACAACAGCATTTTACGCTGGAATGTTTTAGAAGTCGTTTTAGTGAAATAATGAATGATATAGTAGAATGCAAAAGATAATTTCAATTGTGATAGCAACGTATAATGCAGAAAAAACGATTAAACGTTGTTTGGATAGCATTGTTTATCAGAAAACTAATGAAATAGAATTGGTGATAGTGGATGGAGCATCTACAGATCATACCTTGGATATAATTCGTGATTATAGTTCTTTAATTGATGTGCTCATTTCGGAAAAGGATAACGGTGTTTATGATGCTTGGAATAAAGCTTTGAAGTTGGTGACAGGGAAATATATTCAATTTCTTGGTGCAGATGACTTTTATTTAGATAACTCATTGATAGAATATGTGAATTATGCTTTGTCATTATCTCATGATGTAAGTATTGTTTCAGCGCAAAGTCGTTATGTCGATATAACAGGAAAGCTTTTGATGATACGTGGAGAAAGATATTCTTGGAAAAAATTGAAAAAGAATATGTGTTTGTCTCATGGGTCTATATTACATAATAGAAACCTTTTTACGAAAAATGGTTTATTTGATATATCTTATAGAATTTGTGCAGATTATGAGTTGTTGGTTCGTAATGGTGAATTTTTGGATGTTGTATTCTATCCAACTCCAGTCATTCAAATGCAGGGGGGAGGTTTGAGTTTTTCTTATTTATGTCAATGGGAAACATTTAGGATTAGAAAAACTCATAAGACAGTGGCTATGTTATATAATTATTATTTATTATTTAGAGGATGTGTGGGATTAGCTGTAAAGAAAATGAGATGGAATGTTTAGATATTAACAAAAAGCAGAAAAAAATAGCTTTGTTTTCTGTCTTTGATGTTTTTAATTATGGAAGTATGCTACAATCGTATGCTTTGCAACGTGTGTTATTTAATAAAGGATATTATGCTCCAATTATAAATTATAATAAAAAAGAAATAATTTCTCAAGTTCTTCGAATTTTTAATAAGAACTTGCTAGAGGCTAAGATTAATTCTATATTTCGAGAGCTTTATAAATATGTAGATCGGGATTTCTATTTGTTTGATGTATCAAGAAAGAAGACCTTTAGTCGTTTTGTACATGATTATCTTTCCTTGAGTGAAAGAATCAGTACACGTGAAAGATTATTGGAATATGTTTCTGAGTGTGATTTCGCTTTAGTTGGTAGCGATCAAGTATGGAATCCTATAAGTTTAGGTAAAGACTATTATACACTAAATATTGTTCCTGAGTATATTCCGAAAATATCATACGCATCAAGTTTTGGAGTTTCATCGATTTCAGGAGAAGCTGCAATTAAAACTTCTTCTTTTTTGAAACGTTTTGATTTTATTAGTGTTCGAGAAAAACAAGGTATAGATATCGTTTCAAATTTGACAAATAAGACAGCAAAACAGGTTTTGGATCCTACTTTTCTATTGGAAAAGAACGAGTGGCTAGATTTAGTCGGTGAACAACCTTTAATTTCAGGCAATTATATATTCTGTTACTATTTAGGAAATAGAAGAATTGAAAGAATATTTGCAGAAAATCTAAAAAAGAAAACAAATTGTAAGATTGTCAATATACCTCATAGTGATGGTATTAATAGCTATGATTTTAACTTTGGAGATTATATAGTTCCAAATCTTGGTCCTTTGCAATTTTTAAATTTGATATATCATGCTCAATATATTTGTACAGATTCATTCCATTGTAGCGCTTTTTCAATTATTTTTCATAAATCCTTATTCCCTTTTTATCGTTTTGATCCTCAAAGTATCAAAAAATCGACAAATGGTAGGATTGAATCATTATTGGATACGTTAAAAATAGAAAGGCGTCTAGTAACTAGTAAAGAGAATTTAGATTACTTGTTAAAAGACACTCTAGATTATGATATAATTCAATCAGAAATAAATATATTGCGCAAAGAATCCATGAATTTTTTATATTCTTCATTATTATAATTATATTGATGATTTTACTGCATTGTTTAGTTGTAAAAAAACGACAGATGACATTCTTTACTAGAGATAAATTATTAGGCTTATTCATCTGGTTATCATTGATTAGTATTGTTGCAGGTAGATACACTGAACCTGCAATTCTGATGATACAAACAATTTTTATAATTTATCAAATACAAAAAATTTATGTCAGTCGTAGATGGATATTGATAGGGGGACTTGTATTTTCTCATTCATCGTTGATGATCTTATTAACAGGATATGATATGTTTAAATTTATTCAACAAATTATATTATTGACAACGATGTTTTTCTGCTATTATCAAATTTATCATTATTGTCATAAAGGAGTAAATGAATGGTTTAATAAATATAGAGATTTAGTTTATTGGTTATCTTTATTAGGAATAGTACAGTTTGTAATAATGTCTATGACCGGAAAAGATCTTTTTCCATATACTATAGATGGTTTTGTCACTCAAAATTCAGGGAGGTTACATGCCATTTTAATGGAGCCAGGTAATTTTGCCGCTATATCTATTCCAGCAACTGCGTATGTTGTTTTATCTAAAGGCTATTATCTAAAGAATAAAAAAAAATCGCTAGTTATTTTGACTGCTTTTATTCTTACATTTACTACAAGTTCTTTTGTGACTATTACAATTATTCTACTTCTAAAAATTAATCAGCTTTTTAAATGTTTTAAGTATTTACTTGTTGTAATTGTTGCATTTGGAGGGTTTTGGATTATTTCTAATTTGAATGTGTTTTCTGAAAAACGTTTCTTTAAAGATCCTAAAGTCGCAACAATAGAACTTAAAATGAAGCAAACACTATCGATAAGTAAAGATGCAGATCCTGAATATTTTGAACGTCTAAATGCTAGCTCTTATGCATCTTTAACAAATTATTGGGTTGCGTTTAATGCTCCATTCCGTATGGTAGGAACTGGTTTAGGAACTCATGCGCAAAATTATGAACATCTGTATAAATCGGATTATTACTTATATGGTTTGAATAAAGATGATGCTTATTCGATGTTTGCTCGGTTATATTCTGAATTTGGAATAATAGGACTATGTATTTATGTTCTTTTTTTGGTGAAGTTTTATAATAAAAACAATATAATAAGTCTCTGTTTATTAGTGTTTTTTATTTCATATTTAATAAAAGGAGGGAATTATACACTTTATGGGACTGCTTTTTTCCATTTCGTTTATTATTTCTTATCTCCTTGGAAAAATCTTCATAATCAAAAACTTTCTATTACAAATCAATGAAATTTAAAACAATAGTTGTTGTAAATGATTTTTCTTTTGTAAATGGTGGTGCGGGACAGGTAGCTATTTCTTCAGCTATAGGTTTACTAGCAAAAGGGTATAGAGTAATTTTGTTTACAGCAGTGGGACCGGTTGACGAAAATCTTGCAAAACAAGGAATAGAAGTTGTATGTCTCAATCAGTATGACATTTTACATGATCCTAATAGAATGAGAGCTATAATTCAAGGTGTATGGAATGTGAAAGCAAAAGTCGTTTTTGAGAAATTGCTGAGAACATTAAATAGGACAGAAACAATTATTCATTTTCATGCATGGAGTAAGGGGCTTTCTTCTTCTCTTTTTTCTGTTACAAAGAAACAAGGATTTAAAACAGTTGTTACTTTACATGATTTTTTTTTGTACTGTCCTAATGGAGGATTTTATGATTATCCGCACAATAAAATTTGCACGAAAAATCCTCTGGGGTTATCTTGCATATTTTGTAATTGTGATGCACGGGGGTATATACAAAAAATATGGAGATGCATAAGGCAAGTGATACAAAACAAGATGCTTTATCAAATTGATGGTACTCTTTTTTTATCTATTTCTGATCTGTCTACTTCTATTTTCAAGAAATATTATCCAAACAAGAAAGCTTTATTATTCAGGGTGAACAATCCAGTTGCTTTGCTACCTTTGTTTGAACGAATCCATGTGGAAAATAATAATGCATATTTATTTGTAGCTCGTCTGTCTTTAGAGAAAGGAATTGATTTGTTTTGTGAGGCTGTTTCTCAATTAGGCTTGGAGGGATATGTGCTGGGGGATGGTTATTTATTAGATACCTATAAAAAGAAATATCCAATGATAAAGTTTATCGGTTGGGTAACAGGTGTGGAAAAAGAAAATTATATAAAAATGGCAAAAGCATTTATTTTTCCTTCTAAATGGTATGAAACTTTTGGCCTTTCTGTTGCGGAGATGCAATCGTGTGGTATTCCTTGTATTGTACCTGATAAAAATGCCGCTGCTGAGCAGATAATAGATGGTGAAACAGGGTTTATATTTCAAATAGGAAGTTTGGAATCTTTAAAAGATAAAATAGTTTGTATGGAAAAAATGAAAATGGAGGACTTGGCTCGTATGTCTCAACAAGCATTTGAATATTCGCTAAGAGAAAATTATTCTATGGAAACTCATTTGGAAAATATTACTAAGTTATATGATTCAAATTTTTAAAAAGTGAGATATGAAAAAGATTCTTCATGTTTCAAAATATTATTATCCTTTTGTTGGCGGTACAGAAGGGGTATGCCAATACATTGCAGAAGCTTTTCCCGAGTATGAAAGCAGAATAATCTGTTTTAACGATGGTGTGGATACTATTGGCTCTGAAGTGAATGGGATACAAGTCTTAAGGATAGGATGTTTTGGAAAAATAGCTAGTCAGTCTTTGTCTTTTTCTTATTATAAGAGATTAAAGAATATGATAGAGATATGGAAACCTGATTTGGTTTTATTTCATCATCCAAATCCTCTTATAGCTTTTTATTTGTTATTAGTCTTGCCTGCAAGCACAAAGTTGTTGTTACATTGGCATTTGGATATAACAAAGCAGATATATATATACCCGTTAGTGAAGCCTGTTGAAACTGCACTTTTGAAGCGTGCGAATATAGTTTCTGTTACAAGTCCCAATTATCGAGATGCGTCTAAAATATTGAAAAACTATCGGAGTAAGGTTGTCGTAATTCCTAATACTATTGATATAACTCGCTTGGATTTGAAAAAAGAAGAGGAAAGCAAGGTGGAGGAAATAAAGTGGAAATATGGTGGTAAGAAACTTGTCTTTTTTATAGGTCGGCATGTAGAATATAAGGGTTTACGGTATTTGTTGGATGCAGAAAAGCATATTAAGGAAGACTGTCGGATTTTGATTGCGGGAAACGGTCCTTTGACGGAACAGTTAAAGCAATCATGCATTTCAGAACGAGTAATTTTTTTGGGACGTATTAGTGATTTGCAATTGAAATATTATTTACATGCGGCAGATGTTTTTGCTTTCCCTTCCATTACGAAAAATGAAGCTTTTGGTTTAGCTTTGGCAGAAGCAATGTATTGTAGATGTGTGCCAGTGACATTTACAATTGAAGGATCCGGAGTGAATTGGGTCAGTCTTGATCGGATAACGGGGCTTGAAGTGGAAAATTCAAATTCATTGGAATATGCAAAAGCAGTAGATACACTATTGGTGAATAATTCTTTACGGGTATACTATGCAGAGAATGCTCACGATCGTGTAGTTAAGAATTTTACAATGGAAAAGGTTAAGTGGACCATAGAAAAAGTTTATAATGATTTGGGATTATAAAAAAGGGTGTGTTATAGCAGGATTGTTTATTTCTTTATCAGCAAACTCTCAGATAAACTACGGTACAACGGGTTTGATGAACATGCCCACTGCCGACATGCAGCGTGATAAAACCTTTATGGCAGGTGGTAACTGGCTGAATCATCACGCTACCGTTCCCCGTTGGTGGTATGATACATGGAATTACTACATAAACATAACTATTTTCCCATGGTTGGAGGCAGGTTATCTGTGTATCGGTCATAAAGCTGTTCCTGTGGATTATGGTAATCGTTCGGGCTATTGGGTTCCTTCTACGTATGGTAAATTTATTAATCAGGACCGTTCCTTTCATTTTCGGCTTAGAGTGTGGAAAGAAGGCTGGTGGAAAGAATGGACCCCCCAGATAGTTCTCGGGGCGAATGATGTGATAGGTGATTCATGGAATGGAGGATCGCTGTCCAAACCTTCAGAATTAAATTATGGTAATGGTTTTCTTAACCGCTATTATCTGGCCATAACCAAACATTTTTATTTTGAGAATGTGGGTATATTAGGTGCACACCTGTCATGGATATACAGCAACCGTTTTGATAACAAGTTGAATAATCCGGCTATGGGTGTGAATTTCCGGTTTCATTTGAAGGACAGTGATTCTTGGGTGCATAAAGCCCTTAATGGTGTTAATTTAATGGCAGAAGTGGTTCCCGGTTATACGGATGTGAAGGAGGATTTGACTTTTGACCCTGACGGGGCGAAGTATCAGGTAAATCTTGGTATGGAGTACAGCTTCTGGAAAGACTACATCAACGCCGTAGTAAAACTGAACCGTTGCAAGTACTTTTCCGGTGGCTTAGTCTTCAAAATTCATTTAAAATAATAAAAAGCGCTCATTCATAGGAATTTCCAGATAGAATTCGTTTCTTTGCGGTCAGAAACCATAAAATCATCTTTATTATGTCATCCCGCTTTGTAAACCCTTTCACGGATCTCGGCTTCAAGATAATCTTCGGCCAGCCTGCCAGCAAGGCCCTGCTGATAATCCTGCTTAACGAACTGCTGTCGGGTGAGCATCACATTGAAGACCTGACGTTTCTGGACAAGGAGGACCGTTCGGAGAATATTCACGACAAGGGTATCATCTATGACCTTTACTGCCGTACCTCTACGAGCGAGTACATCATAGTGGAGATGCAGAATCGTTGGCATAGCCATTTCCTGGACCGTACGCTTTATTATGTGTGCCGTGCGGTGAGCCGCCAGATGGAGAATCCGTCCTCTAAAGAGGTATGTGTTCCCGACACTCCGTTGGAGGGGGATTGCGGCCTGCTCAGGGAAGAAGAGGCTTCTTACGGTCTCCGTTACAGGCTTCCTGCTGTGTACGGCGTTTTCCTGATGAATTTCAAGGAGGATGGTCTGGAAAGCAAGTTCCGTACCGACACGGTGGTTTCCGACCGGGACAGCGGTCGTGTGGTGAACCGGAATTTCCGTCAGATTTATCTCCAGTTTCCTTATTTTACGAAGGAACTGGACGAATGTTCTACTTTATCCGATAAACTAATGTATGCACTGAAGAATATGAACAACTGGAACAGAATGCCCGATGCGCTGAAAGAACAGGTTTTCAGCCATCTTGACCGCCTTGCCGCCAAGGCTCACCTGTCTGAGAGTGACCGTATCGCTTATGATAAGGCGGTGGACCGTTATAACGTGAGCCGTATTGTGGAAAATGATATCCGTGAACAGGCTGTCGCGGAAGGAAAAGCAATAGGAAAAGCAATAGGAAAAGCGGAAGGAGAGGCGGAAGGACGTTTGAAGGGACGTTTGGAGATCGCCCGTAAACTGAAAGAGAACGGTTTTTCCATAGCGGATATTGTCCGGGTTGCCGGACTTTCGGCGGAAGAAATTGATAAGCTGTAACGGTGTGCACGATTGTACTGCTAGGTGATTTGCTTCTGTTTTGTAGAAAGATGAATGGTGGGTAGGGTAAATTAGAATGATGTCAATGTCGGTTCTCTATAGGGCTATCGTATACGATTAGTATGGTAGTCTGTAGATTGAGTAAATTTATTATTGTAAAACCTTTCTACAAAGAAAAACAAATCATACGTAAGGGCATTCTCCATGCAGCTTCCCCCAAAGAAGAAACTGCATGGTGATTGCCATTTTCTTTATTATCTCTCCAAGTACCCGAACACCCCCTCCGCATCGAAACACGGACAAGCCTTCGGGATACTTCCCGGCATATCCCTGTGTCCCCTTATCCGGACACCGGGAAAGATTTTCACCATCCGCATCAGCAACAAAATAAATTGTTCCGTCTGTTCCGGTGTCCGGGTATCTGTCGGACGTCCGTCCGCATCCAGACCGCCCTCATAACAGATACCTATGCTGCAACGGTTCCAGGGGCGGCAGTGTGCACCCACTTCCAGAAGCTTGCGGTGCTGGGTCACACTTCCGTCACGACGGATATAAAAATGATACCCCACCGTGCGGAAACCTCGCGTTTTGTGGTCACGGAGCAGTTGCTCGGCGGTGTAATCCCGGGTGGAGCGTGTGGCGCTGCAATGAATGACGATATATTTCACGGAAGCGGAGGATGCCATCATCGGGCCGTCCTCCTGAGTGAGGAGAGCACGTTCGTTCGGAATCTCTTCCTCACCGATTATCATAGGGAAAGTTTCTTGAATCATGGTTGAATTGAAATAGGGAATTAAGAATTAAAAAGTGTCATGCGATGGGTCAGGGGCTTTTTAAAAGAGAGTGGTGCAACTGGTTACGCCCAAGGCGGTGAGCGCTGCTATGGCAGCTTGGATAATGGCGTGCAGAATTTGCTTCCAGGTGATTTTCTTTGAATTGTTCATAGGAATATTTGTTTTAAAGGATTTGTTTTTTTCTGTCATTCCGGACAAAGACGAGGAATCTGTGGGCATAAAAATGATTGCATTCAGATTCTTCACTTTGTTCAGAACAACAGGTTCATCTCAAAAAGACAAAATACTATCAGACTTCAGAAGTCCGGAAAGTTCAGGCGTTTTCTTCCGTCTTGTCATCTGGTCCGGAAGCCTCTCCCGTCAAGTCCACAGTGTTTTTCCCCGCTTTCAGGGCTTTAACCACCAGCTTGGCGGCCTTTCGGGTAGGGACCAGGTTGAATACGCTGTCTTTCAGCAAGCTGAGGAAACGGGTTCCGGCTTTCCAGCGCACGTTCAGGTCTTCCACATGGATGGCGGGATTGTATGTTTCCAGTGATTCGGCTCCCATGCTGTTGATATGAATGGAGAAAGTGCCCAGATCGCCCATCTGGATGCGTTGTCCTGCCAGAAGCTGCTCCCGCATACAGTCCACCGCTTGGATCAGGACCGCCTGGATGTCGGCACGGTTGTATTTGGAGCCGTGGGTCGAGATATGCTCGGCAAACTTGTCCAGTGTCATGATTTCTGAGTACTGGGCGTTGGCATAAGCCTTCTTGGGAGCATCCTGGTCACTGGGATTGGCACGGAGTGAGATACTGTAGTTGATCATCGTTTTTGTTTTTAAAGGGTTATTATTATCGGAAAAGTGTCAGGTAGGAGCAAGGCGCACACTGCTGCGGCATCCGGTGAAACTTGGGGCAAGATCCGCGGAATCTTGTACCAGGATTTTTGTAATCTTGTGCCGGGTTGCGGCTTCTTCCTTCTGACACTGCAAAGATAACCTCACGTCCGTGCGGCGTGACCCCTTCCGACCCCTTTTGACCCTTTGGGGAGACTGTCCGGGAACTCGGTCAGCGCTTGCGTCATGTGGTGACTTCAGGCGCGGATTTCACGGTTCCCTCTTTATTCTTTCCGCGTAATCCACGTCTCAGAGAGAGAGGAAGAGTTCTCGGACAGTCTGTGGCAGATTTCAGGGGGAATCACGGTTCTCCCAGGTGGAGGTAGACGAGTTGCAACTGGCGGCAGGTGAAGGATTTCTGGCAGGGATGGTATCCCGTGGTTTCCAGGGCGTGGAGTAACGGTGCGCACTGGGCGATCCAGCGCATCAGATGACGCACGGCTACTTTCGGCGTACTGTCCGGAAAATAGAGAAGGGCTGTTTCGGTCTTATTCATGAATGGTTTCTTATTTAACGTGAGTTTGATAGATGATAATAAAGTTTATCCGGAGTTTTCTGAACAATCCAAATAAACTGCCATAAACGATTTTTGCTATCCGGGAACAACAGCCGCACGGAGCAGCGACAGGGACACAGGGACAGTGGGGACACCCCCTTTTTTCCTCACACACACATACGTGTACATATAGAAAGCCGGGTCAGTTCTTGTGATACGTCCCCTTGCCGTCCACACTTACCAGCGCCCCCTGTTTGGTGAGCCGTTTGAGCCAGGTAAGCGCGGTGGATTCAGGTATCCTCCTGTCGTGCGCTTTTTCCAGCAGCAGCCGGCGGGTAAACTCGTCCTCCATTTCGGCAAAGAGCATATTCTTGTCCGCCGTGCTCCGGCGCTTGATAACGGAGGAGGACAGAAACGAAAGAACATGGGTGGCGTGCAGATAAAGCGGCTCCACCAAGGCAAGCACGGCATGAAAATCATCGTCTGTAATCACCATGTTCCAGCGTGGGATGATACGGTCCTTCAGATTATCGGAAGAAATATGCGCGTCAGGTTTCACCAGAGAAGAATCTTCCAGGCTTCGCAGGATGGCGACTATCGACATCATGCGGCACGCATTGACGGCAAGACGGATGACGGAACTGCCCATCTCGTCTCCGTTGATCTTGCCGGAACGATGGAACAGTTTGTCGAACAGGAAGTTGAACTGTTTATGCTGGGCATGGGTCAGCTTCAGGGTAAACAATCCCCGAAGCGTCAGCTCGTCCAGCGTGTTTTTCCATTCGTTGCCCATCAGGCGGAATTCCTCGTCCACATCCACCTCATCCTCGCCAAACTGGTCCGCCCATTGGGTGATGCGTGGCATATAATAAAAGTTCTGGCGGGAGAACAGACCGTTCTCCGCCATGGGGATCAGGGGCTTTACTTGTGCGGGCGTACCCGAGAGCAACACGGAGAGGTAGCTTCTGCTCACCTCCTGATATTCGCGGTCGGTACGCCGGTTGTAGGACAGGCGGTCGTGGTCGAACGCCTTGCGCAGCGTGTCGCTCCAGTTTCCGTATTCGGTCCCTATGGCGGTGGATACGGTGTCCGCCTCACTTTCGCAGATGAGGCCCGTTCCGTTGGAATCCATGATATTTTGCAGGATGCCTGTTCCGGTGTTGTTTCCCGGTATGAGGAACATTCGGTTGGGAGGCAATACGGGAGCTTCCTGATTTCTCCGTTCCTTGCCCAGAGAATCGTAGGCCGCCTTTTCCCGGCGGTAAGTTTTCATCGCCTCTTTCACCTCGTTTCGTATCTTGTCGTGTATAGGTTCGATGAGGAGCCGCACCCACGTCAATGCACTTTTTCCTGCGGCGGACGGGGCCACGATGAAAGTCTGCATACAGGGGGCCTGCCACTTCCGGCCGTACTGGCACCGCACTACGTGGGAGAGGGAGGCACCCAGTACGGTAAACGCTCCCAGGAGCAACACATCACGCTGTTCGGGCTTTTTACCGAAGGAGATGATTTTCTCCAGCAGCTCCGGCCACACATAGTCCTGTGGAAAGGTAGGCAGGGGGGAATAAGGCTCGGAGCCTTCGGTGAGCTGTTCCTCCTCGTCGGTATCATCGGAAACGTCATTTTCCACCTTATTATATCGCGCGCACGTGTGTGGAAAATCCGGGGTTGTCCCTGCTGTCCCCATTGTCCCTGCCTTGTGGAAGTCGGCGCTGCCGGAAATCTTCACTCCGCATTGTCCGGCCAGATGGAATACGGTTCCCAGATGTATATCTTCTTTATCGGCATGAAGCGCGTTCGAGAACAGTGCTTGTGCATTTTTTTCGTCGTATTTGGAGGAAAGGGAGCAGAGGGAGAGGAAATCATTGCGTCCCGCTTCTCCGCAATCGTTTGCGATGGCGAAAGCCAGTTGTACATATTCAATATAGGTAGGGGCAATGTCTGCGCCTGCCATGCGGACAGCTTCGGTCAGCTGCCGCAAGTTTTCTAAAGGATTGTTCATGTTCATGATATTTGTTATTTTTTGAGTGCCTGTTTAAATTTTGTCCGGCATTCTTTTGAGTATGTTTTTCTATTCGTTTTAAATTTCCCGGCGTATCAATGCTTCCTCGTCATACGAGAGGAAACAGGCCCGTACCAAGTCCTTGCCGGAACGGTCCACGCCTTTGCCGGAATGGTTTGTTTTTTTATCTTCCCTGTCCGGGTGGCTGCTGTGGAAATCATAGATTGCTTGTACGTAGTTCATCGCCCAGTGGATGTTTTCGGAGGTATTTTGTTTGGTGTCGGGTATGCGTGCCAGGTCGTAGGGGATGAACGCTTTTACTCCGTGTCCGCTGGGGCTGGTGAATGCCAGTACAGGGCGCAGGAGGAGGTCGTCGAACAATTGTCTTTTCAGCTTTTCCGCTTCCCGACGGGAATCAAGGTGGTCTATGTCCACCACAATCAAGCCCGACGGTCCGGTCAGGCTGTCGCTTTTACGGTAGGAAAAAACGCCGCAGGGAGTAACGTAGGGTAGCGTCTGTTGCTTGAGCATACGATAGACTTTTTCATCCCCGTTTTCCGTTGCCCGGCGCACGGTCTCGGTCAGTGTCTTCAGGCGTTCGCTGGATGTGATAAGTTTGTACACTTCCTGTAAGGTTATTTCCTTGTAGGGCGTTAAGGTGGGCGGCTGGATGATTCGTCCGGTGGTACTGTCCTTTACCGGTGATATAGGTGGCAGAAACAGTGACATTTTAAATTGGTTCATTCGTTTTTATTTATTAAATTTGCAAGCCCTGATATTTATGAATCAGGTTATTGATTTTCAATGTTACAAAGTTCGATATAATAACTGAGATACGTGTGTTTTTGTCCTGAACGGGGACATATAAATGATTATTCATATAAAAAATACGATTTAATCCGATGGAACATTTGAATCCTGTTGATCAGGCCCGGCAATTGGCTGCCGAGGTAGTGAAACGTCTGGGCCAGTTGAATCTGCACAGACGGGAGTTGGAGCGTAAGCTCCATGTGGCTAATGGCTTTTTTACCAGCCTGGAAGAAAAAAAATAACATGACGCTTCTTCTTTTTTTCGAGGTGAAGGCGGTTATAGAAGAACACTATGAGAGGCGTATCGAGTTTTACAGGTATGTCAATCCGCCGCTGTCACGGGAGGCGGAACGTGAACTGGGGGAGTGGAAAGGAAAAGTGAGGGAGATAATGAGGATGTGTTGAAGTTCCGATAGGGGGATATAGCGGGACATTTGGTCCATAACACGCTGAAAGGCAATATGACTATTGCCCGTATGTATCTTGCGATAGCCGGGGGAGATATGGACGGTGCCTTGCGTCTTCTTCGGGAATTCCTTTCTACTGTTCCGTATTGTGATAACACGAATTATGAGGGACATTACAGCAACTGTTCTACATCATCTTTTCCCTGTTCGGGATGTATGTCGATGTGGAAGTGCGTATCCCGAACGCTTTTTCCTCAGTGGATTGCAAGTGGTGAAGGTAGGGATCAATTTTGATGTGGAGAAACACACCTTGGGGGATTATATAAATCACCGATAAGAATTAATCTGTAAAGAATAGAATATTTACTATAGGCTGCATGCAATGATGCATGTGGCCTTCCCTTTTTTGTTGCCGGTAGCGACCGGCATCCGCATAATGTATTGCATGAACGATTGTCTTCGTGATTACCAGCAGGAGATGAAGCTCCGCCTCTTTGAGGAGTGGGAGTTTCATCGGAATGTGATGGTACAGATGCCCACCGGTACGGGCAAGACGCATCTGCTGGCCGCCATAGTAAGGGAATTCCTGCGTGGTTCCGGCAGCCGGGTATGGATCGTGGCGCACCGCCGGGAGCTGGTGGATCAGATAGAGGAAACCGTGTCCCGGCACGGGATGAGCAAAGAGGACGGAAGGGTGAGGGTGATGTCCATCCAGTGGTTGTCACGAAACCGGAAGGATATGT
>ENA-OQKY01000602-OQKY01000602.1-human-gut-metagenome-genome-assembly--contig:-NODE-602-length-31436-cov-40.947587_pt1 | contig 31436 bp, 22 predicted proteins | sample MGYA00242652_ERZ504805 | MGnify/ENA primary metagenome ERZ504805 (study PRJEB26092, sample SAMD00036400) | human gut metagenome | host: Homo sapiens | study: EMG produced TPA metagenomics assembly of... | reverse complement strand
CCGCGGTCTCGACCTTGGCAAGGTCGCGCGTTACCAACTACGCCACTATCGCACAAGCGGGTGATGGGAATCGAACCCACGTATCCAGCTTGGAAGGCTGGTGTTCTACCATTGAACTACACCCGCAAATATTTAATTAAAAGAGCGATAGACGGGGCTCGAACCCGCGGTCTCGACCTTGGCAAGGTCGCGCGTTACCAACTACGCCACTATCGCATAAGCGGGTGATGGGAATCGAACCCACGTATCCAGCTTGGAAGGCTGGTGTTCTACCATTGAACTACACCCGCACAGCTTGTTGTCTGTGCATCTCTGCCGCATCAACGAAGATTAGTATATATGATGAAGCTTCGTTTGTCAACACTAAATTTAAATTTTTTCTATTTTTTTAATAACATATACAATTCCACTACTGATAAACAATTTATTTCTCCTGCTAATCTATAGTACTTTCCAAAACAAGCAAGTCCCCCACTGCTTATTGCTTTTCGCAATTGAAGCAGGAGGCTTACTTGATTTTGTTAAAACTGGCAGTGGAATAAGCAAATTCTCCCTTCCACTGTCAGCTATATAATGGCAAGTATTTCTCTACAATCTAACTCCAGTAAAATTTACAGTCCACCTGACTACTTGTGCAAAGCCAGGCAACTAATCTTTATTCTGCCTGCATTTCACATGCTAAACTTAAGCCAGCTCTTCTGTTATCCAGTTCCTCTGTCATGGTTGTTCTGAGAGAATCCAGCTTATAAAAATAAGTGAGTACTGCAATGACCACACAGAGCACAATTGGAATCCAGATAAAACAAATTTCAATATAAGAAAGTGCTTTCTCTGTCTGAACTGCATTAGCTACATAACCACCATTCTTCAGGAATACACCAATGATAAAACTTGTCAGTCCCATTCCGCCTTTTACAAAAAAGCCCTGAAAAGCAGCGATCAGACCTGCAACACTGGCATTCTTTTCGTATTCAGAATAATCAATTACATCCGGCTGCATTGCAAATGTGATACCGAAAATCCCATAAATACCAAGTCCTGTGATCACAAGACCAAGTAATAAACATGTGGCAGAATTTTTTCCGACAAAGATCAGCAAATCTCCGGCAATATACAGTGCCACACTGAAAAACATCAGGTTTCTCTTGCTGAATTTCTTTTCCAGTGCAGGAAGGGCAAGAAGCATTGGAAGTCCGGAGAGAATACCAAGAATGCCTACCAGTGACAGCCATTCTGTTCTGCCAAGGTTATATTTGAAATAATAAAGAACTGTAGTATTTCGCACTACATAAAGTGAGAAATAGAATAAGTTCAACATAAATAAGATCCATGCCTGTCCGGTCAGACCTTTCAGGCTGTCTTTCAGAGAAGTTTTTTTATTGCTTACAGTTGGCGGTACCACTTCTTTTGTGCTTGCAAATGTGATAAAGAAGATTACCATTGCCACGATTCCATAGATAGTCATAGTAACCAGATAACCTTTTGCCTCATTTCCGCCACCAAAAAATTTAACCAGCGGTGCTGTGATGCTCATTACAATTGCAGTTCCGATCATCGCACAGATCATTCTTGTTGATACCAGAATGTCCCTTTCATGCACATCTGAAGTCAGTCGAGGAACGATCGTGTTCAGTGGAATATTTACCACTGTATAAGCTGTGCATAATAAACAATATGTAATATATGCCCAGATCAGTTTGCCTTTGCTTCCGAAATCCGGAATAAAGAATGTCATAAATGTAAAAATCGCAAACGGGATAGCACCAATAATAAAATACGGTCTTCCCTGTCCCCATTTTGTATGAGTTCTGTCTACGATCAGTCCCATTCCTGTATCTGTCAGAGCATCAATAAATTTCGTTACGAGCATCATTGTTCCGGCTGCTGCCGCTGTAATCCCAAATACATCTGTATAAAAAACCATCAGGTAAGATGCCATAGTACTGAAAACCAGATTACATCCCAGATCCCCAATACCATATCCTATACGTTTTCCCCATTTTCCCATATAATTACCTTCCCATTTTTATTACTGTTTTTTCTATTTTCCGCTACCTTTTACTCCAATTTCTGTAATAATGTTTATCCCACTCTCCAATAGCTTTCATCCAGCGCTCTGCTGCTTACATTCTTTTATATTTAAGTAGATAAAATTATCCGCTTTGCTACGTAGCTCTACACCGAATAACTTCTCCACAATTGATTCGGTTAGAAGCAGGTAAATGCTCCGTCGATCACAAAATCAGAGCCTGTTGTAAATGTACTTGTGTCACCTGCAAGGTATACACAGATGGATTCCAGTTCTTCCGGTTTGCCCATTCTGCCAAGAGGTGCCATTTCATTCCATTTTTCGATCAGCGGGATCAGTGTCGGAGAATTCAGAGTAAGTTCTGTTCCGATATATCCCGGGCTGATGCAATTTACACGTACCCCACGTTTTGCCCACTCAATAGCAAGGGATTTTGTTAACTGGATCACGCCAGCCTTGGATGCATTGTATGCACACTGTGGCTGCGGTACGTTTACGATATGTGCAGACATGGAAGCTGTATTAATGATAGATCCGCCGCCATGTGCCAGCATATATTTACCTGCCGCAATGTCTGTAAGGAAAATTCCGTTCAGGTTAATGTTAATGACTTTGTACCACTGCTCATATGTCATCTCTTCTGCTGGAGCATTGATACAGATACCTGCATTATTGTGGCAGAAATCCAGGCCGCCCAGTTCAGCAACTACCTGTTCAACCATTGCGTCTACCTGTTCTTTGTCTGTGCAATCTGTCTTGATAGCGATTACTTTTCTGCCTGTTTTCTCTGCAAGTTCCTTCGCTGTTTTCTGTGCTTCTTCGAAGTCAAGATCAACGATCGCTACATCTGCGCCAGCCTCTGCAAAGGCAGTTGCTGTGCATTTTCCGATTCCTCTTGCTGCACCTGTTACAAAACCTTTTTTGCCATCCAATCTCATTTTCTCGATGATTCCCATAGTGATTCTCCTTTTCTTTTTAATTTTTACTGTTTGCTGTTTCTCTGATTTCTGCAGATATTATTTTGTTGTATGCTGCCTGGTTATTTTTGTTATCGTTTTTAATTAATTTATTTTGTAAAATCATTTATCAAATTACAATTACATAATAATCAATAAATACTGTTTCGTCAATCTGTAATTGTTTCTAATCTTTCTCCGGCAAAACTATGCACATTCAACAATGGACGAATTTTTTTCTCCTTGTTATAATAAAATTGTAGTTTCATTTTGCAAAATATTTTTACAAAACAGGTGATATTATATGAAAAAAAGCATTACACCAAATCAGATCAGGGAAAATAACCGCAACCTGATCTATCAGTATATTTATAGAAAAGAAAAGGTTTCACAGCAGGATATCGCTTATGACCTTCATTTAAGCCGCCCAACTGTGACCACCAATCTCTCCTCTCTTGAAGAAGACGGATTGATCATCAAAGATGGCCGGATCGATACAGAATATGTCGGCAGAAAGGCAAGTGCCTATACGATCGTTCCTGATTTTCGTGTTGGAATTGGAGTTGAAATTCTGAAAAAAGAAGTAAAGATGATCATTGTAGATCTCTACGGAAGAAAAATAGAACGTTCTGTATTTGAAATTCCTTATAAAGATGAAGATTCCTATTTTGAACAGGTAACCTCACAGATTCTCTCTTTTAAAGCTTCTCTCGGAATCCATGACGAGCAGATCCTGGGCGTTGGTTTTGCCATGCAGGGACTTGTTTCCCCAGATTCACAGACAATGTTATATGGTAAGATTCTGGAATGCACAGGACTTTCCATCAATGCCTTTACCAGATATCTGCCTTATCCCTGCTCTTTTATCCACGATGCAGACAGCGCGGCTATTTCTGAACTGTGGGTTTCTCCGGAGCTAAAAGATGCCTGCTATCTTTCTCTCAGCAAGCATCTTGGAGCCTCTCTGATTGTAAACCGCGAGATCATAACCGGAAAGCACGGACATAATTCCACCATTGAACATGTACAGATGGAACCTAAAGGCCGACTCTGCTACTGCGGTAAACATGGATGTATGGAAACCCTCTGCTCTCTGGATGCACTTCTGAATGACGGTGAAACACTGGACAGCTTCTTTACAAAAGTCCGAAACAAGACGGAAAGTGAGAACAAACGCTGGCAGGAATATCTGTCACACCTTGCCAGATCCATCAACCTTCTGCATCTGATCTATGATCAGGATTTTATTTTAGGTGGATACCTCGCACCTTATCTTCAGGAAAAAGATCTTTCTTATATTCATGAGGAGATTCGCAGGATGACCCCGTTCCCGGAGAATCAGGACTTCCTCCACATCAGTAAAATGCCGAAACACAATATTACGATTGGTGCAGCATTACCGTATGTTCAGGAATTTCTGAATATGTAAATCATTCTTATATAAAATTTCAAAGGAGGATATGCATTGAAAAAGCTGAAAACAATCTGGACCGAAGCAGCAGCCCAGGGAAAGACATTGAAAGAATACCCGCGTCCGGGTATGAAACGAAAACACTGGATCAATCTGAATGGCATGTGGGATTATCTGATCACAGACAAACGTATTCTGCCATATCAGTTTTACGAAAATGAATATTTTCCATTTGACGGTCAGATTCTGGTTCCATTTTCACCGGAAGCTCCCCTTTCTCAGGTAAACAGACAACTTCTGCCTGATGAAGTTCTGTGGTATTCCCGCGTGATCCAACTCCCGGAAGGCTGTCTGGACGTGAAAAGCCAGCGCCTTCTCCTTCATTTCGGAGCTGTTGACCAGATCTGCAACGTGTACATAGATGGTAAATTCGTAGCTTATCATAAGGGCGGATATCTGCCATTTACTGTAGATATCACAGACTTTGTCACAGAAGACCTCACGGTTTCTATCCTCATCAGTGTACATGATTTCAGTGATACTTCTTACCATGCCAGAGGAAAACAGCAACTGGAACGCGGTGGTATGTTCTATACTGCACAGAGTGGAATCTGGCAGACAGTATGGATGGAAATAGTACCGAATGAATATATCAAGGACATCCGCACCACTCCGGATTATGATAAAAATCAGATTCACATAAGAGTTCGTACAGCTTCCACTCAAAATCAGAGCACCGAGCAAACCAGTGATTCAAAAACTCTCTCTGTTCCTCATAGCAAACCGACTTCTTCTAATACAATTGCATGCAGAATTTATCAGCCCGTTTTTCTGGACGCCAGAGGACTCACAGATGATTTACTTCACAAAGAAATTACTTCTGTCACTATACATCCCGGCAAGGAAACCACACTCTCCATTCCTGAAAACGCACAGAGATCCTGGACTCCGGAGGAACCATGGCTCTATCCTTATTCTCTGGAATACGGTGAAGACCATGTCCTTGGCTATTTTGCCCTTCGCAAATGCGATGTCCAGATGGCTGATGACGGATATCTCCGTTTCTGCCTGAATAATCAGCCATATTTCCAGAGCGGGATCCTGGATCAGGGTTACTGGCCGGACGGACTTTACACAGCGCCTTCTGATGAGGCACTGATCTATGATATCCGGGCTATGAAAAATATGGGATTTAATATGCTTCGCAAACATGGAAAAATCGAGACTGACCGCTGGTATTTCCACTGCGACCGCATGGGAATGCTTGTATGGCAGGATATGCCAAATGGAGGATCTGATTATCAGCACTGGTTTGTCACTTACCTTGCCACTCTGCTGAACTGGACACGTATTCCTGTTAAAGATATCCATGCACGCCTTCTCTCCCGTACAGATGAAGACGGACGCCAGGAATTTGTCTATGAACTTCGCGATATGATAAAAGTTCTGTACAACCACCCTTCTATTGTCACATGGGTTCCTTTCAATGAAGGATGGGGCCAGTTTTCTACAAAAGAAGTCACAGATTTTATCCACAGGCTGGATCCTTCCCGTCTGGTAGATTCTGCCAGCGGCTGGTTCGACCAGAATTGTGGAGATATCAATAGTCTGCACTATTATTTCCTCGGACTTCCGATTGCAAAATCAGAACGTGTGCTTGCACTCTCTGAATTCGGCGGCTATTCTCTTCGCATTCCGAAACACAGTGCCTGCAGAAATATTTACGGATACAAAAAATTCAGAAACAGCAAAGCCCTCACTGACGGCTTCTCCAAACTGATGAAAGATACCATTGTACCTTCTGTAAAAAAAGGATATTCTGCAACCATTTATACGCAGCTTTCAGATATTGAAGAAGAGACCAACGGTCTGCTTACTTATGACCGCAGAAGGGTAAAAATGAATCCTTCCACTGTGCAAAAATGGAATAAAACATTGAAAGATTCTTTATAAAACAGATTCTCTGTCATCAAATTATATATCGTCTACATCTCAAAAATAAAAAACTATCCTCAATAAGCGTCAGAGACTAAACACTCTGCACTTATCAGGATAGTTTTTATGCATATAAGCCAGCAGATATGGGTCAGTTCTCCCAATCCCATACATTGGTAGCTTCTACTGCACTTCTCGGTTTCTTAATTACAAGCTCAGGACTCTTTGCACTGACCTTGGTATTTGCCGGAATAGACTCTGTAATAAAAGTGTTACCACCGATGATCGTATTCTCACCGATCACAGTCTCACCGCCAAGTACAGAAGAGTTAGAATAAATCGTCACATTATCTCTGATCGTCGGATGTCTCTTCACATTGGCAAGCAGCTGTCCCTGACGGGTAGAAAGTGCACCGAGTGTCACGCCCTGATACAGCTTCACATTCTTTCCAATCTCTGTAGTCTCACCGATTACAACACCGGTTCCATGGTCAATGAAGAAATATTCTCCGATCGTAGCACCCGGGTTAATATCAATACCTGTATAACCATGCGCATACTCTGACATAATTCTTGGAATAAACGGCACATTCTCCAGATAAAGAACATGTGCAAGTCTGTATACATAAATTGCATAGAATCCAGGATAGGAGAAAATAATCTCCTCTTTACTCTTGGCTGCAGGGTCACCGTCAAAACCTGCCTGCAGATCAGTTAATAAAACACGCTGAATGTCCGGTACATTTGCAAAGAATCTTTCCGTGATCTGCTCTGCGTGCTCTTTCGCCTTCTGTTCTTCTTCACCCTGATATAAAAACGCGATCTCAATCTGCTCCTGTAAGCAGTCATACAGATCATTCAGGCGGTATGCCACATAATGTTCCGGGAACACACTTGCGCTGGAATCCACACTGAAATATCCTGGAAAGATAATGGATCTCATATCTTTAATGAAATTAATGATCTCTTTCTTATTTGGAAGACGTTCCCTGTCTTTTCCCAGAAAAAGTTCTTCTTTACGGTAAGTATCTGTCAGCTTCTCCACAGCCTCCAGAATTGTTTTCTTCTTATCTGTCATGATCGTCACCTGTCCGCTTTCCTCGCAGCTGCTTGCCTGCCCCAAACAAAGACGTCTTTATCCGCAGGGTAAACAACCGCATTTTGTTATTATCTTATTACAGTGAGAGCAATTCGTCAATAAAAAAAGAATTGACCTTTCTGCGGATTCCTTATATAATAAAAAACAGTCCCGATTATACTTCGGAACTGTTTTTCAATTCTAATATGGAGATGTACCCAAGTGGCTGAAGGGTCCGCACTCGAAATGCGGTAGGCCGGGCAACCGGTGCGAGGGTTCAAATCCCTCCATCTCCGCTTCTATTTTTCCTGCTCTGTGGTAATAAAATCTTTCCTTGAACGTAATGTACAGTAACGTTTTATCTCAAAACACTCTGTCAAAAATTTTTCTCAAAAAAACTTTAGAATAAATGCACAATATCCTTGACAATCGTCGCTTTTATATGTATAATTGCAACAGTAAAAGAAATTTTACAAAACATCATAAATAGGGGATTGGTCAAATGGTATGATAGGGGTCTCCAAAACCTTTGGTGGGAGTTCGATTCTCTCATCCCCTGCTGTTAAAAGTGCTCGAAAACCTTGTATCTATTGGGTTTCGGGCACTTTCGTTTTATTCTGAATGATTGGAAATAATCACCAAAATAATCAAAAAGATACTATATGAATCTATCATACCGATCCGCATAGTATCTTTTCAGGCAATCCATAATATTGTCAATAAATATTTCTTCTTAATCTTCTACTTCTCGATTTTCTCCTTTTTCTGAATTTTCTCCGCATTACTGTATGCCATTGCATAAAAGATTTCCTGAGAATTCAGTCTTACATCATTCAGATTCCGGTCTACATAGTTTCCGTTTTCTGTCAGGCGCTTTCCTTTTTCATCATCATTCATCATTGTATCAAACATCCAGTCCAGACGTTCTTTCAATTTTTTATCAAGAACCGGTGTTGCTACTTCTACACGGCGGACTGTGTTTCTGGTCATAAAGTCTGCGGATGCAATATATATTTTTTCGCGCTCTTTGGTACCAAAACGGTAGATTCTGGAATGTTCCAGATAACGGCCGACAATACTTACCACCTTGATATTCTCTGTATATCCCTTTATTTCCGGGATCAGACAGCAGATTCCTCTGACGATCATCTCTATCTTTACTCCTGCCTGGGATGCTTCTACCAGTTTATTGATGATTACTTTGTCTGTCAGGGAATTGATCTTGATTCCGATATATCCTTCTTTTCCCTGTTTTACCTGGTCAATTTCTTCCTGTATCATATCCAGGACTTTGTTCTGCAGACATTTTGGTGCAACCAGAAGAAGATTCGATTTCTCAACAACTTCTCCTTTTAAAAGTGCTGCAAAAACTTCTGCTGCTTCTTTTCCGATTTCCTGATCTGCAGTAAGTAATGACAGATCTGTATAAAGTGCTGATGTTTTTTCATTATAGTTTCCAGTGCCGATCTGTGTGATATAGGAAACTCCTTTCTCTGTTTTTCTGGAGATCAGGCACAGTTTGGAGTGCACTTTATATCCGTTCAGTCCATAGATTACTCTGCATCCTGCCTCTTCCAGCTTTCTTGAATATTCAATGTTGCTTTCTTCATCAAATCTGGCTCTCAGCTCTACAAGTACAACTACTTCTTTTCCGTTTTCTGCTGCTTCCACCAGTGCATCTACGATCTGGCTTTTATCTGCCAGACGGTATAAAGTCATTTTGATCGACACAACCGATTCATCTTTTGCCGCTTCATCCAGAAGACTGATAAAAGATTTAATGTTTTCAAATGGATATGATAAAAGAACATCTTTCTTCAGGATCTGCGGGATCAGAAGGCTCTTGTCATCCAGTTCCGGTGTCATTCTCGGCGTGCGTCTCTGATAGAAAAGCTTCTCCTGTGCTGTGTTCTTCAGATAGCTCTGGATTCCAAATACAAAGGACATATCCAGCGGAACTCTGGACAGAAATACATGTTTCTTATCCACATGAAGTTCTTTACAGAGAGAACTTATCATCTTTTTATCAAGTTCTCTGGATAGTTCCATTCTTACAGGATTCATTCGTCTTCTCTGTTTGATCAGATTCTCCATAGCCTCTCTGTAATCCAGATCTTCATCATAAATGGTTTCTGTATCAATATCTGCGTTTCTGGTAATGCGGATCAGGGATTTCTCCTTAATTTCATAATTCTTAAACATTTTAGGCAGAAAATGAAGAATCAGTTCCTCTGATAGCATGAAGGTACCTTTTCTGGTCGGAATATCGATCAGTCTCTTAAATACAGTATTGCTACATGGAATGATCGCAGTTTTTGTTTTTCCACCCTTTGTCATCAGAGATGCTACAGCATAAATATTTTTATTTTTCAGAAATGGAAACGGCTGCTGTTTGCTCACTATGTTTGCGGACAGATACGGTGCGATTTCCTGGTCAAAATAAGTTTCCAGAAGCTTTCCTTCTTTTTCGGAAAGTCTGTTAAAATTAATCAGACGTATTCCATAAGGCTCCAGTTCTCCCATGAGCTGTTCGTAGATTGCCGCTTTCTTCTGATCCAGTTCCCTGGTTGCATCAAGAATCGCACTAACCTGCTCTTCGCTGGTCATATTTGTTTTATTCTCACGGATAACTTCGGTTGATTCCATCTGATCCATCAGTGTTCCCACTCTGACCCTGTAAAATTCATCCAGATTTGACTGGTAAATAGATGCAAATGTCAGTCTCTCTGCCAACGGAACTCTTGGATTTCCTGCTTCATTTAACACTCTCTCATTAAATTTCAGCCAGGATAATTCTCTGTTCATCATGTATACAGGTGCTGCTTTTTCTTTCGTTTTTTTCTGTTGTTTTTTCATTCAGATAATTCCTCACTCTTTTTATTCGTGATATCAGAGGCAAAAATCACAAGGCTGTTTGCTCCTGACATCCCATAATGTTTAGAATTATAAGCTATGAATATCAATTTCATCGAATATCTCTGTTATATTTATGTAAAATCTCTGTTTCTGAATTTTCTGCAATTGCTATAATATAAAAGGACCGCCAGTTTCCCGGCAGTCCCGTTCTGATCATTACTTCTGTCTTTTGTATTTCACCACAGTCAGTGTCAGGCACACAAACACCACTGCAAATAATACCTCTATTCCCATTGCCATATATATCTGAGATGCAATTTTATCTGTGAGTGTGGTATACTCTCCCAGCAGTTCATTCACCTGTTCATACCAGTACACCGGCAGAAACTGGGATACTTTCAGAACTTTTTTGTCCATGACATTCATTGGTACAAATACACCACACAGAAAACACATTCCCAGCGAGATCACATTAGCAAATCCGCTGAGCATGTTGCTGTTCTTAATAAATATTCCCACCAGATAGGAAAGAGACAATGCCACCGCCATCATGATCAGGCTGTTCAGAAAATAATATCCCAGAGCCTCAGACTGCCAGAACTTCCTTCCATACATAATCCCGGCACCTGCAATTCCGATCCCCCAGAGAACAATTCCCATCACGCCCATTGCCAGCAGCCCTTCCATACTCTGCCGTCTTACAGGTACTGCTGAAGCTTCCATTCTTTTCTGAATATCTCCCTGGCGGAACGCGATCAGAATATAACCGACGACATAACAGAACACTCCAAGAAACAGATATGGAAGATAACGGAAATAATAGAGGTACCCCGGTTTCTCCACACTCTCAGAAGTTCCCTCCAAAGTCCGCACTTCCGAATGCGTTTCAGAGCTGATCGCCTTTCGTGCTTCTTCCTGTGAAAAGCCTGCAGCCAGATAAGTTCTTGCCATACTGAGATAACTGTTGATCTGCTGATCTACATAATAAGAAGTGTAAGACCCTGGTATCTTTGTCACCTTAAGAGCCTCATTGTCCCGGATACAGGACTGTTCAAAGTTCTCCGGAATCTGTACAATATACTCTACATTTCTGTAAAACAGGTTCTCCTGCAGCACCTCACGGTCATTCTCCAGCATCGTAATGTGGTGGATTTTTCCCAGATAATCCTTTAATCCCTGTGCCAGAATCCCACCGTCCTCATCCACAATTCCTATCTCAATACTCCTGCTCTGATAGCTGTCACTGCCCTCTTTTTCTGCTGCCGCCTGCATTGCCAGCGCCACTGCAAAAAAGATCATCAGATACATGACCACCAGGCCGATATTCTTTTTTAATATTTTCATGTATCCTTTAAATACTGTCATAACGTTCCCTCCGAATCAGCAGAAATGAAACAATCACCAATACAAGGCTCATCGCTGCCAGCGTGATCAGGCTCCGATGATAACGCGCCGTATCGTCATACACATTAATGCAGTAAAAAGCATCAGAGATCAGAGCCGCCGGATTGATCCGGTTTATAAAAGGCGCATGTTTCTCAACAATATCTTTCATATTGCTATTCATCAGTCCTGCCAGAAAACTGCATATCATAGAGATTCCCAGTATGATCCCGATTTTTGCCCCTTCTTTCATCTTTCCCAGACTTCCCACGAAGATTCCCACAGATACTCCGATCAGAGAACCCAGAAAACAGATCAGAAGCATTCTTCCCATCTGACCGTTAAAATCCAGTTTCAGTCCGTATCGCAGATACAGAAGAAGGATCACCACATCCACATATCCAAGCAGAAAACTGGAAATCAACTCGGAAAAGACCAGTTTCAGTTTATGTGTCGGTGTGACACATCTTCGCGCTGCCAGTGCTGTCAGGTTTGCCTGCAGACTGACTGCAGCACCAAATCCAATGAAACAGCCGTACAGACATCCCATAGCGATCAATGCATAGAAAAATTGCACATTTCCATCTATCGTCCTGCCTCCAAGTGAAAATTCCTGTACACCATTCTGCTGTTCCCTCATGGCTTTTAGCCCATTCATAGTCCCTTCCGGATGGATTTTTTTCATATTTTGCAGTGTACTCCTGGTATTCTCGTAGCTCTGCAGAACAGACTGCAGGATACTCTCTTCAATTCCATTGGAAGCTACTGTCAGTGCAGGCTCTGTGCCTACATAATAAATACCGGAAATTTTCTTCTCTTCCAGTTTTTCCTTTGCCTGTTCTTCTGTCATCTCTTCGGGTGACAAAAGTTGGTCATCACCATTTTTGATCTCCTCCAGAAATGTAAGGAAAATCTGATCTGCATGCTCCTCCTTAACCACAGCTACAGGTACTGTCTCAAAATCTGAATCATTGATATTTCCGAATGCAAAAAAGAACAGTGTTCCAAGAATAAGCGGAAACGCCAATGGCCAGAAAGTCATGCCAAAATTTCTCAGCTTTACTTTCACATTATAGATCAGTAAATGAAACATCCGTTTTTCCCCCTTAGTCTCTCAGCTGTTTACCTGTAATCTCCAGAAATACATCATTCAGAGTCGGCATCTCTGAGAATACTCTTCCAAACGCGATATCCTGATTTTGCAGATAATTCAGGATTCGGATCAGGTTGTGTTTCGCTCCTGTACAGCGCACGATAAGAATCTGATTTTCATAATGTACATCAAAAACATGCGATAATGCCTGAATTTCTCTTATATTTTTTTCTTCAAGAATTACTGCTTCGATGGTTATCGTCTCGCCTGTCTTGATCATCTGTTTGAGTTCCTCTTTAGTTCCTGAAGCTATGGTTCTGCCGCGATCCATAATAGCGATCCGGGTACAGATCTGTTCTATTTCTTCCATATAGTGGGATGTATAAATGATCGTGGATCCCTGCTGATTTAACTGCTGAATTCCCTCCAGAATCTTATTTCTGCTCTGCGGATCTACGGCTACCGTCGGCTCATCCAAAATGATCAGCCGTGGTTTATGAGCAATTCCACAGGCAATATTCAATCTGCGCAAAAGTCCTCCGGAAAGCTTTTTCGGACGCGTTTTTCGATAATCTTCCAGCCCGACAAACTGAATAGCATCTTCTACAAGCTGCTTTCTTTTCTTCTTGTCGCTTATGTAAAGGCCGCAGAAATAATCGATATTCTCCTGCACGGTCAGTTCTTCGAAAACCGCCACATTCTGAAGTACAATTCCAATTTGTTTCTTCACTTCATAATTATCGGGACTCATAGGTTGCCCAAAGATTTCAATCATTCCTTTATCATATTTCAGTAAAGACAGCATGCAATTGATCGCAGTTGTTTTACCCGATCCATTTGGTCCAAGCAATCCGAAAACTTCCCCTTCCCTGATATCCAGATTCAGATGATTCAGTGCTACCAGTTCTCCGTATCTCTTTACCAGATTCTCTATATGAACAATATTCTGTGCCATGTTCTCCCTCCCTGTTATCCTGAATATTTTAGATACATAATTTCTCTGATACTTCTATATTATAAGCAGATGTCGCAGTTACTCCAAGTGCAGAATGTCATTCTCTCTCCATGACAAATGTCATATCTTTCGCCATATGCATTTATTTTCTGCGTCAGTTATAGTATGATTACTGCAGAAACTTTTAAGGCAAAGGCTTTGCCTGGACAGGAGTAAAGAAAGATCATGCGTTATTTTCAGGATACCGGATTATTAATTTTATACTGTTTTCTGGCTCTTTTTTTCATTAATCCGGACAGTCGTTTTATCTTTGCACTTTTGTGTACTCTGATTCTGATATGCTGCTGTTATGTGTTTGAAAACCGCGTTTTAACGGGTATCCTGTTTCTTATTTACGGACTGATAGCTTTACGGCTGAAGGAACTTCTTTTGTTTTATCCTGTTTTTATTTATGTGATCCTGCATCAGTGTTTATGGCCATTTCTGTTATGGGCTGCAGGGATTTATTCTTACGTATATATATTTGTCGGTTCAGGTTTACCAGCCTTTTCAGACAATATTTTATACGCAGGAATTTTCGGTGCTCTGCTGTCAACTCTTCTGCAAAGAAACACTACGAACTATGAAAAACTGGAACAAAATTTCTGCCACAGCAGAGATGACAGTGAAGAACGGACGCTTCTGCTTGCAGAGAAGAATCACGCACTTCTGGAAAAACAAAACTATGAAATCTATAATGCAACCTTAAAAGAACGCAACCGTATTGCAAGGGAGATTCATGATAATGTAGGACATGTACTCTCCCGTTCCATCCTGCTTATCGGTGCTGTCAAGGCAGTAAATAAAGACGCCGGTACTGCTCCTCTGCTTGATAATCTGGAAACTTCGCTTAATTCTGCAATGAACAGTATCCGTTCCAGTGTACATGATCTGCATGATGAAGCAGTCAATCTGGAGCATGCCGTCCAAGGCCTGGTTCAGGACTTCACTTTTTGCCCTGTTATGCTCACTTACGATATGTCTGATCAGGTACCGCGAAATGTTAAATACTGCTTCATCAGTATTGTAAAAGAGGCTTTGGCAAATATTATGAAACACAGCAATGCGGACACTGTAACCATTGTTCTGCGTGAACATCCGGCATTGTATCAGCTTTGTATTGAAGATAATGGAACTTCCATTCATTATGATCCATTACATTATCCAACTTCTTCCGGGATTGGACTGGTAAATATGAAAGAACGTGTCAACTCTCTAAATGGAGAAATACAAATCAGTATCAAAAAGGGATTTCGGATTTTTATTACAATCCCCAAAATATTTTGAAAGGGTTCTTATGAATATTATAATCGTAGACGACGACAGCCTTGTGTCTGGCGCTTTAAAGACAATTCTTGAAATTAATGAAGATGTAACTGTGATTGCCACAGGCTCTGACGGGCAGGAAGCCTGTGATCTTTATCGCAGATATCAGCCGGACATCCTGCTTATGGATATCCGTATGAAAAATATGTCCGGTCTGGAGGCATCTGCTGCTATCCTGCAGGAATTTCCCCAGGCAAAGATCTTACTACTTACCACCTTCTCAGACGACGAATATATTGTAAAAGCTCTCCGACTGGGCGCAAAAGGTTATCTGCTGAAGCAGGATTATTTAAGTATCCTGCCTGCTCTGCGCGCGGTATACTCCGGTCAGACTGTATTCGGAACGGAAATCGTATCCCGCATTCCAAAACTTCTGCAAATTACAGACTCATTCAACTATAGTTCTTATGACATTAATGAAAGAGAACTTGAGATCATTGAACTGATCGCCAACGGATACAGTAATAAAGAAATTGCATTAGAACTCTTTCTGAGTGAGGGTACTGTACGTAATTATCTAAGTTCCATTCTGGATAAGCTCCAGCTCAGAGACAGAACACAGGTTGCTGTATTTTACTATCAGCATAAATAAAAGGTCAAAAGGTAATAATTTCAGAATAATTTTGGTAATCAAAAATCCCCATGAGCTTCTGTATATCTATTGTGATATACAGTACACTCATGGGGATTTTATGTGTCAGACGGATATTCGTGATCCGCTTCGCTACTCGCTTGATTTGGTTAAATTTTTTCAGAACTATTGATTATGCGTTCACCGGATTCACATGCACCATGCAATGTTTTACATCTCTGAAGTTATCCTCGATCGTATGATGAACATTCTCTGCAATATCATGTGCCTGTATCAGGGAAATATCTCCTTCTGCTGAAATTTCAATATCTACATACATCTTAGATCCGAAAAGTCTTGTCTGAAGAAGATCAATTCCCTTCACACCATTTACTTCAGAAATCACTTTCTTCATACTCTCTTCTGTTTCTTCATCACAGGAGTGGTCTACCATCTTATCTACCGCATCCTTAAAGATTTCTACAGACGCTTTCACGATCAGAATACAGATTGCCACACTGGCCAGAGGATCCAGAATCGGGAATCCAAGTCTTGCTCCCAGAATACCTACAAATGCACCGATAGAAGACATTGCATCTGAACGGTGATGCCATGCATCAGCCATTAATGCACCGGAATTAATCTTCTTCGCTGCACTTCTGGTGTACCAGAACATCCACTCTTTCGCCACAACAGAAACAACTGCTGCGATCAAAGCCAAAGTTCCCGGAATTGCAATGCTCTGTCCTGAAGTACTCTTGATAATGTTTTCAATTCCACTCATGCCAATACCAATGCCGGTTGCAAGCAACAGTCCGGACAGGATAATAGAAGATACACATTCCATTCGTTCATGTCCATACTGATGCTCTTTATCAGATTTCTTACTGGACAAATTCACACCAACGATCACCACAAATGTGCTTCCTACGTCAGATGCTGAATGAATCGCATCTGAAATCATGGCACCTGAATGTGCCAGAATTCCGGCAAGTAATTTAAACAGTGAAAGTAACAGGTTCACCGCAATACTCACACCGGATACCTTCATTGCTACTTTATGTTCCCATGCGGGCTCTTCTTTTGTTGTCGTGTTATTGTTTGTCTGTGCTGACATTGCTGTCATATTTAACTGTCTTGTCTGTTCCATAACCAGGACCTCCTAAATTTTCTTTTCAAATATACGAGCTTTTGTACTTTCCTATATTTGAGTTTACAGGTTCTTCTTATGTCACATACATTGCGTCACAGTCAGGAAACATGTTTCCTTTCTGTTCCTTATCAAAGTGCGGTCTTCCCGGGGTCTTTTTGTATCTCGGAATTGCGCCTGTCTCAGAAAATCCATTCAGAGAAAATCTTTCCAAAACATACTTTCCTGAAAACAAAAAGACACACCTGCGGAACATACACTGTCCCACAGATATATCTGAAAAATTTCATATCTGCTGCCGCTTTACGCAGCCCGGCCCCACGCCCTCGAACATCTCGGGCATCGCCTGCTCAGTTTGTACTGTTGATCTCGCATTCTGTTGAATGTAATGCAGTGCAAAGAGAATTAACGTTACATATATTTGATTCACAAAATAGCATTACATGAATCAAATAACAAGTCACATTATAACAGTTTTATAAGACTGTTTCCATTTGACTTTTACTGATAATACACTATAGTATATCGGTTAGTCAAGCCAAATGTTATTGAAATTTATTATCATCAACCATCAAACAAGCGAATATTCGCAATCCGCTTCGCTACCCCCCTGATACAATACTTATGACACAATGTTCTGCAGCCATACACCCTTCTTAACCAGCACAAATCCAATCACACACTTGATCAGATCCGCCAGCTGTACACACGCATAAATAGCCAGCACATGGATTCCTGTAAAACGACTCAGCACAAACGCGATCGGTACACTGACACACCAGATAAATACACTGTCAAACAGGAAGGTAATGATCGTTTTTCCGCCGGAACGCAGTGTAAAATAAGTTGCATGCAAAAATGCATTCTGCGGCATAAAGAACGCAGTGATCATAATTAGATACTTCGCAAGCTCTCTCGCCTCATCATTAGTATTATAAAGCATCGGAAACAGTGGAGCCATAACAAACATCACAATCGCCACACAGGTACAGCACATCACAGAAAACGCGATCATCTTGTTATCCGTATCTCTCGCCTTCTTCATATCTCCTGCCCCCAGAAGCTGTCCCACAATAATCGCAACAGAATCTCCCAAGGCAATAAACACAATATTAAATACATTATTGATCGTATTTGAAATATTCAGAGAAGCAACCACATTCAGACCACGCACAGAATAACACTGTGTCAGCATTGCCATCGCGGATGCCCATAACGTCTCATTAAACAACAACGGCGTCCCCTTGATCAGAATCTTCTTCGTCAGATTCGCCGGAACTTTAAACGTACTGTACAATCCCTTCGCAAATACATTCTTCTCCGTATGTCTGTGCGTCCAGCTGATTACGATCGCAGCCTCCACATAACGTGAAAGTACTGTCGCAATAGCCGCACCGCGCACTCCCAACACCGGGAAAAAGAACACTCCATAGATTAGCAGATAGTTAAAAAGCAGATTCACACAAATCGCCACAACACCAGCCTTCATCGGAAGCACCGTCTCCCCGCACTCTCTCAGTGTACTGGAATAAATCTGTACCATCATAAAAGGCGGCAATCCCAACAGCATAATCTGCAGATACTGCTTTCCATAATTTAATGTATCCGCAATCTGCTGAGCAGTTCCCTCACCATGCAGATACATACTGATCAGATTCTCTCCCGCTGTCAAAAACAGAATAATCGTACCAATTGTCAGGATCACAGCCATCCAGAACTTATATCTGAAAGTCTGGCGCACACCTTCATTATCCTTCTGTCCGAAATACTGCGCCGTAAAAATACCCGCACCGGATACTCCACCGAAAATACACAGATTATAAACAAAAATCAACTGATTCACGATCGAAGCCCCAGACATCTGCTCCGTCCCAATCCGCCCGATCATAATATTATCCAGCAAACTTACGAAATTCGTAATCCCATTCTGGATCATGATTGGCACAGCCACAGCCAGAACCATCATATAAAACTTCTTATCACCGATAAACCTCTTCCGAAACGATGATTTCTCCTTCGTCCTCTCCATAAACCCCTTTCCCTTCATCCAATTTCACAAAAATAGACTGCCCCAACGCAGCCCAAACATCAAGTGTCGTAAAACCTACTTTACTATAAAATTCCGCACATTTCAACCCTATTGTTTCATTTTTATCAGCTTTTTTCTGCTAACACATTACTGCTCATCACATACTCAACAGCATTCATCTCATTTTAAGATCCTTACTTAATATTACTATTTTATTAGTATTATTCTCTTTTCCACATCAACCACATACCACCATCAAACCTATCCACTTTGCCAATAATCAGCGCAGAAAAAGAAATGGTTTGAATCACATCTACAGGGGATGTAGCAACTCTTAGTCTTTAGGGATTTGCGTTATGCCGGAAAAATTCACTGTCTGAGTGAAACGAGTTTGAATTTTTCCGGCATGCTTTTAGCAAATTTCCAAAGGCTTAGAGTTCCTGCCCCCGCAGCCGTGATTCAAACCATTTCTTTTTCTGCGCGTCCCTATTTAAAAAAACAAAAAAACTGCCACCTCCCCAAACGGAAAGATGACAGTTTTTCAAAAAAGTATTTGCAAGCCTATTTAATAGCACCCTCAACCATACCATTCATAATCTGCTTCTGAGCAAGCAGGAATACGATGATCATCGGAATCATTGCCAGGAGTGCTGCAGTAAGGATCAGATCCCACTGCTTAACATAAGAACCAACAAACGCCTGTACAGCAACCGGAAGAGTCTTAACCTTACCATTCTGTCCTAACATCAGAGAAGGAAGAAGGTAATCGTTCCAGATCCACATACCATTCAGAATAGTAACAGTAACAATAACCGGTTTCAGAAGCGGAAGGATAATGCGGAAGAAAGTTCCCTCAGGAGAACATCCGTCAATCGCTGCCGCTTCTTCCAGTTCATATGGAATACCTTTAATAAAACCAGTTAAGATAAATACTGTCATAGCACCACCGAATCCACAGTATGCAAATACAATACCAGGAATAGACTGAAGCATGTTGATTCCAAGGAATTTACCTACATCACGGAATGTAGAAACCAGAGGAAGCATAACTACCTGGAAAGGAATTGTCATGGATGCGATAAATGTCATGTAAATAGCTGTGGACCATTTTGTCTTGTTACGGCAGATAACCCATGCAGCCATACCGCCGAATAAAGCAAGTAATACAAGGGAAACAACTGTAATGATCGCAGATGTTCCGAATGCACTCCAGAAACTGAAGTTAGAGTTGTTGACAACGTTTGAAATATTTGTCTTAAACTGCGCAAAGCTTGCACCCGCAAAGCTTACAGGGTTTGCAACAATACCGTTCGCATTCTTAAATGTATTAATAAGTACCAGATAGAAAGGAGATAATATGTACGCTGCGATAACAATCGCAACAGCTGTAAGCACTACCTTTGGAGTTTTCTTCGTAACCATTACATTTCAACCTCCTTCTTATTGGAAATTCTAACCTGAATAATAGATACAGCAGCCAGGATAATGAAGAACAGAATAGCTTTCGCCTGACCAAGTGCATAATTGTTCTTGGAGATCGCTGTATTATAAATATTCAGAGCCAGCATCTGAGTACCATTTGTCAGATAGTTTCCGAAGAAACTTGCAACAGAACCTGTACCATTTGTCAAAGCCATGTTAACATCGAACTGTTTGAATGCTGATGTTAAGGTAAGGAATGTACAGATTGTAATTGTAGCTGCGATCATCGGAATCTTAATCTTAAATAATGTTGTAACTGCATTTGCGCCATCGATCTGAGATGCTTCCAGTACATCTTTCGGTACCTGTGTCAGACCTGTTACATAGATCAGCATGATATAACCTGCATACTGCCAGATATAAACAACGATGATAGCCATCATAGCTGTGTTTGTCTTTGACAGAAGTGAAATATTATTTGTCATCTTGATCAGTACGTTGTTAAATACGAACTGCCATACATAACCAAGTACGATACCGCCGATCAGGTTTGGCAGAAAATAGGAAGCTCTGAAGAATGAGAGTCCCTTAATCTTAGAGGTACAGAGTAATGCAAGCATAAACGCTACTACATTTACCAGGACCATATTCAGAACTACAAACAGAATTGTGATGATCAGTGACCAGAGGAAACTTGGTTCACTGAACATTGCCTTATAGTTTGCAAATCCTATAAATCCTGTCATCTTGATTCCATTCCAGTCTGTAAAGGAATAGAATACACCAAGGCACAATGGAATAATAACTGTTACTACAAATGTAAATAACAACGGAAATACAAATATAAAGTTAACGATGCTTCTGTGATGTTTTAATGTTGGGAATAAATACATTCCCAGTAAGATGCCGATTGCACCGATGATCAGCGCCGGACCTCTCCAGCCAGCTCCGCTTCCGGAAATATCCTGAATCAATGCTACTGCGAGTAAAATAATACCGGCTATCAGGCATACCATGGAAATTGCTTTTTTACTAGCACTGTTTGTATTCATTTTGCCTTCATCCTTCCTATTTCTTATTTCAAAGCAAAAATCAATGCGTCTTAGACTTTTTTGCGTACCTGGATAAAGGTCTGTCGGACCTTTACTCAGGTATGCAGCGCAAATAAAAGTGGGCGGCAACATAAGCGCCGCCCATCAGATATCAATTATTAGTTTGCATATGCACTTTCAAGAACCTGCTGCATTGTCTTTACAAAGCCTTCTTCATCAAGGCTTCCAGCTGCATAGTCAGCAAATACCTGACCTGTGTAGTTCTGTGCAATACCTTCTTTAAATCCAGGAATTGACCAGTGCCATGCAGATGTCTTTCCTGCGCTCTGATAATCAGTAATTGTCTGAGCAAATGGATCATCACCAACGATTGTGCAGGATTTGAACGGGCTTACGAATCCGGCTTCTTTTACAAGAACTTCCTGAGCTTCGTCTGTTGTCAGCCACTGAAGGAATGCTTCTGCTGCTTCTACATTACCATCTTTATATACAGACCACCAGGATGGGGAGCTTGTAAGGATTGTGTCGATTCCGTCTTCGAATGCATATGGAACCATACCAACTTCGAAATTTCCAGCTTCTTTGTAAGCATCAGCATCGTCACCAACCATTGTGGCACCAATCCAGGAACCCTGTGTAACAAATGCATATTTACCTGATGAGAAGTTCAGAATCTGCTGATCATATGTACCGGATACAAGGAGTGCCGGATCAGAATACTGATTCAGAAGACCTACAAATTTAGCAAAATCTGTAAAACGTGCTTCGTCAAGTTTACCACCGTCATTGAGCATATCAATGTAAGTAGTATCATCTCTGTCAAGACCTGCATCCAGATAGTTTCCAAATAAATGGTTACCTGTTGACCAGTAAAGGTTAACTGGTTCTGCTGCATAACCTACAACTGCTGTCAGTCCAAGTTCATCTTTCTTGGAGTCGATTGTCTCGAATGCTTTCTGAATTGCATCCGGACTTGTTAATGTGGAAGGATCAACTCCTGCTTTATCAAGGATATCTTTATTATAAGCAAGACCAATTGCTTCTGTTGTATATGGGAAACCGATTGTACCCTGGCTCTCATCAACATAAGCTGCATCTGTATCAGAAGCCCATTCCTGATCGCTCATATCTACTAACATATCTGTCCAGTTAGCAAAGTCTGCTCCACTACCATTTACGAAGATATCAGGCATGTTATCTGACTGATAGTATCCTTTCAGAGTACCCTGAATATCGATTCCGCCGCCCATGGATTCGATTTCTACTTTAGTTCCTGTTTCTTTCTCATACATTTCAGCTAATTTCTTCAGCTGAGCGTCAACTTCGATCTTACCGTTTACAAGACGAATACTGTCACCGTCTGCTGCCTGTACGGATACTGCTGCCGGAACCATTGATGCGATCATAGATACTGCTAAAAGTGTTGCAAATACTTTTTTCTTCATTTTCGTCACCTCGTCATTTTTTTAACTGTTTCTTTTTACCTTTTGCGCATAAGGTTTTTCGATAGTTGTATAATACCACTTTATCTCTGAAATAGCAAGACCTTTTTCGCATAAGTTTGAATTTTTTTATCTTTCTTTTTCGTCATTTGTTAAATATGCACAATTTCTTTTTTCTATCTTATTACACTATGTCCAAAAAAGTGCTACTTTGAGGTCAAAAAAATGCATGTTCTTTGGATTGCCTCCTGTGACTTGTGCCTGTTTTTCATTCACCAAACAAGTAAAAACGTTGCTGTTCACTCCGTTCACAGTAATGTAAAAACTTCTGTGCAGAACATTACGGAGTAATTTCCTGTAACATAATAAAACCGGCAAAAGCCGGAAGTCTTGCTTCCTCTTTTGCCGGTTTTTATTAATTTTCTACTTTTAAGAATGTAGCGGATGCTGCCGGTACTTTCCATTTACCATCTGCATAAGCTGCTTCTCCATTATTGGAATAGACTGACTGCGCATGCTGCGGAATCTGTGCATCACATTCCACATCCTGTCCGGATGGGTTGAGTACAATATAAATCGTCTCATCTTTTCCGGTTCTTTTGTATACTAACGGGTATGCAGATTCTTTTACATATACAAATTCCATAGGTGCTGTATTCTGTAATGCCTGATGTTCTTTTCTCACTGCGATCAGTTTCTTCACTTCATCATACAGGCTATTCTTTCCTGCAAGTGCGTCCTCTGCGGTCGGACGGTCTTCATCAGGATCGATCTGAATGTAAAGTTCTTCCGGTTTACAGCTTGAGAATCCTGCATTTGCGCTGTGATCCCACTGCATTGGGCTTCTGGATCCTGTGCGGTTGAAACCACCCTCCACAGATTTGATTCCTGAGAGATATTTCATACCGATTTCATCACCGTAATAGATGAAAGGTGCACCAGGTACAGATAACAGGAATGCAAATGCGATCTTAATTTCTTCATCATCCAGAGTTTCTTTAATACGGATCATATCGTGGTTTCCGGATGGAATACAGATCAGTCCTTCTCTGTTGGTAGCTGCATAGTTTTCTTCATAAGTTTTGACAAATTCAGAGATATCTCCTTTTCCTCTCCTTGAGAAGTATGGTTCTTCTACACGGAACAGGTCAAGATAATGAGATGGTCCGAAGTGAAGAAGGAAATCCATATGGAATCCGCCTCTTAATGAGCGGCCCGGCTCGCCCCACTCAGAAAGAAGTGCACATTCCGGGAATTCTTCATCCATAAATTTACGGAAGTCCTGCCATAATGCGATAGTTCCTTCCTGGTCATCATCGTTCTTTACCAGAGATCCTGCCATATCTACACGGAAACCATCACATCCCATAGACATCCAGAAACGCATAACATCTTTCATTGCTTCTCTTGTTGCCATTGGTCCAGGTGCATCCATTGGCTGCTGCCATTCTTTATCACATCTTGCGAAGCCAAAGTTCAGAGCTGGCTGTACAGAGAAAAAGTTTACTGCACAGCAGCCATTTCTGTCGGAAAATCCTCGAATGCTTCCTGTGATACTTCCTACATCCTTGAAATCATCCCATACATTATTGGTCCATACATAACGGTCTGTATATTCATTTTTCTCTGCCTTGCAGGATTCTCTGAACCATTCATGATCTGTAGAAGTGTGTCCCGGTACGAGATCAAGCAGGACTTTCATTCCTTTTTCATGAGCTTTCCGGAACAGTTCTTTTAAATCCTCATTTGTTCCGTAACGTGGAGCTACTTTCTTGTAATCTGCCACGTCATAGCCTGCATCATAAAACGGAGAAGCAAAACACGGATTTAACCAGATTCCGTCACATCCTAAATCTTTAATATAATCCAGTTTGCGGATGATTCCCTGGATGTTTCCGATTCCGTCTCCGTCTGTATCCAGAAAAGTCTGCGGATAAATTTCATAAAATACGATGTTCTCTAACCATGATGGCATTCCCATTGTAAAAATCCTCCTTAAATCTTAGTTTTTTCTTGTATGCCTGCGCAACTGGTCATACAGCAAAAAAATTCTGATATACGAAAAAACTCTTGTATTTTGTAGCAACTTTCTTTTAGTAATTTGATTATATCGCGATTATCCAGGAATCTCCACTGAAATTTTGACTTATTTTTATATTATTTTGACTTTTCATCCAGAAACAATAAAGTTTCTGAAGTCTTTCAATTTGCAATTTATAATTATATATCCAATATTTTTTCACACAACAAAACAGCACTTCAAGTCTGAAACCCGAAATGCTGTTTTGTTATTCTATGTATTTTGTTTTATTTTCATTTAGTTTAACTATGCTGCCTGACTTTTTTTCTTATTTGTCACTGTAAGCAGATGGCTCTTGATCAGTACAGGACGTACTGCATTGTAGATCACTGCTACCAGGATCACAGAAACAACTGCATTGAATAAAGTTGCCGCTGCGCTCATTTTTGCAAGTGCTTCAGCAAGTTCCTGAGGCTGTCCGAGAATATACTGTTTGTAGAAATATCCTACGATCGGATCTGCCACTACATTAAAGGCAAGTCCTGCGATGGAAGCGATGAGACTCCATTTAAATACATAAGCCTTATCTGTACTTTCGTTAATCTTTGCATATTTATGTGCTACCAGTCCTGTGATAAGACCGATGCAGAATTTCAGGACAAATGTTTTCGGTGCACCTGTGATATATACAGGATCCATCAGGTCCGCAATTCCCATTCCGATCGCACCGGATAATCCGCCGTACACACCGCCGATCAGAAGTGCTGCCAGTACGCAGAATGCATTTCCGATATGAATAGAAGTTGCGTCCCCGCCAGGTACCGGAATCTTAATCTGCAGGAATGTAAAAGATACATAGCATAATGCAGCCATTAATGCTGTCTCCGCCAGTTTCGTTACTGTGCTGTTTTGTGTGTTCATAATAATTTCCCCTCTCGTGCTGCCTATTTGTGATGACATATTTACCCAGTTCTTACAAGCATTTTAACCACTGTACACTCTGTATTCAGTCACTTTAGTATGATAATCTATCAACACATAGCGGTATGATACACCGTATTTTTTTTCATTTCAATGACCAGTTTCTTCAATTTTTTAGAGGTCAGATTAAGTTCAGACAAAATACATTGTCAGCAATCCCCCCCTCAACTCTGTACTTTGCCAAATAATATGTACAGAAAAAATCCTGCCTGCGGACATAATAAAGCCTTCTGCTCACACGGTATTCACATGAAAACAGAAGGCTTCATAATATTTACAATATCACTCTCAGGCTTTTATTCAGTCTGATTCTATTTTTAGTTAAATTCTTGCTACGCCAGATTTTCTTGCAGCTTCTGCTACAGCTTTCGCTACAGCGTCTTTTACACGTGGGTCAAATGCTGCCGGAAGAATGTATTCTGCGCTTAATTCTTCATCACTTACCAAACCTGCGATGGCATATGCTGCTGCAACTTTCATTTCATCGTTAACATCTGATGCTCTTGCATCCAGTACACCACGGAAGAGTCCCGGGAAGCAAAGTACGTTATTTACCTGGTTCGGATAGTCGGAACGACCTGTAGAAACAACTGCTGCGCCTGCTGCTTTTGCTTCGTCTGGGAAAATCTCAGGTGTCGGGTTAGCACATGCAAAGATGATCGGGTCTTTTGCCATTGTGCGGACCATATCCTGTGTCAGTGTTCCAGGTGCGGATACACCGATGAAGATGTCTGCGCCTTTGATCACTTCTGCAAGAGTACCTTTCTCTTTGTTGAAGTTTGTGATCTTGGCCATTTCTTCTTTGATCGGGTTTAATCCTTCTCTGCCTTCGTAGATCGCACCTTTTCTGTCTGTCATGATTACGTTCTTAAGTCCCATGGACATTAACAGTTTGATGATAGCGATACCTGCTGCACCTGCTCCAGAAGTAACGATCTTAACTTCATCAAGTTTCTTGCCAACCAGTTTCAAAGCGTTGATCACACCTGCAAGTGTGATAACTGCTGTTCCGTGCTGGTCATCATGGAAGATCGGAATATCGCAGCACTCTTTCAGTTTCTTTTCGATCTCAAAGCATCTTGGTGCGGAAATATCCTCAAGGTTAATTCCACCGAATGATCCTGCCAGAAGGCTTACTGTCTTAACGATCTCATCAACGTCTTTGCTTCGAACGCAAAGCGGAATGGCATCTACGCCACCAAATTCTTTAAAGAGCACACATTTTCCTTCCATAACAGGCATACCTGCTTCCGGTCCGATATCTCCAAGTCCAAGTACTGCTGTTCCGTCTGTAACAACAGCAACAGTGTTCCAGCGTCTTGTTAATTCATAACTCTTATTTACATCCTTCTGGATTTCCAGACAAGGCTGTGCAACACCTGGTGTGTAAGCAAGGCTTAAAGCATCTTTGGAATCAACTTTTGCTCTTGATACAACCTCAATTTTACCTTTTAAGTCATAATGCATTTTTAAAGATTCTTTTGCGTAATCCATTTTCAATTTGGCTCCCTTCTGCACTCTTTTTTTGAGACGCCTATATTGTAACATTTACTGATTGAGGATGCTACTGTTTTTTGTGTGAAATATTGACTATTTTTTATCAAAGTAGGGGAAGCTACTCAAAATGTACTTCCGCACTGGCAATGGCACGCTTGTCTAAAAGCTGTTTAAAGGTCTTAGCCTTTGCTTTTTCTTCGTAGTCTTCGGACCAGTAGTAGCCTTTCAGTTCGTCCATGTATTCATAATAGTCGCAGAGATATACATAAACTGTAGAAACATCTCTGTCCTGTATTGCATAGGTGTCAGCATTACTGTTTGACACGCCGCCATATGGCATGATATCTCCATTGGCATCCAGCATAACAGCAACATACTTTGTTTCCGGATCCTGCAGATTCATAGTGATCTCAAATGGTGTTTTTGTAACAGAGATAACACCGTCTCCATTTTCATCCACCACATTTACCTCTTTCTCAACAGTATCTGAAGTATTTTTTTCAACATCCACGCTGAACTTCCAGTCACCTTTCAGTGTCCATGAGTTATATTTGTTTGTACCTTGGCTCATATCAGGATAACGTTCGTAATACTCATTCCACATCTCTGTGAAAAACTGATGTTCCAGATCTTTCTGCTCTTCTGTCAGGCTTTCATAGTCTGCATCATCTGTACTGATTCCATGCTCTGCCATTTTCTGATTATATTCATCCCACAGATCCTGTGGAATATCCGGAGTAGTATCCTGTTCCTCCGGAAGCGTGCCGGAAATATCTTTCAGATCCAGATCCATGCTGAATTTATCAGGTACTTTGATATCTTTCACATAGTCACTGATTGCCGGTCCTCCCACTTCAGATAATTTCTCATCACTGTATTCATCCATCCCCAGTGCCTGAGCCCAATCACTGTCAAAATCTGAGTCTACATCAATACCTTTTTCTTTTAAAAAAGCATTACGCGCCTCATAAAATTTTGCCCATCCTGAATCATCCACTGTCATATCTTCTACAGGAATACGCAAAACACCTGCATAAGTATTCTCATCCAGCATTTTTCCATCCAGATAAGCATTAGAAATATTAGATTTTTCATCCATATAGTCGTATTTTACTGTAGACTCCCAATCGAACTGAATACTTGGTTTCCCATCAACCCCAAGGAAAGTATCCGGGAATTTGTCCTCTGTATGAATTGTCATGGACAGATACATTGCCAGATCATTACAGTATACCTCTGAAAGTGTAACCGTAGTTCCATCTACTGTTTTACTGTAAGATTCATTAGATGCTGTTTTATCTACTGTCTCCTGATTCTCACCCTGATCTGTTTTCGCATTTTTGCTGATATCCTGATTTTCTTCAGAATCTGCATCCTGTGTATCTCCTGCAGGTTCTGTCAGTTGTTTTGCATATTTAGAATAATCCCCATAGAATCCCAGAGAATTACCAATTTGTTCAAATACATTTCCAACCAGAGGAATATTCTCTGCAAATGCAGGATTTGTGATACATACTGCGGAGAATACGGCTGCAGCTGCGGTCATACCAAGGGCTGCTTTGTATACTGTTTTGAATCTCCTATACGGTTTTGCTGTTCCTGTTGTTTTCTTTCTAGAACTTCCTGCTGATTTTTCTGGTAATCTTCGTGTTGTATCTTTTATATTTTCTGTATGATTTCCGGTATCTTTGCTGTTATTCATAGTTATCAGGCCTACAATTTCCCTGCTGTCTTCTTTTACTGCCTCTTTCTCTGTACTTTCTGTATTCTCTTTATTTTCCGAAACAGCCGCCATTTCCCTGATTCTGGCAAACGCTGCACTCTTTGCGTCTTCTGCCTGTTTAGGTAATGGGAAATCTGCCTGCATGATTTCCTCAATGGCATTGTTATCTCTGTTATTGCTATTTCTGTTATTCTTTTCTTTGTCAAAATCAAATTTCTTCGCCATGCTCACTTCATCCCTTTCTTGCACTTACTACTATACTTCCAGTTGTCCCTGCCTGCGTTTTCAGGATTCCATTTCGGTCACCTGCAGATCTTTCTTCTATCTTCAGCAGTTTTCTGGATTTCGTCTGCTGTGTTTTTTCCTGCAAGTCAGCACTTTCTGCTGGTGCATATTCCTGCTTCAGCTGCACACGGGCTCTTACCAGTCTGGTTTTTACTGTGTTTTTATTCATGTTCAATATAGAAGCAATGTCTGCGATCCGAAATCCCTCTACATAATACAGAACCAGTATGATCCTGTAAGATTCGTCCAGCATCCCGAGCATTTCCTTAAACTCAAATTCCGCAATGGACATGTCCTGTCCCGGGACTTCCGGGAGTTCTTCGGCTCTGCTGAAGTTCTTATAATGCCTGTGGATCTTGTTGCATTCATTGATCAGAATGCGGATCATCCAGGTTTTGAAATACTCAGGATTTTTCAGAGTATGTATTTTTTCAAAGCAGGTAAGTATGGTATCCTGCATGGCATCTGCGGCATCCTCATCATTATCCAGGATTCCCCTCGCCACCTTGTACATTGCCAGAGAATTCTTTTCCATCAGTTCAAGAAATGCATCTGCATCTCCGGCGATGGAGCGTTTTACCAACTGTATCAAATGCTGATCCTCCTTGCTTAGAGTTTTGTGTCTTACTGTTTACTTCATATCCAGTAGTTCTTATGTTTTTACAAATATGTTTCATTCGAATGAAGCTTTGTTGTTTTGTTTTACACTTATTAGATGGGAAATTATAGAGAAAAGTTTCATATCTTTTATATAAATTTTCAGGTGTCAGATTTTTTATATTTATTATAACCTCTCATCCACATATAGTTGTAATGCAAATAAGTTATAAGTCCTGAATTTTTTCCACAAAAAAACTGGCACATTTCTGCACCAGTTTTTTTACCATTCTTAATATTTTCTTTTTATTCTTCAGCATTTAATCTTTTCTGATACATGGACTGAAGCAGGAATTTTCCTGTCTCTGTTTTGAATACTTTTTCCAGCATGTTTCTCACATTATTTCCGGAGAAATTACTCTCATCTGCATTTACCAGATAATCAGCTTCTATCATGATCTGATAGTCAATGCCATCGATTCCCTTTATTGTATGATGATGGCTTACAATGTAAGAAACACGATCTATAAATTCTTTTGGCAGATGTGAATCTGCGAAAAATTCTTCTATCAGTGCCGCACTCTCTTCTTCCTGATGCTTGCCGTTAGTGTTTCCGTATTTCACTCTGCAAAGAGGACAGGCAATATCATGCACAACCGCAGTCACCTCCACCAACTTCTGCATCTCCGGTGTCAGATTTTCGCCCTCTGCGATTGTTTTTGCATATGCATATACTTTCATAAAATGGTTGATGTCATGGAGGTTTCCCTTTGAATACTCTACCATTTTTTTTACGACTTCTGCTACTGTCATGTTTTATTCCTGCCTTTCTCTTGTGAACTACTCGGCAACTGAGTTACCAGAGCATCTGATTAAGGTGCAATAGCACCTTAGGTTCAGGGTGTGTCCATGACACCAATACTGCTTGCCTTTTCCGGCTATACAGCTACTTTTATAATCTTTGGATCTTTTAGTCCGGTTACGGACACCTCTCTTTTGCTTTTTATTACACAAAGATATTTTCTCATAATATTAAATGCCCCCACTGCATCTGCATTATAGTTCCCTGTTTCATCACAATATAAACCGCGCTTTTTACGGTTAGATGGCTCTGCACATGATCTGGAAACCTCCCTGGACAGCGGACTGCACTGACTGGTATAGGATTCTTCCTGTTTTACCAGACGGATCCCGTATAATCCCAGCTTATACTCCAGCATCCCGGTGAGCTTTTCATATGGCAGTTCATGCAGTTTCTGGTTCACCTTATGTCCCAGATCCTTTCCCTGGCGTATATTATGGATATCCCCAAGGATCACACAGGTGATCTCTTTCTCCCTGCAATATCCCACAATGTATCTGGTGATCTTATGGAGATAGTCTTTGACTGCCTGCCGTTTCTTTCTGTGAAGCCTGCGGATATGGCAGGATGTTTTCGGATAACGGATCCCCTGGCTGTCCTGCTGGCTGTACCACTGAGACTGTACCCTCGCAATCTCTTTATGATAATAATGGCACAGGGACAGATATTTTCTTCCAAGAATAAAAGATGACCCATTTCCCAGGTCATAACAGGTCATCAGATTATGCAGTCCCAGATCGATGG
>ENA-OQKY01000599-OQKY01000599.1-human-gut-metagenome-genome-assembly--contig:-NODE-599-length-31556-cov-4.732922_pt1 | contig 31556 bp, 33 predicted proteins | sample MGYA00242652_ERZ504805 | MGnify/ENA primary metagenome ERZ504805 (study PRJEB26092, sample SAMD00036400) | human gut metagenome | host: Homo sapiens | study: EMG produced TPA metagenomics assembly of... | reverse complement strand
GGTACAGGCGTGTATTCCAGACTGTCCCCGGCCGCGTTGGCGCCCGCAGTCTTGCCCTGTTCCACAGCCTCGGGCCAGATGCCGTAATTCCCATCATGGTACTGTGCACAGTCGCCGCAGGCATAGACGCCGGAAACCGAGGTCTCCATGCGCTCGTTGACAACTACTCCCTTCTTTGTCTCCAATCCCATCTTCTTTGCCAGCTCTATGTTGGCGCGGATGCCTGCGGACACAATCACCATCCCGGCTTCCACCACTTCCCCTGTTTTCAGACGGACACCGCTCACATGGCCGTCCCCCTCGATGGCTTCCACATTGACGCCGGTGCGGATCACCACCCCGGCTTTGGATGCTATTATCTTCAACTGCTCCCCGGAGCTCTCATCCATCTGACGTCCCATCAGGGATGGAGCCATTTCAAGCACCGTCACCTCAAGGCCTGCCTTCTTAAGCTCCCATGCTGCTTCCAGTCCCAGAACACCGCCTCCGATGACCACGGCCTTCTCCGTGCTCTTCATCAGATCCTCCACCCTTCTGACATCAGAAAGCCGTCTGATTGCCGCCACCTCCGGTAACCCGCTTCCTTCCATCGGCGGAATAAAGCATTCACTTCCCAGCGCGTATATCAGCTTCGTGAAACGCAGCTTTGTTCCGTCGTCAAGAAGCGCTTGCCTGGCATCCGTATCAACGCTCTCCACCCGTTTTCCCAGCATCTGGTGCACCTGATTTTCCTCATACCATGGGGCATCCACCATAGCTATCTGCTCCGGCTCCAGGCCTGCGACCAGGGATTTGGTCAGCATGGGACGGTTGTAGGACGGATAGGGCTCCTCGGATACCATAGTAATCCGTCCTGTGGCATCCCTCTCCCGGATGGCTTTGGCAGCATTAAATCCGGCTGCGCCGTTACCGAGAATCAGATAGTCGTTTGCCGTGTTATTGGTAAAATCATTTGCCGCATCCTCCACCGGCACAAAGTTCTCCCGGCCCACGCCGCAGACAGGACAAATCTCGATGGAGGAATCAAAAATCTCCCCGCAAACCAGGCATTTAACCAGCCTCCTGCCGCCCTTTGCCGCCGCTGTCCCCGGCTTCTTGGACTGCACCAGACACCCGAACTGATATCCGAACTCATAGGCACCCACCAAATCTGCATCCGAGGGTTTAAACCTCACCTTAAATCCGTCTACCACCTTCATTTTCAACTGTTTCAGGCGCTCCGTGATATGGGGTACGCCCTCGCCGCTCCAGCCGTAGCTGCCGAACGCTCCCGCATATTTTCCGCCGTGGGTCACGCTGAACATGCCCAGCGTCAAATCCCATATAGGACGCAGCGCCTCGGCAATGATGGTGGGCGTGCCAAACAGCATTCCGTCTGCAAACTGCAACTCCTCCTGCACCTTCGCCGCGTCGGCCGTCACCATATCGTAGCTGCGCACGTCAATATCACCGCTGTCGGCAATTCCCTGTGCAATCTTCTCCGCCAGCATTCCCGTATACCCGTAGGCGCTTACGTAGGGGATGATAACGGTCTTCTTCCTGTTCGGATTCACCACTGTGGACCATTCCCGGTAAAGGGCCATCACCTGCTTAATTCTGTCCCCCACCAGCACCGGGCCGTGGCCCGTGCACACCATGCTGATATCCAGAGACTCCACCCGGTCCAAAGCCTTCAGCATAAACGGTTTATACGGTCCGATAATACAGTCAAAATAGTAGCGCAGCGCCTTTAAATAATCGTCCTCATTCTCAATCTTATCCGACACCACCTCTTTCAGGCAGTAGTGGGAGCCAAAGGAATCACAGGTCACCAGAATCTGCTCCTCCTCGATAAATGTGTACATGGTATCCGGCCAGTGCAGATTGGGAACCAGCATAAAATGCAGTGTCCGCTTGCCAATGGTCATCCGCTGGTCGTCCTTCACCGCAATGCTGACAAAGTCCCGGTTCACGATTTCTTTTAAGAAACTAATGGCACAGGGAGTGGCCAGTATCTTCATCTGGGGACTGTAATCCAGCAGCCGCTCCACACTCCCCGCATGGTCCGGCTCCGTGTGGCTGGTTACCAGATAATCAATCTTCGTGACATCTATGACCTCTTTTAATTTTTCCAGATAATCGTCAAAAAACCTGGCCTTTGCCGTCTCAAACAACACCACCTTATCCCCTGTTTTCATCACATAGGAATTATAGGTGGTGCCAAACTCCGTATACATCACAATATCAAACACACGCAGCTTGTCGTCAATAATACCCGTCCAGCAGAACCCGTCTCTCAATTTAATCGCTTCCATGGTCAGCACCTCTCCTTTACATACATTTATTATAGGGCATATGTTATTTTATGATTCCACTTTAACGCAAATCCCACCCTGTGTCTATTGCATTTGCCACATATTGGCAAACAATTGTCAATCTTTTTCCGGAATCTGCCCAGCTATTTTTTGAGAACTCTGCCTCTCACAATATCATGAAATCATTTTAATTTCGTGTCATAAATGATGCTTCTGATTTTGAACTCAAAAGGCGCCCCAGCCAAGCTGGAGCGCCCTTACATGCGTCACTATTTGGTTATAAATACTTTATCCTCTGTTCCAGCCCTTTCTTTATCAGCTCCATATCCGATGCAACATAAAAACAGCCAATGCCATTTTCTTTCCCGCGTTCTATTTCCTCCTCTGTAAAGGTTTTATCCAGTGCAGTCTTTCCCGCCCCAATAATTTTCTGATAGATATTCATTTTTAACCTTTGGACATCTATATTATGAATATCTCCCGGAACACCACAGGCATATGTTAAATCCATTGTCCCAACCGACAGAAAATCCAGCTCCGGTATTTTTAATATCTCATCCAAATCCGCAATAGCCGTTGCCGTCTCAATGATCGCGCCGATGATTGTACTCCTGTTCTGCGCTCTAGGGAATTCAGAGACCCCCGTCCCGCTCAGTCCGTAATGATTATTTCTGGATTCCGTACTCACTCCCCGCTCTCCCACAGGCGGATACTTGACAGCTTTTACCAACTCTCTTACCTGGGACGAGTCAACTGTATCCGCCAAAAGGATTCCGCCCGCTCCGCCGTCCATAAGCCGTCCAATCTTTTCCCTGTCAATTTGCGACACCCGTATGAGGCAGGGACATCCATAGCAGCCGGCGGCCCTGATTATGTGAAGCATGGTTTCCTCATTAAACACATAGTGTTCCTGATCGATCACAAGCAGACCCACACCTTCCCCAGCCATCCCCTCCGCAATGGACGGGTCCGGTATTCTTAAGAACGCACAGGCAATCCTTTGATGTTTCATCATTTTCTCTTTCACATCTGTCATTATTTTCATTGACCGTTCCATCCCTTCAGAACAACACAGGCCGGGGCCGGCACATTCTGTCTGCTGCAAACCTTCCCCAGATGCCCCGATTCCTTATTCCGTTCAATGACACAAAGCTCATTCGAATCCTTGTTGGCCACAACGATGGCCTCTTCTCTGATTCCAAAGCAGATATGTCTGGGCCCCTTTCCGCCGCAGTCAAAGTATCCCAAAACTTCCAGTCTGCCTGTTTCTTTTGAAATAGTAAATGCGCTGATTGTATCATGCCCTCTGTTGGATGAATACAAAAATCTGCCGTCACCGGAAATAATCAATTCAGCGCAGTAGCTGATACCATGATACTCTTTGGGCAGTACAGAGATAGTCTGCGTCTGCTGGAAGGTTCTGTCTGAAGAGTTATAGTCATAAACATAAATATGATTCCCAATTTCAGTCAGCAGATACGCCACCGGCAATGATGGATGAAAGACCAGATGCCGTGGGCCTTCTCCCGGCTTCACATCCAAAGAGGGCTGTTTACTGTTAGGGCTTAAAATTCCGCTCCCCCTGTCAAAATCATAATTCATGACTTTATCGGTTCCTAAATCCGGCACCAAAACTCCCTTTCCATCCGGAGTATACCTGGACGAATGTGCATGAGCGCTTTCCTGACGGCGGGGCACCACGCTATGACCCTGATGGAATATCTGTTGTGTGGGAACCATTCTCCCATCTGACTCATACCGGGCAACCAGCACACTGCCGCTTAAGTATCCCGCCCCTATCACATAATTTCCAACAGGGTCGGTGCAGATATGGGCGCATTTTGCTCCCTTTGCGTTTACCGCATCCGCCAGTGATAAGCTTCCGTCCTCATGGATGCGGTAAGAACGAATGACCTGATAATCTTTTCTTTCATTTTCCGCAAACAGCAGATTATCTTTTATGGCCAGGAATGCCGGATCAATCTCATCCCCGCCGAAAACCCCCAGGGGATGAAGTTTGTTGGTTTCCTCGTCCATGCGGTATATGTATATCCCTTTACTTCCCGTCACTTCCAGATCACTGTGCATTCCTCCGGTGTACGTACCTGTGTATAAGTAATACGTCATATTCTCTTCCTTATTTTCAATATTCATCGGCCCATTTCCATTCGCTTTTTTTCTTTATGTAACCCCATGTATAAGCGTCTGTTCCTGCCTCGCCTATACTTTCCGGGAATCCCGGTATGGTCAGCCCGCCATCCACCAGCAGAGTTGCTCCGGTAATGTAGGATGCTTTTTCTGATGCCAAAAATGCCACTGCCTCAGCAATATCCTTGGCATTTCCTTTTCTTCCCAGCGGAATTCTCTCCGCAAACGCCTCCTTTGCGTCTGCCACTTCAGCAGGCATTCCGGATTCCAGCAATTCCTCCCTTGTACGAACCGCAATTGCTCCAGGCTCCACAGAATTGACCCGGATGCCAAAAGGGGCCAGGTCCAGGCAAAAACATTTAGTCATCTGATTGATTCCCGCTTTAAATCCGCTGTATAGGCCCGCATTTGGCATAGCCCTTTCTGCGCGCATGGATGATATCATAATAATATTACCGCGGACCTCATGCTTTGCCATATATCTTGCGGCCTCTCTGGTACATAAAATAGCGGCTCGCAGATCGGCTCGCATAAGCCTATCCATTTAGCCGGTATCAATATCCAGGATACTGCCTCCCAATCCAGGACGGATCGCATTGTTGACCAGCAAATCCACACCTCCCAGTTTATCTATGGATTCATGGACAAAACATTCCGCAGCCCCTTCCTCTTCAAATACGGCCCGCATAACATGACATTCTCTTCCAAAACGTTCCCTGATCTGCCTGGCTGTTTCCTCGGCACAGTCCGGCCTGTTTGCGTAACTGATTGCCAAATCATATCCCTCTTCGGCCAGCTTCACAGAAATCCCTGCCCCAATCCCTCTTCCGCCTCCGCTGACAATAGCTCTTTTCTTTTCCATATCCTAACCCTCCCTGAATCTGTATTTTTTAATCAATCCACGTATTTCTTCCTGGTTCATCAAGGCCTGTATCAACAGTACGGCCAGTAATACAATTCCAATAATAGCCCTTTCCCAATAGGCATTTAAAAAATTCTGCAATTTGAAAATATTAGACAAGATCGCCACTACCATAGCCCCGAACATACAGCCGGAAAAGGTTCCTTTTCCTCCGCTCATGGATATCCCTCCGATGACCACAGAGGCAATGGCCAGCATATCATATCCGTCGCCAGCCCCGGCAGTCGCAGCGCCTGTCCTGGCCGCCACATTAATTCCTGCCAGACAGGCCAATACACTGCAGATGATATGTGCCGTTATCCTGGACTTAAACACGCTGATCCCCATCATCCGGGCTGCATCCTCATTACCGCCCACCGCGTAAACGCTCCTTATAATAGGAATCCGCCGGATGGAAAAAGCGCATATTCCAAATATGGCCATTAAAAACACAAAACCCAGCGGAAGCAAATTAAACAGCATTCCATGTCCCAGATATTTCATAATAAGACTGTCCGTACTTATTTTCAGCGTGATTCCATTGGTTAAAACCAGAATAAGCCCCTTTATCATAAGCTGCATGGAATAGGTTGCTATCATTGGCGGGAATTTTACTTTTGCAATGAGATATCCGTTTATCGTGCCCACGGCAACACCAAAGAGTACAGCTGCGGCCAATGCCAGCGCAAAGGAATAGGGCAGCAGCCAGACTGTTATATAACCTGACATGGCCACCGTGGCCGCAACGCTCAAATCAATGGATCCGCTGATTATAACAAACGCCATCCCATAGGCAAGCAGCGCGTTCGTTACAGTCTGGCGCAGTATGTTTTGCATGTTTGAATGACTAAGAAACAATCCGGGATTAAAGACAATCCCCACGCAAAATACCAGTACCAGCGCCAGCACTCCTGAAGATACATGAAAACCGGCCTGTGTGCATCTTTTTTTACTTAGATTCATCCCTTTATGCCTCCTTCATTTTCTTCAGATTTTGAAATACCACTGCTGCAATAATAATGGCTGCTGTTATAATATAAGACCATTGTTCGGAAATGTTATTCATATTAATCATAATGGTAATAATCTGTAAAATAAATACACCAAAAACCGTGCCCACAAAATTCGGCCTTCCGCCTGTTATCGAAGTCCCGCCTATTACTGTTGCCGCAATTGCGTCCATCTCCATCAAAATCCCCAAAGCCATAGGATCTGCGCTGGACACGCTTCCCGCGTCAAATATGCCTGCCATTGCGGTCAGCAGATTGCAGATCACATAAGCTGTCACGGTATAAAAAACAACACGTATCCCTGATTTTTTTGCCGCGTCCAGATTATCGCCGCACGCTTCTATGTAAATACCAAAAGGAGTTTTCCTGACCACCAATACTGCTGCCGCCAGTGGAATCAGAACCAAAAACAGCTGTATCGGAACCACACCGCCAAAGAACTTCATATAGCAAACCTCTTTCAGCCATGGGCTGCGAATCCTCACCGTGGCTCCATTGGTCAGAACCTTGGCCAGGGCACGCAGAATATACATCATCGCCATTGTGGCTATCATTGGCTGGATTCGAAACCTTGCCACATTTACGCCATTGATCATTCCAATTACAAAAGCAGAGAAAAGAACAACGATAAATGAAACTGCCAATGACTCCGTACTGCGCAGAACCAATGAAAACAGCACAGCATTCCACGCAAATCCGCTTCCCAGTGATATGTCAATACCGCCGACAGCTATGACAAACGTTGTGCCGATGGCAACCAATACCAGAGATGTGCTTTGAGTCAGTATGCTTCTCACCGTATACCAGCTGGCAAAATTCCTGGTAAAAAAACAGTTCAGCAGAAACAAGAAGACAAATACCAATGGGGTTGACAATGTATTTTTATATTGTTTCAGCCTATTCATGATCCGTCTCTCCTTCCTGCGTCCGGCTGTCCGCGATTAAGTCCATAATATGTTTCTGGGTAATATCCCCACCGGTTAGCTCCCCTACGGTTTTTCCTTCCTTAATCACTGTTACCCTGTCACAGATGCTTACCACTTCAGATAAATCAGAGGAGATAAAAATAACTCCAATTCCCTTTAAGGCAATCTCGCGGATCAATGACATAATTTCCTGTTTTGCACCCACATCAATGCCTCTGGTAGGTTCGTCCAGTATCACCAGCTTAGGCCCTGTGGCCAGGCCTCTGGCCAGCAGCACTTTTTGCTGATTCCCTCCTGATAAATATTTAATTCCCTGTTCATGGGAAGGAGTCTTAATTTTAAATCTTTCAATGTAATGATTTACCAGATTTCTGCACTTTTTTTCATTAATGAACCCATACCGCGCTATTTTATCTGTGCTGCATAATATCATATTGTTTCTAACCGACATGTTGGGAACTATACCATCTACCCTTCGGTTCTCAGTACAAAACACTATTTTTTTACGCCTTGCCTGCACCGGTCCGGATATGGATGAGGGTTTTCCTTCCAGATACATGACTCCTCTGTCCATCTTTCTGCATCCTGCTATTATCTGTGCCGTTTCCGAGCGCCCGGATCCCAGCAAACCGGCAACTCCAAGTATCTCTCCCGGATAAACCTTCAGGTTAACATCCCACACCCTGGGAAGGCTTCTGGCGTGCTCAAGCTCTGCAAGAGGTATATCTTCTGATGAATACTTCTTGTCGGATGGTATTCTTATACTGCCTTCCACCTCCCGCCCCACCATCAATGTCACCAGTTTGTTCTGGTTTATGCTGCCAATCTCATAGGTCCCCACGCATTCCCCATCTTTTAATATGGTTACGGAATCACAAATCTGGAATATTTCCTCTAAACGATGGGTTATAAAAAGAAATGATACGCCCTGGTCCTTTAGTTTTCTTATGATGGAAAATAATATCTCCACCTCTTTTTTGTCCAGGGACGAGGTAGGCTCATCCAGTATCATAAGCTTGCAGTCTTTTCGCAATGCGATGGCAATGGAAATCATCTGCTGCGCGGCTGCCCCCAATTTGGAAAGTTCCATATGGGGATCCATAGATAATCCCAGCCTGTCCAGCAATCTAGCCGCCTCCCCATCAACCGCTTTCCAGTCAATGGCAATCCCTTTCATGGGGTAATCTTCCAAAACCAGATTTTCCGCCACAGACAGATAGGGAATTAAATTTAATTCCTGAAATACAGCCCTGATACCTGCATTTTGCGAATCGTATGTGCTATGAAACCCAACAGGCTTTCCTTCAAATAGAATTTGACCGCTGTCGCTAGTATATACTCCGGTCAGGATTTTGATTAAAGTTGACTTTCCCGCCCCATTTTCACCGCTTAAAGCCCGGACCTCCCCTTTCTTTACGGTAAACGATATCTTATTTAATGCCTTTACTCCGGGGAAGCTTTTGCTCACCCCCTGTATATCTAAAATATTTTCCTCTTTTATCCCCATATTGTCTCCTTCGCAGTATCTTCGGATTGGAATATATTAGAAAATAATCTTTCCGCTGTCCAGTTCATCCTGTGCGTTCCCCGGATCGCACATCCGCAGCTTCAATCCCGTAATCTTTGGATAATCCTCACCCTCCAGATATTTTGTATAATTGTCATAAAGTCCATAGACAATGGCTTCCGGATCAATAATCAGGCAGCTGCTTAATTCACCATCCAGTATAGACTCACACATTTCCATGGAAAGATCGATGCCGCAGGTCATTACATCTTTCCCCGGCGCCAGGCCAAACGCTTTTACCGCTGCAATAGCGCCCAGGATCATCTCGTCATTATGGGCATATATTACATCCACTCCACCCTGAGTGGCCTGAAGCACATTGAGCGTCATTTGCTGGGCGTCAATTCTGCTGCAATTAGCACACTGTGTAGATACAAATTCATGATCCGGTCTCTCAGCCTCAATTGTCTCCACAAATCCCTGCCCCCTGTCCAGGGACCATGACTGGGACATGGAACCAGTCAGATGAAGAATCCGCATGGTACCTTCATTTTTATAGTTCTGACTGACCCAGCGTGCCACCTCGGCTCCCTGATCATAACATTCACCGATTCCAAGAAACAGATAGTCCGTTCCCGGCTCATACCCGTCCGCTTTCGCATTAAATACAACCATATCAATGCCAGCCGCCTTCACCTTATCCATAACCGTACTGCATGCAGATGAATCCACCGGGTTAAAGAAAATCACATCCATTCCCTGTGCAATCAGATCCTCCACATCAGCTACCTGCTTTTCTACATTGTTGTCTGCATTAAGAAGGGTTACCTGGTATCCATAATCTTTGCCAATCTTTTCAAATGCCTCTGCCTGGGAAACATTAAATCCAGCGCTGACCTCAGCGTATGAAATCCCCACCTTCCTGCCCGTGTCAACCTGTGTATCTGATTCCGGTTTTGTCTCCATATCCTTGTTTTCTCCTGCAACAGACACAGACGTCTGTTCCTCCGGTGCTTTTTCTGTTTCTAAAGAACAGCCTGCCAATCCCATTGCTAAAATCCCCGCCAACAATACTACTGTAAACTTCCTCCTTCCTCTTCTCCTTTTTCGGCTGTGTTTACTGCCAAGATACCATCTCTGCGTTACCAATACGGTTTTTCTTGCAGAATCCATACACATCCTCATCCGATTCCACCGTCATATCTGTCAGCCCAGGTAATGTAATTCCTCCGTCAACTGTCAGATTAGCGCCCGTTATATAAGAGGCCTCCTCCGACGCCAGCCACAATACGGCATTGCCAATCTCCTCTGCCATCCCCTGTCTTCTCAAAGGAATTTGCTGCCTTGCAAATGTTTCTCTGTGTTTCACCTCTGATTCTTTGACCCTGTTCTCTTTGACAGCATCTTCCGAAAGCGTATCAATACATCCAGGCAGAACACAGTTAATGCGGATCCCGTACGGCGCCGCGTCCAGGGCTGCGTTTGCGCTGCTTCGCAGAATAGCCGCCTTTATTCCTCCATATAGTGAAAATTTCTGATGTGAGCTGACAGCGCTCTCCGAATCAATATTCACAATCGACCCTTTGCAGTTATTCTTGATCCAATACCGAATGGCATCCCTCATAATCAGCATATATCCCCTGTAATTTACGGACAGAACTTCATCAATATGTTCCGCCGTATATTCATACTGATACATCCTGGGAGGCATGATTGCGGCATTATTTACAACCAAATCCAGTCTGCCCATTTGTCCGGCCGCAGTCCACACCACACGTTCCACCTCCGCGGCATTGCGGAAATCAGCCTCTTGTATAAAGCACATCCTCCCCAGTTTCTCCACTTCCCGTTGTACCGTCTCTGCTTTCAGACGACTGAAATAGTATGTAAAAAAAATATCATATCCTGCCCGGGCAAGCCTTAAAACAATCCCCCTCCCAATTCCCCGTTCTCCGCCAGTGACCAAAGCAGCTTTTCCTGTTTCATCATAATGAACCATTCACTGTTTCCTCCTCCATTCTTTCATGAAATACTTTTATCATTGTATTAATTGAGAAACGCCAGCGAAGACGCTTCCTGAACCGTCACAGTATCACATACCCCTCCTATTTCTCCTAAAGCACTGTTATATTCAAGAGATACCACCTCTCCGTCTCCTTGATTGCAGACAACTATGTAACGATTATCCGGTGTAAATTCAAAAGCCCTGGGGCAATGGCCGCCGCTGGAAAAGCTTACCGGATTGGAGAGTGTACCTGTCCCGGAATCAATATCCAGGCGTATAATCCTGTCATATCCCTGCTCTGTAAAATACCCCCGCAAACTCGCAAACAAAAACCTTCCGTCCGCGGATACCTTAATTTCCGCGCCTTGAATCTCCGGTCCCTCATAAGTATCCCAAAAGCTTCGCGGTATAAGCTCTATCTTCTGCCGGCGCACAGACATAGGATCCGGCCCGTGAAACTCATAAAAATAAACCGCACATTCTAATTCCGCAAACAGGTAAAACCAATCGTGAACCGGATGAAACACGCCGTGCCTGGGTCCGTCCCCGGGATCGGCCTGATTCGTCCGCACCCTTTCCATGCTGCCATCTTCCTCATTCCATCTGATAATATGCAGCCGATCCGCCCCCAGATCAGGCACTGCAAAATACGTGCCGCTTTTATCAAACACAATCTGGTGGGGATTTGGCTGGGTTTGGCGCATTCTGGCACCCGCGCCTTCCGGCATCTTCAAGGTATTACTGAGCCCTTTCATATCTCCGCATTCATCCAGTGCACAGGCAATCACATCCGCGCTCTTCCAGCACGGTACAAGAACATATCCTCCACCTGGGGACAGTGCAATATGTACGCCTCCAGCTGAACCATATTTCATCTTGGAGCAAAGAAACAGTCTCTCCGATTCCTCATCCAGCCTGTAATGCGCTATCTGCACTTCATCCAGGCGCTCACTGACCGCATACGCATGTCCATTTTTCAAACCGCTTATTACATATGTCGCATTCAGGCCGTCATAGGAAGAATGACACATCTTTAACTTCCCATTGCCATCCATACGTAAAAGGTGCAGTCCCATATCCCCTTTATACGTTCTATAGTCCAGTGTCCCCACCGCTATATATCGATCCATTTTTAAAACCCCCTTGCCAAAAATCCCGCGCTATGGTATAAATAAAAAGGTACACAAATAAAGCCTATGCCAATAGGGAATTATTTGTACCAGCCATTTATCTACTTGCACTAGATAAATGGCATTTTTGTTTTCTAACTGTTCATAATGATATGGAAAGGAATGATTTTCCTTGTACAGAGAATGGATGGATTCTTTAATCTCTCCAGCAGCATCTCCATGGCCGCTTTTCCCATCTCCCAGGGATTACGCTCCAAATAGCTGTAATTCAGCCCAAACATATCGAACTGTTCCAGCTTATCAAAAGCCATGCAGAAAATATCCTGTCCCAAAACAAGCTTTTCCTCCAGCACTGCTTTGAAAAATCCCTCTGTGGTAAAATTATTGCATGTAAAAATTGCCTGCGGCATCTTCCCATTCTTCAAATATTCTTTTGCTGTCCTGTATGCCCCCTCTCTGGTAAAGTCTCCTTCAAGAATAAAATTATCCCTGCGCTCAATTCCGTTTACCTCCAGGGCCTTACAATATCCACGAAACCGATCCCTGACGGTTTTGATCCTTCTGTCTCCCGTCAATATGCCAATCTCCCGGTGTCCGGCCTGTATCATCGCATCAACTGCCTTAAATGCTCCTGCAAAATTATCGAAAAATACCCCATCCCGTTCATCCAGTTCTGCCGTTGCGTCCATGAATACGATTGGTATTTTTGTATTGTTCATTGCCTCACCAAATCTCTGGGAGCTTTGAAAATTATCAAAGTCAAGAGTAGGCGCAATTATAATACCCTGGACCTGCATCTCCTTCAGGCGTTTTAATGCCCGGATCTCTTTTTCAGGATTCCTGTCTGAATTATAGAATACCACGTCAATATCATACTGATCCGCGACAGAGGCAATCCCTTCAAAGGCACTGAGAAAATAGGGATTAGTCATCTCTGATACCACCACTCCAATTGTATGTATCCTCCGAATTCCCGCTTTTCTGGTGTTCTCCGGAATCTGGTAGTCAATATCCTTCAAAACAGACAGGACTTTTTCCCGCTTTTCTTTGCTAACATATCCGGATTCATTTATCACTCTTGAAACAGTAGCTTTTGATACATTAGCTCTTTTTGCAATTTCATCAACGGTCATGTTCCACCTCATATGTAACATTTGATTATATTTCATCATTTATTTCATGATATCACAGTTGTATCCATATGTAAATCGTGTTATTTTTACAAATTTTTATTTAATTTTTATACATTATACCCAAATTTATTTCAATACAATTAAGTTTTTTATGTTTTCAGCATTTCTAGTTCCGATTAGTTTCATATTATATTTCACATTTTGTTTCATATCTTGTTTTCATATATTGTTCCATACAACTTTAACTCATGATAAAAAACAGTAGTTGGGTATCACACATACCCTGGTGTCGTATTGACGTCAAAAGGCACCCCAGCCAAGCCGGAGCGCCCTTACATGCGTCACTATTCAATTAAAAATACTTCTTGCTTCCCCTTATATTAAAGGTATTTTATACTGTCCCGCTATGTTTTACCACTTACTGAGAACCGCATAATTACGTTGTTTACAGCTTATAGCATATTACATTTTATTACCCTTTCCTCCACAATTGGAGTCAAATTGGAGTCAGAAAGAATCCGCTATTTTCCAAAGGAAGACACATACTGTTCCACTGCGTTCAATAATAACTCGGCAGTGTCAATTTGTTCCTGGGCTTCTTCAATGGAAGCGATATAGAACTCGTCATAATCACTGGCGTGACGAATTTCCTGAGCCCTACTAATCCTGCGGCCAAGTTGTCTGGTGAATTTTTCTGTCTTGACATATTCTTTATTAAAATATGCAATTGTATCCTTATGCCGCTTAAAGGCAACCTGCTCCAAGGCTAATACTGCTGTAATTGAGTGATAGATTGAATAATACGCCCTGTTATTAGCTGCTCTGAAATGCTTGCCGATAAAATCATCTTTTGCAGTTGCCAAATCCTCCTTTGCAACTGTAAGACGGTGAAGAGCAAGGTCCCTGGGATTACCACTATTAGGCAACATACAATTCGACCCCCTCATTTTTCACATTCTTATAAAAAGGGTCAGCCGGAAGCCAATACTGGAAATGTTTTACATTTTTTACAATCGGCATAATCATAATGTCATGGTCCAGATTAAAATCAAAGGTTATATCAGAAACCATACGCCCTTTCTGTTTTATGGTATCCTCCGTCGAATCCACCAGAATCATAATATCTATATCTGAGGATTCGGTATAATCTCCCCTTGCATAGGAACCATACAAAATAACAGCCTTTAATTCACTCCCATATATCTCATGTATTCTATTCACATACTGAATAAGCACATCTTGGGTCTGGCTTTGCAAAATACCACCTCTTCTCTGTTTTTTAGGGATATATCACAACTGTATCTCTTTTCATTATATCCGATTGATGGATACCTTACAACATTTTCCGGAATCTAAACAGAAAAATATCAACTGATTCTCAATCTTCCTTCAAGAGCCTCCATTGTAACCTCTATATCCTTTCTTGAATAATGGTTATATACGTCCATAGTAATCCTTATATCGGAATGGCCCATAATCATTTGAATTGCTTTATAGTCGTGTACAACTGCACATAAGCGGCTGCAAAATGTATGTCTCAAATTATGTATGCTAAACGGAGGCAATAGTACAGGACTTCTTCCCTCTTTTTGGGCCTGCTCTATTTCCCATGTATTGCAGTCCTTTATAATGGATTTAAGAAAGTTGTTAATTCCACCATTCGTATACGGTTTCCCACTTTTTGTAAGGAATACAAAATTGCTGTATCCATCCACTATATAATCCGTAGGTATCTGTCTCGCTATAATATAACGCTTTTGCTCTACTAATTGTCTCTTAACCTCAGATAAGATAGGGATTTCCCTATTACCGCACTCCGTTTTGGGCTTACTGATATAAAAGCACTGCTTTCCTTTTATACTTTTATACTGAAGCGTATGATTCACCGAAATATATCCTTTTTTTAAATTAATATCACACCATCGCAACCCACATATTTCACCTGAACGCATTCCAGTCCCCAAAGCCAAAACAAACAGCGGAAGATGGTATTTATGTCTGTTACTTTGTTTCAGGAAACGAATAAACACCTCCTGCTGAGACTCCGATAAGGCTATTCTCTTTGGACTTCTCCGGGCTTCAATATACTTCATGATTCCTGCGCAATAGTTTTTTCGCAAAAGGTCATCGTCAACAGCCATTTGAAGAACAGGGTAGATAATATTATTCAACAAATGTAATGTTCCGGCTGACAAACCTTCTTCATCTGACAGTTTATTGAAAAACTGTTTTAATTGTGAGGTTTTAATATCTTTCAGTCTTTTTGCTCCCAGTGTGTCCTTTATGTGTTTTCGCCATAAATGCTCATAATTAAGCTTGGTTGATACAGATAATTTAGTTTTTATATCCATCCACAGATGAAATTGTTCATTAAAGGTTATTTCAGCCCCCTTCGTATTTATATTATCCAACTGGTCACGTTTTATGTTATCCTCAATTTCGCGGAGACTAGGTTCATTTACATAAATTTCATCCACCTTATCCGTTGATGTTAATTTATGGCTATACACATGTTGCCGCTTTCCAAGCTTATCTGTATATCGATACATATATCTCCCATCTTCACGGTACCGTTCTCCTGGCCTAAGTACTCGCCCTTTTGGGTCTTTGCGTTTTTCATTACTTTTCACTGCAATATCCTCCACTATAAGAGTTGCGGGAGAATCATCTTCTCCCGCAAACAATTATTTATCCAGTTATTGAATCTAAGTATTCATCAAACCGCTTTCTATTAACGAATATATGCCTTCCAATATAAACTGCTGCTCCAGATTCCCGCGCCAATTTATATGTATTATTTTTTCCTATCCCAGTATAATCCTGGAGTTCCTTAATTGTCAGCAATGCTTTTTCAGCGAAATTCTTCTCCTGCATCAGATTATCTCCCTTCCATATAACTTTTCACAGCTCTTAAGTATCTTCTAAACTGCATTGTCCATTTATACTGAAAATCAACCACCTCATCACAAATACCAGTATACATATCCGCTAAATATTGTTTTGTCCTATTACTTTCCTGCTTTAGAAATTCCTCAACCAGCGGCTTTACAATCACATTGTTTAAATTCAAGCATACACAATCTGTTTCAATAAATGAATTGTAGGTAAACCCATCTACAGGATAAGGAAACTGATTATTGTAGGTTTTATCTTTTCTTAATTCACCGCAGATAATTCCAGCCTCCCTTAATCTGGTATTATCAACCTTTACGGACCAATTCCCTGTATAGTGGTATTTCTGAGTTATTTGTATCATTTGCGGTGTCAATGCTTGTATAAGTTTATCTACGCGACAGATAATAGCCGGACATTGGACCTTGGATTCATGTTCAATAAAAACATTTATATCTGGTATCCACACCCCATCCATATCGCATTCTATAATATAGGGTTTGATTTGCAGCTCGCCCGAATCAGAATAGATATGTATAGGATTTTGCAGCTTCAATTGACCCACCACTTCTCGATATGCATCCAGCAGGATTTCATCCTTTTCATTTATTAGCAATGCGGTTCTTTTCATTAGCATTGCTAATATCTGGTCAGACTGTTTTAAAAACATTTGGATATCAAAAGAATCGTCTGCACCACATGCCTTCGCAAAATCTGCTACAATGCTTGCTGTCAACTGTAAGGATGACATATTATCTGCCAATCTGGACTGATTTGTACCGTAAAATATCCTCTTATCCTCTTCCCATAGATTATCTTTAGTTTTCACCATTTCAGTCCAATATATATCATCCATATATTTGCAACATAAATATTGCACAAAATATGCCATCAAATCCGAAAGGATATGTGGATTATCCTGCAACCGTCGTAATGTCAGCGAATATTCAGTATTATTAATCAAATCATCTACATCTAAATACACCATTCTTGCCATAGACGATTGATAAGCATCCATATACTCACCAGTAATAATGGCTCCTGCATCCAAATTCTCCTCAACACTTGCTCTTTGAGCTTTATCAAAAGATTCTAACAGCTTTTGAGATTTAACCGACCTAATACATATATCTATACAAGTTCTGGTATTTTCCCTTTGCCCCTGAGCCCTTTCCATCTTCGCATCATCCAAGATAAACACAAGACCTTTATGTTGAAACAGTGATAGGTTCATATCTCTAGGCCTACCAAATGCAGAAAAAAATTTCCTTGTTATTTTTGTCCGATTATAAATATCCTTGTTAAGAAAGCTTCCCAAAGCACAAGCTAATTCTGTCTTGCCTGACCCCGGCCTTCCTCCCAGCCACATAATCAAAGCCGGAGCCCGTCCATTATTTCCAAGTATCTTATTCAATAAAGCTGCTATATTCATGAAAAACACAGGATATAAAACCTCAGACTTCTTCCCCAATATATTCATAAGCTCCAGAAATCGCATTCTGGCACACTTCATTGATGGGGTAAATGTTTCAGACACAATTAAGTCAAATCCTTCTATGTCCGCAAAACTCTGATAATTTATTCCATCAGGAGTGACGCAGCAGTTAGAAAATGCAAATACAGTATTTTCGTCCATCATGTTCCATCCGATATCAACAAACCGATAAGCGTTAATGCCTCGCTCTAATGCCTTGCTTATCGCCAGCGCCAATTCTCCCTGTGCTGCCTTTAAATCACTTGCACCATACTGCCGCAGTTGTTTCAAATATTTTGTCTCTGACACCCCTTCTTCTGGTACTTCTAACACCCGCTCCGCAAGACAGCCTCTGTCATCCATGAGTGTCAATTCATATCGGTAGTTTATTATTTTGCCTTGCTTTACTATAGCAAAAACTTTTACATCATGAATCATTTATGATATCCTCCTGTTTTACGGTGGGCCCTACCGATTTCTTTGATAACATTAGGATAACATATCTTGAAAATTATACTATAGTGAAATATTCTACGGATTTTCACTATTGACATCATCTAAAATGTCAAAAAGCCTATACCTAATTAATCTGAATCGCTTTGAGGCTTCTTAACAAACTCTCCTTTATATTCTTGCCCTGTAGCCAGCTTAAACACTTCCTTCGCTGGTATCATTTGTGAATAGAGTATTTCCTGGGCTTTGTCATATAAATCCTGCTGAAACTCAGGATAATACTTCTCTATAACCTGCCTACTAATCATATCTTTACGTTTATACATTGCCTGCGTTAAATCTTCGACCTCTTTTTGCAGTTTAGAAAAGTATGGTATCTTCGATTTTTTAGCATCTACTTTTTTATTCAATAATCCACACTTTTCCTTATACTTTCTTAGTAAGTCACAATATTCCTCGTCTTCTTCCTCTTGTCTATATACTTCTTCCTCTATAGGTCCATCGAATAGCATTAATGCCTCATATTCTTCTGGATTTTCATTTTCCATCTTTGTGAGTTTTCCCCAAAATTCCTGTTTCCGAATCTCAATCATCTTATCGAAATACACTGTCCACTCCTGTTCTAATTTATTCAAAGCCGTTTGAAATCCGTTTAGCCACTCATATCTGTCTGATGCTGATATAAAATTAATATCTTTTATCTGCTCATCTAAATTATCCAACGCGTTGCTAATCATCACTCTTTTTTTTCTAACAGGATAATCAATCCGATTGTCTAGTTTAACCATCACTTGCTCCAGCTGGACACCAGTAACGCCAGCATTAATAAATGTATTTACTATACCTTCATATAATCTAACAACAAACATATCGCTCACTTTATCTACATCCACTTCAGCCCTTCTTAAATGGTCCATTTCAGTATCACTATAATTTTCTAATATATAACACCAGAATCCCATGTCTCTATCGTCAAAACAGTAACCACGTTTTTTAATCCATTTTATTTCATCAGCTATATCAAGCGTTTCACAAATGTCTTTAAAATTTTTAAATTGCGCTTGATAGAAATATTCTTGACCCTCATCATCTACACATTCAACCTTTTTAGAATATAACCTATTTGTTATATCTCTTAATGTACATCCCATGGCTTTCTCCTCTTTGCTAAATATAGTTTTAAAAATTATATCATAGAAATATCAAAACTTGTATATGGCAGTTATTCCGTACTCTAAAATAACGAAAATACGAAAATTCAAAACATTTTATCTATTGAATATTTTGCCATTTTAAATAGTCCGATATTTTTGAGAATACCGGACCATCGAACTTTAATAATCCTGCATACACATACTATAAGTATCACTTAGGCTACTACCTTTATTTCTTTCTTTTCCAAATTATACTCATATACCCTTTCGGACAAAATATCTTCCATCGGAACCTCTGTACCGTTTATGTATTTTACCAACTTCATAAGTGCTACAAAATCCATCTCTCCTGTGTCTTCTAGTAACAAAACTTCATGCACGCTAGATGGCAGAATAATAATATCCTTCCCACGCTGCTCCGCAAAATTCGCTATCATTCCAGGATAGAGCATACAGGCAGCCCCATTAATTCCACTGACCGTTGATAATACATAAAATGGCGATTCTTTTCCATCTTCCTCAATTTCCTCCCCATATGTGCATCTAAGATTATGTATTATTTCATTTATGCTCTTGATTTCCGCAGGCATTACACGCTGCATATTTTGCAGTGCAACTTTGTACAAAACTTGGACATCTACTTCCCATAAGTCAAGATGTCCTTTCTGAATCTGAGCTACCATCATTCCCCCATTATCCTCCTCCATATATAGGTAAAACACTTCCAATATCATTTTGTCTTTCCTCCTCTATCCCTTGATTCATTCTTTAGAGCTCTTCTACCAATTTCAGTAATTCCCCTATCAGTCCTGCCACATCCTCCACCTGTTCCGATTCCTCTTCCCCCATGCAGCACCAGTTTGCAAAATGCTCACAGTTATTCAGAACTAAATCATATTCTTCCTCTCCCAGACGGCTGAACGCCCTCTCCCTTATCTCATCCCCTGTATACGGCGAATCGGAATGCGGTACTTTCTTTACCGGTTCACCACGGGAAAACTTCTCCATTGTATCCACCCTTATTCCGTCAAACGCATAGTGAATCACCAGCCCTTCCCCTATGTAGATTCCATGATGCTCATAAAACATCCGCTTTGTCTTAATATGGCTTCCTGTTTCAAGCTCTGTACAATCCATGTATTTCCCAGCCTTTCCTCTTTCATTTTTCAGATTAAAAGGAAGCCACCCATCCGCTTACGAATCGTGGCTTCCTCTTATTCTTTCATTGCTATACACAAACTTCTCCCTGTCTCTGCATATCATATCCCTGCCGGCATACAGATGGAAGCATGATTAGCCATTGCCTGTTTTACCTAAACGCCCTGTGTCCAAGCCGTAACCCATCCAGGAACGCCTCTTTATAGACCTCCAGGCATTCCTTGGCACTGATGCATATCATATTGCTGGCAAAATCCTCAAATTTATCCTTGATTTCCTGGTCCAGACCTTCCATTATCTTCTCCTGCTCCTCATAAAACGTCTTGGTGCCTTTCAAATCTTCATGCAGAATCTGGGCAATCCGTTCCATGATAGACTCTTCCAGAAAACTGTCCGCTTCTGGTTCCCTGCCATATCCACCTTCCATTATGCAGCCTCCTGCGCCGTCTCTGCCGAAAGGCAGTCGTTGCGTATCTCACTCATGTCCACAGAAAGTCCTGATTTTACTGTCTCGTCCAATGACAGCGCCTTCTGGAAATCGGAGGATATGGGTGCATATTTAAGCGCCCTCTTTATAACAGTTTTCTTTGCCATGGATTCAAAATCCTCTGTCCAGGGACTGTACTTGCTGCCAAAGGATTTTGAATATCTCGCTGCAAATGCATCCATCTCCGCCTTGTTGCTGACCTCGAACCCGAAGCCTCCATTGGACAGCTTAAAAAGTCCGTAAATGAATGTTATCTGCCCCCGTTCCTCATGCCCCGGCTTATGGACCAGGCTGGAATCAAGTCCGTACTGGTATTCAAAATAATCATATTCCCGGACGGCCTGGGCCTGGATGATTTGTATCTGCCCGGTACGGTAAGCCAAATCAATCAGTCCCTTATAGCCAAGCTGGAACTGGCATTCCAGGGTTCCTTTATTCCTATATGGTATCAGATATGCCTGTCCCAGCGGTGTATTTGGTTCCATCCCAAGCTGCGCCGCATTCATGAGTGCCGCTATGAATGACATCGGCGTACAGTCTGCCAGTTCCGGGGTATTGTTGATAGCAGACAGGGCCATCCGTGTAAACCGTTCCGGGGTAATGACGGCGGGAAGCGCCCGGCGTATCTCCGGCTCCAGCGCCTTTACCATATCCACAATTGTCATACTTTTCGACAGCCTTACCTGCCCTGTCTGACTTATGTTCGCCCTCTTCTCCAGTTCATTCTTTACATCCATCCTCTTACATCCTCCTTCATGCTGCTGCTTTTACCATGAACCTGCGGGAACTGGTGGTCCTGACAAAGTCCTCATATACCTTTGGACATTCCTCCCGGATACGCTGGGTATCCAGCCTCGATGTATCCACATTTGTCCATGATATCCTGTAACGGTCACTGAACGCAGTTTCATTGTCCTTCATGTACAGCTTGATTTCCTGCTCAATCTGTTTCTGCTCCTGTTCCAGTTTCTTGACCAGCCTTACGATTTCTTCCCGGCGCTCCAATTTTTCATCAAAGCCTATCAATGGAACGGCTGAGTTTTTCCTTGCCTGGTGAAAATACTGTTCCAGTACCTCATCGCAAGCCTCAGAACCATCCGGGGCCGGCATCACCTGCACATCTACATGATGATTCCAGAAATCATCCTCAATGGCAATCAGATTCCGTATCATCCCGTCATCCCAGGTCAGCTTCCTGTACTGGAACCCCTGGCCCAGGATGACCACGGCAATGTACCAGTTCCGTTTCCCGGTCACGGCCATATAATGATAGCACTGGAGGACATAGTGGGCCGGTATTTCCCCATCCTTCCATTTATCTGCATTGTAGGCGCTGGCAGTCTTGCATTCCAGACCCGCATCCTCCCCTACAATAAACCGGTCAACATCTGCCAGCATGAAAGGATACCGGCTGTTTCGATACATCATGTTGCTTCTTCTTACCTTTAGCCCGGTTGCCTCCATAAAACGCCGGGCCACATATTCCTCCAGGTCCCGCCCCTGCCGCATGGCTTCATTATCCAAGTCCGTAGTCTCCGTACTTATTTTATCAAGGTATACACCCATGGGACTTACATACGGATTCAGCCCGCAGATTGCCCCTGCATCCGAGCCTCCTATTCCTGTCTTACGTCTCTGCAACCATTCTTCGTGTGTCATATTAAGCGTTGGTATTTTAGTTAGCAATCCTCCTATACCTCCTCATATTATTTCTTAAACAATCGGATGATGATTTCAATAATGATAAGCGGCATCAGGCCACCTCCTCATCCGAATATTTGATTCTCCCCTGTTCCTTGAAGCTATAGTACAGGGAATCTTCACCGAATATGATATGGTCAATCATAGGAATCCCCAGCATCCTGCCGCATTCCTCCATCCTTGCTGTAATCTTCCGGTCCTCCTCTCTGGGTTCCGGATTTCCGGTCGGATGGTTGTGCAGGCTCATGATGAAGGCCGCATTATTCAGGATTGCATGTTTAAAGATGTCCCGGCAGTCAATGCAGCAGACATTCAGGCTTCCCACGGCAGCTATCTCCAATGCCATGGGTTCCAGACGGGTATTAAGTGAAAGCACCAGCATCATTTCGCGGTCTGCCATTGCAAACAGCGGGCTTACCATCTCCACTGCCTTAACCGGGTCAGTCATCCGGTTCATCCCATACAGGGCACGCCCCTCCTTTACCATCTGAAGGCGCACAAGCCCTACCTTTTTTCTGGGAATGGGGCGTCTCATCATATCCTCAATTATCTCATTTTTCGATTTCTGGTTCATTTCTCCTCCTCATGTAAAAACCGGGAATATCCAGGCTTCTGCCCGTCATTCCCGGTCTGTAAAATATGGTTGCGGCTTATTAATCAGGGCATCCATCCAGCATTCCTTCCTGTCATGCTGCCTGGAGCATGGCATACGCCTTATCTATCATGGCATTCCCCTCAATCGTCCTTGCAAACAGGCTTTCCCTATAATTAGCACTTTCCCGCAGCGGCTTTGCATGTGTTGCGAAATCAGATACCGCATTAATAAACCGGTATCCATTCCTTCCCACACTCTTTAAATCAGGCGCATCAAAATACCTGGCCTGCATATCCTCCTTCATGCGGGCCAGGTTCTTCTTCTGCTGGGGTGTCGGCTCATCATACAATGGGAATAATGCGTCAATGTATTCTAATACCTGCCGTTCTGACAGCTTTATATGGTTCATCCGGTCAATCTCCTTTCCCAGTTCTGACATATATTGGTCTGCGTACAGCAGGGTATACCGGGCATCCTCCAGCTTACCTGCAATGTCTCCGGTATGGTTCGTAGACCAGGAACGTCTTGCCGTGGAAAGAGCCAGATTCAGTGTATTCTGGCAGACCACACGGACCGGTGTCATGGCCGCCTTAATTGCCCCTGTGCCATCATGTGTATTCATGAATACCAGATACGGCGTGATTTCATCCCCGCTTATGATATAGCGCTGCGGCAGCTTTGCAAGAAGCCAGGTACGCCTTCCATCTTGGAGGGAACCTGCCGTTTCATACGTAACGCCCTCGCCCAACAGTTTATCTGTAAAGGCGAAGGCGTCTTCATTCTGTACTACCTTATATCGGTCTGTCACTACTCCCAGGACACGGTTGTCCGTATCCCGCATGTTGGCCTTGAATCCCGGAATCTGAAACCCGTCCCTTGTTTGAATGGATTTCTGGACGACCCGCCAGTCCAACCCAGCCAGCCGAAGGGCCTCCCTGGAATCCGGTGCCTCCTCAACTCTGGTCCCCAGGCCATGCCAGGGCTTCTCACGGGTGTAAAACATGGTTTCTACGTTTGCTGACATATACATTACCTCCTTGAAATTGATTGGTTATGATTGATTCAAGGGGATAATATATATTCAAAAATGTCCGAGATACAATTATGTCTGTCCTGATGTTGCTAAAATCCAACTCTTTACAAATCTATAAAATCATATTCACTTCCCCGTATCCGACTAAAAAATTCATTTTCTATAAATTCCTGTTTGACTCTTCTTATGAATTCCACATCCGTTACGATTCTGTAAGTCGTAACCACAAGCCCTCCAATATCCAGGGCTTTATAAGCCCCTTCTATCCCATTAAGTGAATTCATGCCAATAAAGAGCAAATTACTCGCACTTGCTATAATATTGGAATAACTTAAAATTTTCCTTGTCCGCACTTCATAAAGACGATAATTTTCATCTGTGGTTCTATTATATAGCAGGCTATGAATCATGTAAACAAGCGTATTGACCAATACGGCATAGCCTGCTTGCTTACCCATTGCCATTGCATTTGACATGTCAAATCCACGCTTGGCCAAATCTGCAGCAAAATTAGGATTGACTACGGATAAAACAGGTAATGGAAGGCTATTTGCTGTGTTTAAATCTGACTTTAAATGTATGATTTCTTTCAATAGGGAGACACCTATAATCTTTTTTCCTTCCATACCTTCATTGAGTAGCTTATCTTTCACTATATTAAAGATAAGCCTCGTATCTGCGCGACTCCTAAAATAATCTTTGTTTGCTGCATTCGTATAGATATGATAGGATAACAGCCTGTTATTCGTCAGGGTAGATGTCGCTATATTTGAAGTTCCAAAAAACAATCCCAATATCGGGTCATGTCCCAAAGCAGTCACTCGGTGACCCATCTGTTTCCCACCCGCCAATGCTCCGTTAGCACCAATATTCGCATCAAAAGGAACCGGATTTGTTAAAATTTCCTCTAATGATGGATTATAATACCTATGTACGCGATTTGAATGTTCCTTTAGATGACCTTTAGTATTTTGTGCCGCCTTCTGGTCATCCAGTCTTTCGGGAAACTTGGTAAATATATATTGCCGAATCATCTGCAATGCAACAGCCATAAAGAGAACGGATATATCATGGTCAGTCAATCCTGTGCATTTTGAAAATTCCCTATCAATATCTTCCAGTATTATTTCAGAATTTGCCGCAACATCAGCGACCCTTTCAGATTCTTTTCTTATGACTTTTATATTGTTCAGATGCATTTCTGCCCCCGCACGAACAGCCGCCCTTCTTTTTTGTAACTCTTCGAGACTCATATTTATCTCTTGGTCTATACTGTTTCCGAACATTTTTTTAATTCATCAAATACTTTCTGCTCTCTCCGAATTTTATTTCTCAAATAATTCTCTGTTATTTTTCTCTCTTCCGTATCTATATCAGAAGCCTCCTTTAAGTCACTCAGCTCTTTTCCCAGGTACTCAATATACTTTTCGTATTCATCCATTACTTTCTCATATTCTTCTTTGTCCTTTTCAAAAGCTTGTTCCTGAATCAAAAAAACTTTAGCCTGCTTTTTGAATTTTTGCTCATACTCTTTAGAAGCCGCTTTATAGCCTTCCAAACGAGCAGAACTACATTTTTTCCCATTAACAACGGCAGTAGTCCCTAACGCAGTCAATCCCACAGCCATTGTAGGAGTTGCCGCTGCAACAGTAGCTCCTGTTGCTACTGCACCCGCTACTGCAGCAGCTCCAGATGCAACTGCGCTGGCCGCTGTAGCTACGCTACCGGTTATAGCTCCTCCTGCCAAAGCTGCACCGGCTGCCGTACATGCTGCACCAGATGCAGTCACCGCAGCACCGGCTGCGGCAATTCCAACTGCCGGCAATACCACTGGTGCTGCAATAACCGCACCAACAGTACAAAGTCCACCTAAAAGAAATCTTCCAAAACTCATTTTTTTACCTCCATATATTTCTCTACTAGATTATCTCCATGCTTCTTCCATATCATTCCTTCTTCTACCCAGTCCTCTATTTCCCTAATAATACTGTCCGGTACACTTAAAGTATTTGCCATTGTCTTTATCATTGTTTTTTCAGGTTCAGTGTATTCTCCGTCCACAGCACATAACTGGATTGCTTCCCGGAAAAATAATACCTTCTCAACAAATGTATTGAACTGCACATGGATATCTTCGTGAGAATCCATGCAATGTCTAATTTCTTCCATCTGCTCATCTGATACACCCATGCTACAAGCGGCAGCCATAAAATACTGCCTTTCCTCCGGGCTGATTACTCCATCTACCTTTGCCAAGCAGATACAACCTTTAATAAAATTACCCCTGGCTTCCTCTGTATTAAAAATATCTTTATAGTCCATCCTCTTTTTACCACCTATCTCGCCATAAATTAAATTTCCGCACGACCCGCCAGTCCAACCCAGCCAGCCGAAGGGCCTCCCTGGAATCCAGCGCCTCCTCTACTCTGGTCCCCAGGCCATGCCTGGGCTTCTCACGGGTGTAAAACATGGTTTCTACATTTGCTGACATATACATTACCTCCTTGAAATTGATTGCTATATCTCTGTCCTTTTGTTGCTTAAATATTCCAACTGGACTCTTCTTATGAATTCTAACACACTGCACCAGACACAGCTACTGTCACACCGACGGTGAAAATCATTTACATAGATTAATATTCTATTGACGAATCTACTAATCCATAATAACCATAATCGTCTGCAATCATATCAACATTTGTCATCTGATGTCCATCTACCATTTGCATTTTTGGAAAATCAATTGACTCCATTGAATCCCATGTGACCTCTATTGCTCCATTATAAGCCGGGGATTCTTTGGCTGCCTCATACATGTCTCCACGACATACCAAACCACCATTTGGAGTCTGCTCTATCTCCGCTATCTCAACCGTATAGGCAGTATCTGCCCAAATTGTATCATTCGCTGATGTGAACCAGATATTATATGTATCACTATATGAATCATAAAACGGAATCATATAATATCCTGTAGATGCCGAATGCCATGACCATTCATTTGTACCTGTTCCAAACACGTCATCGACTGACATAACCGAAGCTGATTGCCCTTCCCTCTGGTCGGAACTATCCACTTCTTTTCTGGTATTATTTGTATCAGGCACCGTTGCTTGTATAGAGAATGCTTCTGCACTGTATTCATTACTTTCAGTGCTACGTTCCACGGCAATCAGTTTATCTATTAGTATAGATGAGGTAACACTCTGCACGGCAAAAGACACTATACCAGATAATATTATAAATACAATCACAAAAAGTAGTGATACACCACTTTGCTTTTTTATATCATCATTCCCAACGGTATCTCTATCAACCATTTTCTTAATCTTTAGATAATAATAATGATTAAATCTATAGCCTCCAACCACACAGACACAGATTGAGAATATCAAGCCGATTATTATTGCTATAGGTACCCAAATTAGTCCTCCTACATTACCCCCTAGTATACTTATTGTCTGATAAGCAACAAAAATTGGTATACCTATCACCAATACAATTATAGGAGCCAAATATAGCCTGAAAAATAGAGAAAAATTCTTCCTATATATGCATAAAATAGGCCCAATTAAGAAGGCGGCCCAATTAAACTTTGACTTTTCTCCACTTTGAATCTTTTTAAACTCCCTACTATAGTAATTTTCCCTTTTTTTTACATATGTTTTTAGTATGGCACTATCTGTCCAGTCAATGCTTTCTAGTCTTTCTAATTTGAAATCAGCTTTTGTCTGTATCGTAACTGTCTTACCATCCATACTATCTCCCCCCAATTGCTTTCCACATCTGGGGCAAAAACGTGCGTCTACCTTGAGAGCTTCTCCACATGATGGACACGTTCGCTCTGCAGACTCAATTTCAATTTTAGTTCCACATATTGGACAAAAGTTTTGTTCCTCATTCAATTCTACACCACATGTTATGCACTTCATGCCGTTCCTCCAAATCAGTATAATTGCTTTCCTTCTTCATACGATATATATTTACCAAACAAATGATTATTAGCGCCTGAAATAAGTGCGTTTGCATATCCCTCTAAAAATCCTTCAATAGAATTAGGCTGAGTCATGTTTTCATATCCATAAACATCCTGCAAAAATTCAGATATCTCATCACTATCCATATATACACGTTCTCCTGCCTTAACTTGCTGGACATATGCAACGCCACTTTCTGGTTGATAAACAAATTCTACAATGCATGTTACCGGAGATGCTTTGTCCCCAATAACATAATAACATTTACCCTTTCCTTCAACCAAATAATATCCTTCCGTGTCACTCGAATATGTATCCCATTTTAAATCATGAAAGAACGTTGAAAAAGCCTCATCAACCGTACATTCTGTACCATATAAGGTTACAGACCTTATTTCATCACTATAATCTGACCCCATAGAGAGAACAAAGCAGGCCAATGCTATTAGAAACGCTACAACAGTAATGATTGCTGATTTCCATGTCTCTTTTCGGGACTTTATATAATTACTCGCAAATGCCTGGCTATTTGCAGCATATCTCTGCAGTTCTTCATCATTCCCATCGCAAATGCAGGTTATTAGATATCCAATGATGCCCAAATCAATCACTGCATTCTTGTATCTCGTTATCCTCCCCAAGCTTGAGGGTTCTTTCAATATTGAGGCACTGGGTTCCATTACAAAATGCTCATCATCAGAATAACTTATTTTATACTGATAGCCGCTTCGGGACACTAATATAGCATCTTGGCCGATTTCCCCAAACATACCATATACCGCCATAGATGGGATTAAATATTTTAATATTTCTTCTTTGGTCGGTTTCTTATTTATCTCATATCGAATCCAATCTAATTTTTCCCATTCATTTGATGCAACAACAGTTTTTATAGCCCAGCCAAAGAAAAGTCCAACAATAGCTCCACCAACCTTTAATCCTGATATCAATAAAAACAAAATAATCATAATCACATATATAAAATTATACTTTCGTAATCCATCATCTAAAGGGGCTGGAGACTTCAATTTTAGTGAAACCACCTCCCTTCTTCCTGATAACCCTTTCATAATCCCCTTTTTCGCCGTTTGAAACTTCTGTTTATAGTCAAATGTCTCTTTAAATACCCCCTCCGCATCCTCCTCTCTTTCTGTGGCTCTTGAATGCTGAAAAGCGAATGTATCTTCTTTCTTTTCCTGATTCCCTGCATCATCAATAAAACTTTGCTCTTTTTTCATTAACGGATGACCACACTGGCTACAAAATGTAGCATTCTCATCCACTTCTATTCCGCAATTTTCACAATACATACTCATCCCCTCCTATATGAGTAAAAATAAAAGCTACCGGCATATCGATAGCTACATATCAATGCAGCTGGCTGCCATTTCACAGGCCCTATAGCTTTGCGTCACACGTTTTCACGGGTTTTGCTGACTATTTAGTTAAATTCTTTCATTCCCTGTTTTTAATAGGGTCCTCACCCATCTTTCAGTAAACCCATATTTTAATGCCAGTTCTTTAACATTCTTCCCATCAAACTCCTCCCTTATCTTTTGTGCTGTGTACGCAGATGAGTATAATTTATTTGGAAACACCACCTGTTGCCCCCGGAAGTTTCTGTACAGAGCTTTAGCTGCTTCCTCACCTACAATTTCTGCAATATCTTTATAGATGCCTGCCATCCCTTCGCCCCTGGCCTTCATTTCTTCCAACATATACCATCTCCTTTTTATTAAATATAGCACTCTCGTTTTGAAGTTTCATCTCGCATAGTTCTATGTAATTATAACTATAGATAATTCCTCTAACAGATGCTTTCTAAGGGGATAATATATATTTGAAAACTTAGGATGTACCATATTTTTCTTCGCAAAAATCTTCGGTTTTAATGGCCACATAATTCTTTCATTAATTGCATCGTTATATCATTAAACAATCGTACTCTTTTTCTCGTATATGCCTCAGTTGTATTCCATTTATGTCCATTCTCAAGACATATAGAATTCACTGCAAAGTGAATATGATAATGTCCTGTATTCCTATCCGGGCAATGTACTGCATATACTACCTGATGCCCCTTTTCCCAATATACATCGCTTAACCGATAGGCCAGTTCCCCCATATTTTCTCTATCAAATAAAGATGGGCATAAGTCTACTAACGTATCCTTAAGACAATAAAACTCATGGTGACAATGTCTGCCATATGTATGACACCGCGGCTTATACATCCCTTGTATCTGTTCAAATTGATGAATCACAGTTTCAATGCCCTGACTTATTTGAACACCTCTCGCCCCTATTATGAGCAAATCATCAGATTGGTTGCTTCTTCTTCCGGTTCTCGTAATATACTCAATCAATTTACGACTTTCACCGTAACTATTAAATTCCTGCTGTGGTACAATTATTATTCCGGGACCTGCTGTACTTGTATTCATCATTCATTCCCCTTTCTTGTGTTAGCACTCTCCTCTTTGTCGATAATATCCGCTGCCGCCTTCAGAAAACGCCATGTATTATGAGTAATCCAATTAGGATTCTCTAAAAAATCATCCACCATCATGCGCATCACCTGAGATAAGTTTAGCCCTTTAACCTTCGCCAACGTCTCCCAGTGTTCCTTTTGTTTTGGCGTCACACGTATCACAAGTTGCTCCGACTTACGTTCTGACCTCTTTTTACAATTTGGCATAATATGATACCTCCTGATTTTATTATTAACTAATAATAATTAGTATTAACTGATTGTTATATGACTTTTAAAATTTATACTACCAATTAATTTAATCACGATTAGCCTCAAATAAAAGGCATGTACTATTATCAAGTACGTATTATTTTATCGAATTTGACACCAAATCAGCTCTTCTGAATGTTAATACCATGGATTTCATTATCCAAAATGTATAACATTTTCAGTGTTAGTTGACACGTAAAATCGTTAATAGATAATTAAAAACTTATAACATATTAATAAAAAACTCAGGAGGTTTTCATGGAAATACAAGAAGAATATTATTCGATTAATGAGATTTGCAGAAATTTTAAAATCAGCCAATCTACCGTATATAAGATGATTAAGGATAAAAAAATTCATGCCATTAAATTAGGCCGGTGTTGGAAAATTCCCAAAAAAGAATTTCTCCAAATGTTATATGAGCACTTCTAATTACATTTTTCTAAATACGTTTCAGCAGTAATCCCTTATCTGTCTGAACGAATTAAAACTACTAATGCTATAAAACTACTAGCTAACTTTTCATATATCTGCCTGGAAATAAAAAGCTATCCCAGAGATACCAGCTGATGCTTCAACCTCTCAGACACGATAACATGGATATTGACTCATAAATAAAATTATCACCTTTTCATGTCAATTGGAGTCAAATTGGAGTCAAAAGGGCGTCCTGCCCTCGCAGAACGCCCTCGTATACGTACTTATTTACTTAAAAATACTTCTTGCTTCCCCAAAGATTACTCTTCTTCAAATCCAGATACTCATTATAAGCCTTTTCCAGTATCTGCTTCTCATTGGAAAACTTCAGCAGATGGTATGCCTCGTAGAACTTATAA
>ENA-OQKY01000581-OQKY01000581.1-human-gut-metagenome-genome-assembly--contig:-NODE-581-length-32221-cov-6.100891_pt1 | contig 32221 bp, 33 predicted proteins | sample MGYA00242652_ERZ504805 | MGnify/ENA primary metagenome ERZ504805 (study PRJEB26092, sample SAMD00036400) | human gut metagenome | host: Homo sapiens | study: EMG produced TPA metagenomics assembly of... | reverse complement strand
GACCGAAGAATCAGACTGAATTAATTAGTGGAGAGCCGGATACAGGGAGACTTGTAAGTCCGGTTCGGAGGCGAGTACTCGGAAACCTACCATAGAAATATGACAAGGCGCTGGGTGCTTAGCCTACACCTACACGACCGAGGAGACGGAAAAGCTGGAACTGATGCGGCTTACACGGAAGCTGGGTGGGAATATCGAGCTGGCAATCAAGCAGCTGGCCGAGAGCAAGAGGAAAAAGTGAAATCATTTATCAACCAATTAAACTTCTGAATTTATGTATAGCGATCTGGAATCTAATGAAAGCAAACGCCGTGAGGTCGTGTCATCCCTCTACTGGTCCCTGATGCAGGGCTGGAATATTCCTCTTTCCATACAGGAGTATTACGGACTCACGGAGGATTACCGTCTGTTCCATCAGCTTGAAGGGATGGCTCCTGACGAATATCTGCGGAAGAGGCAGACGGGGGAAGTACCCGACATTCTGGAGGTGGATGCAAGACTGACACACGCGGTGGAGAAGATTTTTGAAAGTGTGTGTCCCCGTCCTCCGGCTGAATACCTCGACAAGCTGAACGGGGAACTGGAGAGGCTGGGCAGTATTGCCGCCTCGCCGGGTTCCGTACATGACCCGATACATATCCGCCCGGATTTTCTCGTGAAATACGGCATTGACAGGAGCAGTCCGGAGGATGTGATACGGAAACAGGCGGAGAAGGCTTACCGGGAACTGGATGCCCGATTTGTCAGGATGACAGGCAGACGTCCCTATGCGGACGAGTTCTTCAGGAATATCAGGCCTGCCCGCACGGTCTCTTCGGAAACAACACTGCGGAGAAAACCGCACATCACCGTCCGTCCGAAGCCGAAAGGCCGCAAGATGGGACTCTGAACTAACGGAAAAGATTTATCAACCATTAAAGATTAACGACATGAAGAAAAGAATTCTGACAGCCTTATGCTGTATCTGCCTCCTTTCGGCAGGCAGGGCACACGCCCAATGGGTAGTGACCGACCCCGGGAATCTTGCCCAGGGCATCATCAATGCCGCCAAGAATATCGTGCACACTTCCTCGACGGCAAGCAACATGGTCAAGAATTTCCAAGAAACGGTAAAGATTTACCAGCAGGGCAAGGAGTATTATGACGGCCTACGGAAGGTTAAGAATCTGGTACGCGATGCCCGCAAGGTGCAGCAGACCATCCTGATGGTCGGCGACATCACGGAAATCTATGTGACCAGTTATGAGCGTATGCTCAGTGACCCTTATTTCACCCCTGAGGAACTGAGTGCCATCGCCCTCGGCTACACGAAGCTGCTGGAGGAGAGTGCCAATCTGCTGACGGACCTGAAGACGGTGGTCAACGAGAACGGCCTTTCGATGAACGACAAGGAACGTATGGACATCATCGACCGCTGCTATACCGACATGCTGCAATACCGCAGTCTGGTGCAGTACTATACCAACAAGAACATCGGCGTATCATACCTGCGTGCCAAGAAACAGAATGATCTTGACCGTGTGATGGCTCTGTACGGTTCACCCAACGAACGCTACTGGTAATTTCAAGGAGGATTGCTTATGGTATTGTTGGCTGTGAATTTTGACAATCTGCACCAGATCCTGCAAAGTCTGTACACGGACATGATGCCGCTCTGTTCGCAGATGACCGGCGTGGCCAAGGGCCTTGCCGGATTGGGAGCCCTCTTTTATGTGGCGTACCGTGTTTGGCAGTCACTGGCCAGGGCCGAACCTATTGACGTGTTCCCTTTGCTGCGTCCGTTTGCTCTGGGTATCTGCATCATGTTTTTTCCGACCATCGTGCTGGGTACGCTCAACAGCATTTTGTCACCCGTCGTGACCGGAACGCACAGGATTCTGGAGACGCAGACCTTTGACATGAATGAGTATCGGCAGCAGAAGGACAAGCTGGAGATTGAGGCGATGCGGAGGAATCCCGAGACGGCCTACCTGGTGGACAAGGAGGCTTTTGACAACAAACTGGATGAACTGGGAGCCCTGGACGCTATCGAGGCTTGCGGTATGTATGTGGACCGTGCCATGTACAACATGAAGAAGTCCGTGCAGAATTTTTTCCGCGAGCTGCTGGAACTGATGTTCAATGCGGCCGCGCTTGTGGTGGACACGCTAAGGACATTCTTCCTGATTGTCCTTTCCATTCTCGGACCGATTTCCTTTGCCATTTCGTGCTGGGATGGCTTCCAGGCCTTGTTGAGCCAGTGGTTTGTCCGCTATATCAGCATCTATCTGTGGCTGCCCGTCTCTGATCTTTTCAGCAGCGTGCTGGCACGCATACAGACCCTGATGCTTCAGAGGGACATCGAGCAGCTGTCCGACCCCAACTTCATTCCGGACAGTTCCAATGCCGTGTACATCACGTTCCTGATTATCGGCATCATCGGGTATTTCACGATTCCGACCGTAGCCAACTGGATTGTTCAGGCCGGTGGAGGTGCGGGAAATTACGGCAAGAACGTGAATCAGGCTGCTTCCAAGACGGGCTCCATTGTGGGCGGTGCCGCAGGTGCTACTGTAGGAAATGTGGCCGGAAGACTAATCAAGTAACAATCATAAAACGAATAAGAATGGAATTCAAATCATTGAAAAATATCGAGACCAGCTTCCGGCATCTGCGCCTGTTCGGAATAGTCTATCTGGGTGTCTGCACCCTGCTTGTGGGCTATTCCGTGTGGAAGGCATACAGTTTTGCCGAAGCCCAGCGCCAGAAGATCTATGTGCTGGATGAGGGGAAGTCGCTCATGCTCGCCCTCTCGCAGGACCTGGAGCAGAACCGTCCCGTAGAGGCAAGGGAACATGTCAGACGTTTCCATGAGCTGTTCTTCACGCTGGCCCCTGATAAGAGTGCCATCGAGGGGAACGTACAGCGTGCCATGTTCCTGAGTGATCGTTCCGCCTACTCCCATTACGGTGACCTGGCCGAACAGGGTTACTACAATAGAATCATTTCGGGCAATGTCAGCCAGCGTATCAAGATAGACAGCGTGAAATGCGACTTCAACACCTATCCGTATGATGTCATGACATACGCACGCCTTTTCATCATCCGTGAGAAGAGCGTGACGGAACGCAGCCTTGTCACGCATGGCAGGTTGCGGAATTCCACCCGCAGTGACAACAATCCGCACGGGTTCATCCTGGAAGGGTTCCATGTGCTGGAGAACAGGGATATCAGAATGTATGACAGATAAAACAATGTATGTATGAGAAAAATGTATGTAAAGTTCAAGGATTGTATCGGGGGCAGGCTACGCGGCTTATGTGACAGGCTTACACCCCGTCAGAGGGCTATTGTCGTCATCGTGATGGTTTCCCTTTTCGCGCTGGTGAATTTCTACATGATTTTCCGTGCGATTTATGACATCGGACGGGAGGATGCCCGGCAGGACATCATCAGGATAACCACGCTTGAGGTTCCCGACTTTGTGCCTGCGGATACCCTCTCCGATATGAAAGTCCGTGAGATGGAAGAGTTTTTTAACCAGTTCAACAAGTAAGATTATGAGTACAGATGCAGAAAAATTGAAACAGAAGCAGAAAATCAGGAAATATCTGGTTTTCACAGGTATGTTCCTGCTGTTCCTCGGGTGCATGTGGCTAATTTTCGCCCCGTCCGAAAAAGACAGGCAGGAGGCGGAAAGGAAGACGGGCTTCAATGCCGAACTTCCCGATCCGAAAGGTACGGGTATAGAGGCGGACAAGATGGCTGCCTATGAGCAGGCAGACATGATTCGCCGGCAGGAGGAGAAGAAGCGTACGCTGGCCGACTTCTCCGCCCTGACCGATGGACACAGACAGGATAATGTCCCGGAAACAGAACCGGCGCAGGACATTGCAAGTGAAAATGAAAGCCGTGCGTACCATTCAGGAGGAAACGGCAGGACGGGAGCCTTCGCCTCTTCAGCCTCGGCTTACAACGACATCAACGCCACTCTCGGTAGTTTTTACGAGAGTCCTGAGGAAGACCCGGAAAAGGAAGCCCTGAAAGCAGAGGTGGAACAGCTCAGACAGGCTGCCGCAGCGCAGACGGCCGGACCGAGCTACGAGGAACAGGTGGCTCTGCTGGAGAAGTCCTATGAACTTGCCGCCAAATATATGCCTTCGGGCGGCAGCACGGGAACAGCGGACAGTCAGGAGACGGAAAGTCCCTCAAGGGAGAGGAAGGCGAAAGCCGTTCCTGTCGGGCTGGTGTCCTCTCCGGTCGTGTCGTCCCTTCCTCAGCCTCTTGCCGATTCGGTACAGTTCGCGAGGCTGCTTTCCGGTGCGGATGCCGGCTTCCATACGGCTGTGGGCAGTGCCGGGACACAGATGGCGAGGAATACCATACGGGCCTGCGTGCATGGCGACCAGACCATTATCAGCGGACAAAGCGTGCGTCTCAGGCTGCTGGAGGCCATGCGTGTGGGAAGATATGTGCTTCCCCGCAATACCCTGCTGACCGGTGAGGGACGTATCCAGGGCGAGCGGCTTGGCATTGAAATCCTGCAGGTCGAATATGACGGCAATGTCATTCCCGTGGAACTGACCGTGCTGGACAGTGACGGACAGGCCGGGATATTCATTCCCGGTTCGACGGAAGCGAATGCGGTAAGGGAAGTGGCCGCCAACATGGGACAGAATCTCGGCACGACCATCTCCATCACCAACCAGTCGGCAGGCGACCAGCTTCTCTCCGAGCTTGGACGAGGGGCCATACAGGGCGTGTCGCAGTACATCTCCAAAAAGATGCGCGAGGAGAAGGTACACCTCAAATCAGGCTATGGACTGATGCTTTATCAGAACAACAATCAATAACCCATTAAAACAGTAAAGACATGAAAAAGATTCTTTTGATGCTTGCCCTCGCAGGCGGCGTTGCAAGTGCACATGCACAGTCGGCTGATACCACGGCCGTAAATGATTTGACCCTGAAGGCGGATATCTATCCGCAGCAGGAGGACGGCGACCTCTATCACGGGCTGTCCAGAAAGCTCACCTTTGACCGGATGATTCCGCCTTACGGTCTGGAAGTGACGTATGACAAGACGACCCATATCATCTTTCCCTCGGCTGTCCGTTACGTGGATCTCGGTTCTCCGAATCTGATTGCGGGCAAGGCGGACGGTTCAGAGAATGTAATCAGGGTAAAGGCTACCAGAAAGAATTTCCGTGAGGAGACCAACATGTCGGTGATTACCGAAAGCGGAAGTTTCTACACCTTCAATGTGAAGTATGCCGATGAGCCTCTGCTGCTCAACATCGAGATGGCCGATTTTGTTCATGACGGCAGCGAGGTGAACCGCCCGAACAATGCCCTTGACATCTACCTGAAGGAACTCGGCAGCGAGTCGCCCAAGCTGGTACACCTTATATCCAAGGCCATCCACAAGGATAACAGACGCCACATCAAACATATCGGGAGCAAGGCGTTCGGCATCCAGTACCTGCTGCGCGGACTCTATACCCATAACGGGCTGCTTTATTTCCATACCCAGGTGAAGAACACGTCGAACGTGCCTTATGAGGTGGATTTCGTGACGTTCAAGATCGTGGACAAGAAGGTACTCAAGCGCACGGCCATCCAAGAGCAAGTGATATTTCCACTGCGTGCCTACAACTATGCCACGGCTGTTGCCGGAAAAAAGGACGAGCGTACGGTCTTTGTCTTTGACAAGTTCACCATTCCCGCCGACAAGATGCTGGTAGTGGAGATGCACGAGAAGAGCGGAGGCCGTCATCAGACCTTCACCGTGGAGAGTGAGGACATCGTGAGAGCGAGGGTGATCAATGAACTTAAAGTGAAATGACCATGAAGAAGTATCTGTTTCTTTTTGCCGTATGCGTATCGCTTGCCCTGTCATCAGGGCAGGCATACGCCCAGCGTTACCTTCCCGGAATGAAGGGTGTGGAACTCAGGGGAGGCTTTGCCGGAAACCTGAAATCACCGGTTGACTGGTACACGGGCTTTGCCGTGTCGGGATATACGAAAAGGGCCAACCATTGGGTGGCTGGCGTGGAATATCTGCTGAAGAACTACGGCTATCGCGGGACCTTCGTTCCACGGGCCCAGTTTACTGCCGAGGGCGGCTATTATTTGAAGTTCCTGTCCGACCCGGCGAAGATATTCTTCCTTTCTGTAGGCGGTTCTGCCCTGGTGGGATATGAAACGTTGAACTGGGGAGAAAAGGTTCTGTATGACGGTTCCATGCTTTCCTACCGGGATGCCTTCGTCTATGGCGGAGCCCTGACGCTGGAGCTGGAAAGCTAGGTGACTGACCGGATCGTGCTGCTTGCCCATGGGCGCGAACGTGTGCTTTGGGGCAGTTCTCTGGGAAAGTTCACGACACAGTTCGGGCTTGGAGTCCGTTTCATCTTCAATTAGACGCCTATGGATATAGAAATGATAAGAGGCATTCCCATTGAGGAATTCCTGTCCCGTCTGGGACATGAGCCCGTCAGAAGGCACGGCGACGAATGCTGGTATCTCTCCCCGTGCCGTGAGGAAAGGACACCTTCGTTCCATGTGAATACCCGTAAGGGTGTATGGCATGACTTCGGTACCGGACATGGGGGCGACATCTTCACCCTTGCGGGGGAAATTTCAGAAAGTGACGGCTTCATGGCACAGGCGAGGTTCATCGCCGGAGTTTATGGAGGCACAATACCTGAATATGCCGGACAGAAAAGAGAAAAGAGAAGTGTCAGGACAGAAAAGCGCAAGGAGTCTTCCCGCTTTGAGGAGGTGGTTTGCGGTCCCTTACGTTGTAATGCACTGCTCGGCTATCTGAAGGGACGCGGTATTCCAGAGGAAATCGCCCGTGCGGAGTGCGAGGAAATACGGTTCCGTCTGTACGGCAAGCGGTATTTCGCCGTCGGTTTCAGGAATATGGGCGGAGGCTATGAGCTTCGGACCAGGTTCATGAAATGGTGTCTGCCGCCCAAGGACATTTCCCTTATCGGGGGCGGCTCGCTTACCTGCAACCTTTTTGAGGGCTTCATCGACTTTCTTTCATGGAAGGTACTCGGCATCAGCCGCGGTGAGGATTATCTGGTCCTCAATTCGGTGTCCCTGCTTGAACGCTCGTTCCCTTATCTGGACAATTACGGGAAGATCCGGTGCTACCTGGACAATGACGATGCCGGAAGAAGGACGCTGGCCGTCCTCCGGAAACGCTACGGTGACAGGATTGACGACTGTTCCGACCTGTATGCCGGATGCAAGGACCTGAACGAATACCTGGAAAGTAATTTTCCGCCTGAACAGTAATTTTTTTATAAACCGTTAAAACAGGAAATGAATATGAAACCTATTATGAACAAGAAAGGGCTGTATGCCCTTGTATGCGCCCTGATGGGCCTGACCTTTGGTATGCTGACCTCGTGCAGCGATGACCTTGACGTGCAGCAGTCCTATCCCTTTACAGTGGAGACGATGCCGGTTCCCACACGTATTGTGAAGGGTGAAACCGTGGAAATCCGTTGTGAACTGAAACGGGAAGGACGGTTCTCTGATGCCCGATATACCATCCGCTATTTCCAGCCGGATGGCAAAGGCAAGCTGCGCATGGACGACGGGATGGTGCTGCTGCCCAACGACCGTTATCCTCTGGACAGGGAGGTGTTCCGCCTTTATTACACTTCCGAGTGTGAGGACCAGCAGAGCATTGACATCTATTTTGAGGACAACAGCGAGCCGGCACAGCTTTTCCAGCTGACCTTCGATTTCAACAATAAAACAGAGGACGAGGATACCGTGGTTACTTCCGGCGGCAAAGAACTGCCTGTCGTCATCGTATCACAATGAACCTGACCTGCCTATGGGAATAAGAGCAAGATTGTTTGCGGCGTTTTTTGCCATTGCCTGCTTCGGGAGCATGCCGTTGCGGGCGGAGAATCCGGTAAAGGAGAAACAGGACAGGTTCAGCCTTGCGGTCGAGTGCATTAAGCGGTTCGAGGGCTGGCATGGAGAAAAAAGACACTGGCCTTATGTCGGGTACGGGCATAAGGTCCTTCCCGGGGAAAGGCTGACCAATGGCATTACAAAAGAACAGGGGGATTCAATCCTGAGAGCGGATTTACGCAAGTTGTGCCGTATGTTCAGTTATCTGGGACGTGATTCGCTGATTGTAGCTGTTTTGAGCTATAATGTGGGGGCATACCGTTTGAAAGGTTACGGCAAGATGCCCAAGAGCAGCCTGTTGAAGAAGCTGGAGGCCGGAGACCGGAATATCTATAAGGAGTATGTTTCTTTCCGGTGTTACAAAGGTAAGGTAGTTCCGAGTATTGAACGGAGAAGGAAGGTGGAATATATGCTGCTCTTCGAGGAATAAAAAAACGAGGAAGAATCTTTCAGTCTTTTGACTGTCAGTTTCTTCCTCGTCTGTTGTTCTACTTTCCGGTTATCGTTTCCGTCATAGGGTTCTGCCGGTGCATTTCCCAGTTCATGATTGCCGATTTTTTGCTTGAATTTGCATAGCAGTATTCGCAGAGATGGGGGCAGGTATTGTATTCCCCGATATCCTTGGCTGCCATACATCCGCATGAGGCACGTTGCCCCGGATCCTTTTTGTGATTGCTGACGAAGTATTTGTTCCCAGGTAGAAGCACAGCACCGTAAGGAAGGTCATTCATGTCGAAAAAGGCTGGAGACGGCATTTCCTGTATGGTGACTCCCAATGCAGACATCAGTTCCTTGTCTTTCCATGCCAGACGTGCTATCAGGTCACCGTCGATGCAGCGGTTACGGGATATCCTGTATTTACCAAAATCCAGATTTTCGCCGCAGGTAGCCAGCTCCAGATTCCATCCTCTGTTACGGTTCAGTACCGTCAGTTTTCCGGCAAGTTCCTTCATTTTTTCTTTATTCCATTCATGATACGGGATTCCGCTGTCTGTCATGTTGGCCTTGACCTTTCTGTACGAGTCTATGTCTGCAAAACTGAAAACCAGCTTTTCCGTACAATTGTGTATCTCCGTTCCCACACGTTCGATCTTTTCAATCAGAGTATCCACGGATATGTTGTCTGTGAGTATCAGCGGATCGAATCGCCATATTACGGCTTCTTTACCCAATATATCGGAAAGAGTCCTGAATGTTTCAATACGTTCTGTCAGCGGAGGGACACCGGTTTCCAGTCCGTCTTCCTCATAATCATTCAAAGTGAACTGGATATAGCAACCGATACCTCTTTCTTTCAGGATCGGCAGATAAGGAAGAAGAGGTTTGGGATTTTTCGACCAAAACACTATGAATCTTGTATTTTGGTAAGAGATATAGCTCTTTTTTCCGTTGAACGGGTTGTTCCACACGGAATAGCCAGTTTCGAGCCGATGGAAGAACCAGTCCGCATAGAATGCCGGGATGTCCGTGCTGCGGCTTGCCGATATGATGTCGGGAGCCGGAACTTCCATTTTTTGACCGTCTATGATGATATTTGCTTTTTTCCAAGTCATATTGTTAAGATTATAAAGACAGGCGTCGGTTATGAACGCCTGTCCGGGTTGTTGATATGTCATTGGTTTGTTTCTATGCAAAAATAATATGAATATTTCATTCTGTAGCTGTTCAGCCTACCAGAACGGCATCCTGTATCTCCACCTCTGAGGGCAGACGGGAAAGCAGGAGTTCCGCCATTGCTCCGTTCTGCGGAATCAGTGCCGGGAAATCCGTTCTGCCCGGCTTATATATCTCAGTCGCTACATTATACAAGTCCCAAGCGGTAACCTGTCCCTTTTCGCGGACCAGTTTCAGCACCTCTTCCGTGAAGATGGAAATCTGGCTCTGGTTAAGCGGGTAGGTTTCCACGGAGGATGACAGATTCCTGTCCGAACTGTCATGGGAGACACGCAATGCTGTCAGCAGTCCGATATACATATACACTTCCTCCAGTGAGACGATTCTGCGTTTCAGTCGCTGAATCCTTGCGATGTCCTCGTTCATGTTCACCTCGAAGTTTGCCAGCCATCCGTCCACCGTCTCGAATACCCCTTCCGTTGTCACCTTGTTCTTTCCGTAATTGCAGATGCTTCTTTCCGGTGACAGGATACACTGGTTATGGCATACTTTCACGCACGGGCCTATGGCTGCCTGTATGCCGTCCTGGTGGTAGGCGACGACCAGCGTAGTCGTCAGCTCATCCGTTTCCCAGTCCTTGATACGGATGGTCGCGAAGATTCGTCGGAGGATGTGGGCTTCCACTGCTTTTTCACCAAGTGTCTGTTCCACCTGCGGGAGAATGCTTACTCCCGGCTGTGTCTTGTTCCTGTTCTGGGCGGCGAAGATTTCCTCCACCTCGTAATCGAGATTATACTTCTCGCAAATGTCCATCATACGTTGCAGGACCTGATAGTGATAGATGCCCTGGACAGGCTTGCCATAGATATCATTCTCCTTGTAGGTACGCTGGAGAGTTTCAAGGTTCATTACTTCGATTCCGTTGTTCTGAAAATCAAACTGCTGCTGTTTTTCCAATACTGCCAATGCTTCCATAATCTTGAATTTTATAAAGTTAATACTATGATTTGTCTGTCATTTTTCAGGTATGTATCTGCCATCCGTGGAACGGTTGCAGCATTACGGCGAAAGAGCGGTCCGGTATGCCGTGATAGAGCAGCCCGCCTACGATGCCGATGCTTCCGTCGGGATAGCGTTGCGTGAACCCGAACGAGTACGGGGCATGGTCATAATAGAGCGAGATTTCGCTTGGATGGTCTGGATTCTCCTCCTATTTTTTCAGTCTGTCCAGACAGTTCTGGAGTGATGTGTCACCGATGGATTCGGCGTAACGCTTTACATTCTGGAAATGTTCTTCATTCAGGATTTTCATGACTCATTGTATTTTATCTGTTAAACACGTCCGGCTCCGGGAGCCGGTATTTTTTATTTTTCGCCTGCCTGACTGTCCCGTGGCCGTACCCGCAAGGTTTGGCGAAAGAAAATACCGCAGCCGCCGGCGAGGATGATTTTCTTTCAGCCAACCCCATAGGGGCCTGACCTTGTCCGGGTACGTTGGACACGGGACTACCTTTGCAGGGAGGAAAATAAAATATACAGGTTGTGTGTCGTTGTATTTTCTTGCAGGTATATCGTTGAGAAACCCATTGATTTGTTCGTTTTTGACAAAGGAATGGTGTATTTTTGCAAATCCTAATTTGAAAGTTCATGGAAGATTATATAAAGAAAGCTGCGGATGCTTTCCTTGTGGAGCGTCCGTATGGTATGCGTGTGGATTACAGTAAGCGGGGATATGTGCTGTTCAACCGTAATCTCAATGTGTTGGGCAATGGGGAACATGCCTGCCTGGAGGAACTGCCTCTGGAGGAGTTTGATGTGGACGAGATTCCCCTGGAAGGTGAAATCATAAATGAACATGCAGGTTTTACCGACGTGTTTTTCTATTCGGATTGCACCAATCCCTATGCAGGGTATGTGCTGGATCTGAAGAAGCTCAAGGTCTATAACCAGTTTATCTATCCTTTGGCGATGGTGCTGAACAGAAAACTGTAATATGGATTATTCGGGCAAAGTGCCTGAAGGGCATAATTGCTCTTCAAACCAATTCTTTCACCTTAGGTTCAAGAAAACGAGAGGGAAGTTTACATACTATTCGTAAACTTCCCTCTCGTTTGTTTTGTATCTTCCGTATTCGGGCGTTAACTACTAGGCGACTTACAAGAATATTTCTTCATGAATGGCGAAGAATAGATACATAACATGCGGCTAAGCCGCAAAGAAAGTAGCGGTTAGCCGATGAACATTAGCAACCGAGAAATAAATATGAAAAAGGATCTTATAGAGCGATTGAGAAGATTTCTAATAGCACATGATACGATTGGAACACCAGTATCTATGACTAAAGAAGAAGCAAAAAAGAAGATACAAAGTATAGTAAGGCAAACTGCTTGGACATACAAGTATCAACTAAGTCTATAACGATGGAATGATGGAAAATCAGCCAATTTTTAGTTATTTATATTATGATGCAGCCTTTCAATTACAAATAAGTGCTCACAAATTGCCATAAATCAATTGAATATAGTTAATTTTGCATCCGGAATGATAATGACATTCCCACAATATGAGTAAATTGATTATAACTGATTCAAAATATATTCTATTGGTTCGAGAGTTTTTCCTTTTTAGTACAGAACTTTGAATCAAAATAGGAATAACTGATAAAATGCTTTCTAACATGAATAAGTCAGACGATTTTTTCATTCCTGACAATGAGGTTAAACTTTTTGAGGAACTTGATTATAGCTGCGTAGATGAATATATCCGTTCGGTAGAGGCGTTTTCACGAACAACATATCAGAGTGTATATATCATCGATTATTTTAAGCAGGATTTTCTGTATGTGTCAGCCAATCCCATGTTTCTGTGCGGACTATCGCAAGAACATGTGAGAGAATTAGGTTACCGATTTTATTTCAACTATGTTCCGGAGAATGAGCTGTCATTGTTGTTGAGTATCAATCGGGCGGGTTTTGCTTTCTACGATGATGTTCCAGTTGAGGAACGCAAGGACTGGTATATCTCGTACGACTTTCACCTTCTTAATAAAGGACGAAAAATTCTTGTCAACCATAAGCTGACACCGCTTAGGCTCACTTCTGATGGTCGTGTATGGCTTGCATTATGCGTAGTAGCGGCATCAACACATACTGATGCCGGACACATAGAAATGCATCATATAGGTAAATCTGATTTCTTTGAATATAATATTATTTCTCGCAAATGGAAAAAGAAACAGATGCCAACGCTTACAGACGGAGAAAAATCGGTACTTACGCTCTCCATTCAAGGATATACCATGGCAGAAATTGCCGATAAATTATGTTTGTCTACCGACACAATAAAGAAATATCGACAACGTATATTCGAGAAACTTGATGTACGCAATATTACAGAAGCCATAATAGCGGTCACAAATTCCAAGCTAATCTAAGTTCCTGCAAAGGTAGAATTTTGGAAAAAGTTTTACTTCTCGTTTAACGGCGATATTGACAACTATCCGTGCACAGATGTGAGCCGCTGTTTTCAGCGCTTTTTCGCATGTTTTGCCTTCTTTTATCTCCGAAAGAACAGAATATAACCACTCACACCCTTCTATATTCCAAAAAGCACAATACCCGGCTATATATTCAGCAGCCCAAAAGCGTATATCACTTTTGTGATGTAATTCATTCTTGTCGTCAAGTTTTATTACAATTGCTCCCGCACCATCGACAAAATCAAAAGGATATATTATAGGTATTGAAATATTGTCTTTTAAACAATACTTACTATCACTCATATACTCGATAATCATATCAACAGAGACTGTATCTGGATTCCAATTTGTTGATGAAACAATAGAAGTTGATTTAAAACCGAATTTATACAATTCAGTTTTAATGTTATCTATAAAATCCGTTGAGCCAACAATCATAATCCGATAGTTTGAAATAAGGCATATTTCTTCATTCGTCATATTCTTAATTGCTTTTATATTACAAAAGTAGCCTTATCTCCAACAACACACCATACCCAAAAGTGTATTTTTTATCCATATACGAATTCATACACTTTTGGGTATAGCAAAGAATCTACAAAGGCTATAATTTTGTATCATAATTTAATAATCAACTCAATATGAAAACAATATCCATATTAATTGTCATAGCTATTTCTTCAGTTACAGCAATGGCTCAAAGCATAACAGGTAAGGTTACGGACGAAAACAATACTCCTCTTGACTTTGTTAACGTAGTTCTATTGAAAGCTGATTCTACCTATATAACAGGTACAGTTACTGATACAAATGGGATTTTCCTGTTCAATGAAAAACAGGATAATGCTAAATTATTAGAATTGTCTTCTATAGGCTATGCGGACCAAACCATTGTCATTCCATCGACAGGAAATCTGGGTATAATTATGCTTAACACAGAGAATGTAATGTTGGGGGAAGTGGTTGTGAAAGCTAATCGCCCTGTCACTACAATGAAAGGAGATGTTCTTGTAACTAATGTGGCAGGCTCTCAACTTGAACATGCAGGTACAGCAAACGATGTCCTTACACAAGTTCCTATGGTTCTTGGTCGTGATGGGAATTTCGAAGTATTTGGTAAGGGTTCTCCGTCTATTTACATAAATGGGCGTGAGGTTATGGATCTCACGCAACTATCTCAGTTGAGTTCAGCAGATATTAAGAATATTGAAGTAATAACAAATCCGGGAGTTAAGTATGATGCTTCGGTCAAATCAGTTATCCGTATTCAGACCAAACGACCTCAAGGTGACGGCTTTAGTGGAACTATTCGAACACAAGGTGTAATGCAAAAGTATTTTCGTACCGTTGACCAAGTAAACTTTAAATTCCGTACTGGCGGGCTTGAATTATTTGGCAATTTTGGCTATTTGGGAGGAAAATTTCAAAGTAGTAATAAAGTGGATATGCTCACGCAATCTTCAGTAACATGGAATCAGATGTTGACGCAAGATGGGAATATGTGTACAAATGAGTTCTTCGGGAAAGCAGGCTTTTCATATCTGTTCAGTGAAAACCATTCCATAGGAGCTTATTATTCCAATGGCTTTACGAAACAAAAGACAGAACATACAGGTAACAGCCAAATATTTACTAATGATGTGCTTTACGATAATCTAACTATGCTTGGCCGCACGGAAAATAACATTCTCCCTAAACACCATGCAAACCTCTATTACAATGGTGAAATAGGCAAATTTGGAATAGACTTCAATATGGATTATATGTGGCGCAAAAGCAGGACAAATATGTGGAATGATGAGACAAGCGAGAATCAGGAGAACTCTATTGTCAACTCCATCGGGGCAAATAGAAGCCACCTGTTTGCTGAAAGACTTGTTTTTAGTTATCCGCTATGGAAAGGAGGAATAGAAATAGGAGAGGAATATACATCTTCACGCTTTTCATCTGATTACATTACTGATGCCTCAATAGTTAGTAACTCTGCTTCTAATGTGGATGAAAACAATATTGCCGGATTTTTTGAAATAGGTCAGTCTTTTGGTAATTTCAATGTCAACGTAGGTTTGCGATATGAACATGTAAATTTTGACTACTTTGATAACGGTCAGAAAAAAGATGAGCAAAGTAGAAGCTATAACAATCTTTTTCCATCGTTGTCACTGTCAACTAAGATTAAAAATACACAGCTCTCCATGAGTTATACACACAAGACACAACGTCCAGGATATGCCGATCTTGACGGTACCGTAAACTATATTAACCGGTTTACTCTCGAAAGTGGTAATCCGTTTCTTAAACAGGAAAAAATACATTCTTTGGAGTTAATGGGTGCATGGCGTCAGTTCTTCGGTCAGATTACCTATACTTATAAGAAAGATCCGATAATGAATACTACTTGTCCGTATGATGATGGTGAGATAAAACTTATTACAATGGATAATTTCTCTAAAATTCAAGGTCTACAGGCTTTTGTCGGTGGGCAGTTTAATGTTGGTATGTGGCAACCGAGAGTCAACCTGGGAATTATGAAACAATGGTTGAGCATAGAATATTCAAATGGTCGTAAGAGGTTGGAAAATCCTATTGGTCTTGTGCAATTTCAAAATGCAATTCATCTGCCTTTTGATATTTGGATGAATGTGGATATGCAATGGATGAGTGCGGGAAACAGTGACAATACGTATCAGAAATCATCATCTTATCTCAATGCAAAACTGTATAAAGCTTTTTTCAACAATCGTTTCAGTATTACAATTGAAGCCAATGATATATTCAACAAAAGTAACCGTGATGTAACCCTCATGAGTAAAGATATTACCATCTATAAGCTCAATACAACCAATAACCGTACTTTCATGCTTACTCTGCAATACACCTTTAACGCAACACGAGACAGGTATCGTGGACAAGGAGCAGGATTAAATGAAATGAATCGTTTTTAAATTATATCTATATGAAAACATTTATAATTGTATTTTTGGGGATTGTCATAGCTCTGACAGTCGAAGCAAAGCCTCATTGTCAAGGATTTAACAACTACGATGATAAGGTTACTATCGTTTTTACGGACAATCAAGCTGGAGAGCGATACTCGGTCTCCGATGTTAAACTCATTCCATCATCATGGAATGGAGAAGAGTATTCAGCTACTTCAGTAAAAATAGTAGAAAAGAATGGTATTGTTACTGTAACACTTGACTTTCCTCACATCACCAAATTCTCAAATCCCAAAGTGACACTCCGAATCAATGGGAAGAAAACCAAATTCAATGTATGCCAATAGGACATTTATATAATGGAAGATAGATGTCATACTTTTATAGCAATCATACCAATCCCTATGCAGGGTATGTGCTGGATCTGAGGAAGCTCAAGGTCTATAACCAGTTTATCTATCCTTTGGCGATGGTGCTGAACAGAAAACTGTAAAATTCAGATAATAGCGGTAACAGTTGCATAGGAGAGCTGTTACCGCTTTGGATCTTATTTTCTGATTTCATTTCCGGCAAGAAATGCAAGATAGTCTGTTACAGCCTTATGACATCCGGTAAAGTCGGGAGTACGGCGGCCTTTGTATTTTCTGAAACTGACGGTTCCGTTCCGGTCGATTGCTGTTACATGTCGGTTGAATGTCCCTTTGGTTCTGATATGGATGTCAAAGCTGTCCCTTCCGGTGATTTCAAGAAACATTTCTGCCGTTATTTTCTCACCGCTCAGGAATTTCCGTTTGTTCTCGTCAAGGAGCTGTTGCCATCGTGCTTCTTTCTCCTTTCTTTCCTGCTCTTCTTTTCTTTTCCGTTCCAGACGCTTTTCCTCCTGCCTTTTTGCATACGTCTCACGGGCCTGTACCAAAGGTGTCGGGTCAAGACCGAGTTCTTTGAATACATGGACAGACAAGAGTGGAATGATTTTTCCATCCTCCGCATCCTTCAGGGTGTTTTCAATCCAGTTCTTGCAATAGGCTGCCGCTTCTTCCCGGTGACCCTCCTTGTCAAGGATTCTGCGTGAATATTGTCCACAGGAAAAATGGATATCACCTATCTTGCAGATTACATGGAAACTGTCTTCACTTTCGTTTCCATATTCGTTTTTTCTTGCCAGCGAGATGAATACATTCTCCGCATACGGTTCAAGTTCCATGTATGGGGCAACGATAGTGTTGCCGTCAAACTTATATTTCAATACTTTTGTTTTCATACTACTATTCTGTTTTTCTGTCGGTACATATTTCATCTATTATCTCTTTCTCTTTTCTCTCACCTTTGAGGAAGGCAAGCAGCCGTCCGAAAAAGAACGGGGCTTGGTCTGTCCCCAGCTGTGAGCTTTCCCCGTTACGGGTGGCGCATATTGCAAACCGTCCCAGTCCGAGACTGTCCTGTGGAGGTACGATATGGAATGACAGATCTTCCGTACCGTTGATATGAAGCCCGCCACGGTAGGTGTAGAAAGTCTTTGCGGCTCTACTGTCCGTATCAATGTCCACCCGGCTGTAGCCGCAGCGTTTCAGTTCTCTGATGATTTCCCTGTTTGTCATAATTGTATCTGTCTGATTGGATTTGAAATGTTCTGGTGTACTGTTCCCGTATTTGGGGATATGCCGTGTTCTGACACCCACTTCCGGTATGCCGTGGCATATTCCTGCCTTTCCCGTTCCAGACTGCTTTCCGTCTCTGGAGTATATCCGAGCAGGCGTATGTATCCGCCGTTGCAGCCTGTCAGTTCGCAGTGCATTCCGGCTGCCTCCAGTTTTCCGATGCGTTTCTGTGCCGTCTTCGCGCTTGAATACTCCTTGGGCCAGAAATAATGTTCTCCCTGTGAGCCGTAAAAGTCTTCTCCGAGTATCATTTCCCCGATATGCTTCCGGCTCTCGATGAAGCCGAAACGCGCCTTGCCCAGTGCCTGTCGCATAGCCTTGTGTGCAGGTCCTTCAGGATACCTGAACACTTCAGGAGTGTCTTTTCCCGTAATCTTCGGCAGTTCCATCCGGTACGGCTGTCTGTAGCTGCCGATTCCGAGCGTGAGGTAGAAGTTGGTGTGGAAATAGTCGGTCATGAGGTCGCTTTCATCGAAATTGTATGACATCACAAAATCCCTGACGTTTGTCATCACCTCCTTGGCCCGGTCGGTCAGACTGTCCGATGCCTGGATGTTGTAGTGGTTGATGTCTCCCTGTACCTTGCCGGATTCTCTGGTGAAAGCCTCGAAGTCCGCTTTCATCAGCCGGATAAGGATTGAGTTGTATCCGTCCCTGCGGACCGAGAAGGTGTATCTCGGATAGGTCTCCTTGAGCCATGCCCTGACCAGTTCCGTGATTTCCGGCGCGGACTGCCCGTTGTAGTTGCGCCCTTTCCAGCGGTATTCATTGTACACGTATTCGGTGTATTCCTTTGCGGTGGCATCCTGAAAGTCGTGTTCGTAGCCTGTCGGGGTTGTGGAAACGCAAGGCTTGTCTTTCCAGACCTCGAACAGCTTTCCGAATTCGGTATTCACCTGCTGCATGAGGGCAGTGTCACCACCCTTGTCCGGGTGGTGAAGCATTGCCAGACGGCGGTATTCTTTTTTCAGCTCCGCCAGTGAGTGTATGTTCTGAAAATAAGTCATAGTGTAGATATTAAAGTCCCGCAAGACGGTTGATGAAATATATCTGCCAGTCCTGGTCGAGTCCGAGGTTGCTGCACGCGATTTCGAAGTCTTCGCATCTCAGGTCGTTGTCTTCCTGAAGTTCCTGCAGGTTTCTTATCTCGTCGTCCAGGTATTCCTGTGCCTCTTCCTTGCCGCAACTGCATGAGTTGCAGATCAGGTCAATGATGTTCCGTGCCATAGCCGTTGTCTTTAATTGTTTGTCAGGTATATGTTCCTCTTCTCGTCATAGTTTTTGTCGTTCCACCATTCGTCGGCGGCCTCGGCGAATGTCTGTCCGGAATTGGCTGAAGGGAAATCGGATGTCTTGAATCCGGTCAGGTATTCAAGGTTATCGGTGCTGTTGGATTTCCACCATTCCTGCATCTTTTCCAGAAAGGATTGTTTGGAGCAGGTCTCCACATTATCCTCACACCGGGAACACCAGATGTCATCGTCCACGTCACTGTGGTATTCATTCGTGTTTACATCCACCCATGCCTGGATTTCAATCTCCGTTGAACCGCAATCATTGCACACCTTGATTTCGGAATCGTCCGGGTGTTTGCGTCTGGCTTTGCCGTCATACAGGCTGACGGCCCGTTCCACCAGCTTTTCCCTGTAACGGTCCGTCAGTTCCGCATAGAACCGTTCGGCGGCTCCGAATATTCCCTTGTCCGTCATCAGAGACCATTTTTCCCAGAAATGTGGGTGCATTTCCTTGAATACTGTCCTGCACTCTTCCTCGCACCAGGCATTCCACATATAGTAGAAGAAGCTGGAGACTGCATTTTCCGCTTGATATTTCATAATGTTGTTCTTATTTGAGGTTATACATTCTTGCAAAATAGCTGTTCACTTCAGGTATCCTTTTCTTGTAATAGGGCTGGTTGTCCCTGCACCAGTCCGCCAGTTCCTGTTTGTTCCTGAAAGGTTCCCTCCAGCTTTGCCCGCTCATGATCATTTCCACCTGCGGGGCCAGTTCCCTGATGAACGCTCCGACAGTCCATCCTTCCCAGACGTATCTGTCCATATTGATTTTTGTTGCCATATTGTCTTTCGTTTCAAGAGTTTCCTTTTGTATTTTCAAGTTGAAGCCTTACTGCTTCGTACATTTGATTAAGCCAATCAATGTTGCTGGCTCCGAGTTCGAAAGGACTCTGACAGAAAACCTCTTCCATACTGTCCTTTATTGTTGCCAACACGGTAATGTGCTTGTCAGTAACCTCAATTCCTGTAACATAACACTCGTATGGTTCTGCATTATCGTCAAACCAGATGATCCATACAGGGTCTTCTTCGTTGTCGGTAAACGTGATTTTTTTCAGGCCGTGCGCATCGAGCAGTTGCCTGATGGCTTCGATTATGTCCTTTCTCAGTTCTTCAATCCTGTCGCTGAAACACATGGACGTGTATCTGACCTTGCCTTTGTCAACCCGTTCCCTGAAAGAAAGGATCTGCATGTCAGGGTGACTGCTGAATCTCCAGTCTGTCACCTCGTCATCATCGCGGGTAGTGTGGATGTTTCCGCCCAATACCAGACCGCAGTCTTCCGTTACAATTCTTTCCGCCTCGTCGCGGTCTTCCGCCACGACCTTGTAGGTACCCTCGAAGGTGTACCTTACTCTTACATCGTACTTTGCCATAATTCCTATGATTTGGTTAATGATTTCTATTGTTGATTCTTATTCTTGGTTCTCGAACGATTCCGGTGACAACCGGTACAGTTCAGCCAGGTTCAGTTTGGCCATCGGGTATTCTACCCATCCGCTTTTGCGTCTGTATCCCGTATCTTCGGCAAGGCTGTTCCTTATGAGGAATTCCATCGCTTCCGGATTGTTGTTTATGTCAATGAATGCCTGGTCGGGAATCCCGAATGCCGGGGAGTCTTCCAGATTGACGGTAAGTACCGTGTATAGTTCCCCGTTGTCCGGTGATTCCAGACTCAGAACCGGCCATCCGTTCGGGTAGAAGCCGGTGACAAGCCTGAATTCCTTTCCATGGTACCGGAATGTCCTTTCAGACCGGTTTTTCCCGGATTCCTGAATTTTGAAGTCGTCTTCTCCTTCAGTGAATGTCCTCACCGGGCAGGACACATCGTAATGGCAGCCGTCTTCGTGTCCGCACAGGTATTCTTTTCCCTTGAATAGGATGATTGCATATTTCTTTTCCATGATTTGATATCTTTAAGTGACCATACTTGATTTATGAAGCGACAAGACCTATCTTTTCTCCGAAGAAGGAATCGCATACCCCGTACACATGCTTGATGGAGCATTCATATTTTGAGTTCTCGCTGTCAAGACGGAAGCGGAATCCGTGATAGTCCCTGACTTCCAGTTTCAGTCTGACATCTTTCAGGAGTTCCATTTCCAGGAGGCTTCCACCGCCGTACATGGAGCTGAAGATGCCGCAGCAGTTGCCTTTGGGAATAATGACTTCCCCAAGCGAGAATCCGGCATCATAAAGTTCCTGCAGGCTTACCTTGCCGATATAGGTCAGCAGGTTGGCACCGCAGCAGGAGTTGATAAGTTCATGGTAGAACTGTTCATAGGATACCTGTTCCTTGCCGTCCCTGTATTTTTTGTCGGGGAACCGGCCATATACCGTGTAGCCTTTCTCCACCAGCATTTTCTTCACTTTGGCTGGATTGAGGTTCAGCGCGTCTATCATATCCCCGAAATAGGATTCCTTGTACCGGTATCCTTCCTGCGATTCCAGCCAGTTGGAATTGATGCAGTCGTAGTTTGACAGCATCTCGACACGCACGGGGATGTCATCCGTGTTTTTGAGAAGTTCTTTCAGCGTGTCAGAGTCGTTTCTGTCATAGATTTCTTCCCTGATTTCGTCTTCGTGTTCTTGAAAGAACTTGTCCACTTCCTCTTCCCCGAAATCATGGAAACGGATACATTCATCCTTCAGCTTTGAGACGATTTCACGGACAGCTTCCCATTCGGCGTCACCGTACCATTCGTCCACTTTCTCCCACAGACTTTCACAGCTCCTTTCTTCCAGACACTTCTGGATGGTGTCACGGCAGTTGTCGAGATTGTCGTTGTAGTCCACCCATACCAGCGTGTAGGACTTGTCCATGAGCGATTTCACGAGTTCCATTGTCAGTCTTTCCTGTTCTTCCATTTCTGTTACCTGTGTACGGCAGGATTCTGTTTCCCGTACATGTCGTTTATAAATGAGAAGAGCGACCTTTCGGCCGCTCCCTTGTCATTCGTTCTCTTCCTTGAGCCTTTCATATTTCTCTGTTTCCATTTCCGTCTCGCCGTCGAAGTGGAAATGTGCCATATGACCGTATCCGGTTTTAGGCTCACCGCCGCATTTGTGCAGTGCGGTGTCTATTTCCCAGTCGGTATCACCGATGCCGAGGGATATGTATGTCCCTCTGAGCATACACCCGGCCAGCCTCAGTGCGGCATCCTTCCTTTTTTCCCGGCGGAGCCTGTCAAATGCCGCGAGCGCGATTTCCCGGTTGGGTATTTTTATCGTAGTTTCCATATCGTTTCATTTTCAGTTTGCCGTTTCCTTGTCTTTCCCGCTGTCTTTTGCTGCCAGGACACCGAAAGGCAGATCGAGTATCCTGTGGTTAAAACATAGCGTTGAATTGTAGTCCGTGCGTTGCCAGAGGGTAAAATGGTCTCCGGCGAACGACCATCTGAAATAGCCTGACAGTGAGCCGAACTGCGGATTGACATTCCTGCTTATGAGGAAGCGGTTCACATCCACGATGTGTCCCGCCGTCAGTAGTATGTTCAGTATTTCCACGAATGCCAGCTGCGAGTATGGGTCGATAGGCATTACAGGTCCTTTGAAGTTGATTTCCATATCTTTTGTCTTTTAGTCATAATTGTCATCAAATATTTCGTAACGGAATGGAAGCATGTCGCAGTAGTAGCTTGATACGCCCGTGTATATCAGGGCATCTTCTCCCGTGTCCGCGTCTTCTTCCGTTTCCGTGACGGTATCCCCGTACAGGTCATGGTAGTGTGATACCATCATGTGCGGGTCATCCGTGGTGATGTCATATCCGTAATGCCTGCTCCAGTTTATGAAAAACTCCGTTTCTTCCTCTTCGAGCCTTTCAAGGGCATCCCTGATCTCGAAGAAGTTGGGACAGAGCCATTCACGGCTGATCAGTGTGTCCGGAATGTTTTCCCATTTCGGATACCGGTATTCCGGTTCCTTTTCCCCGGGAAACAGGTCGGAACAGGCACTCAGGAACTCGCCCATGTCGCTGTAGTCGGACAGGTGCAGCCAGTAGTCCCTGTAATCCTTTATGTCAATGAGATGCTGTGTGGTCACGGCAATCTCTGCATTGTTCAGATCCATATTATTTTTCTTTTTATGTATGTGGAGCCCGGGGGTTCCATTCCACCGACTCCCAAAAGGTGCCGTGTCCCGGCTGTGCAGGGTTTTTCGGGAAAATACCGCAGCTGCGGCGAGGATGATTTTCCCGAAAACCGCCTGCGGCCTGACCTTGCTCAGCCGATGGGGACGCGGCTTACCTTTGTCGGTGGGAATGGGACTTCCGGGCATCTCCATACGGTTCATGTTCATTCTGTTATTCGCTGGCTTCCCCAGCTGATGTGTATCTTGCCTTCGCTGTCCTGCGTGCGGACAAGCAGGCTGTCTATGACGGACATCGTGATGTCGAACTCCTCGAAGATCTCGGACTGCTCCTTTACCTCACCCGTCTTGATGAACTCGTTCAGACGCTCCTTGGTCAGCACCAAGGCCATCAGGTTCTGTTCGACCGAGTCTTCATAGGTGACGTAATGGACGTTCTTCATCTCTCTGGAGTCCAGACGGATGAAACGGAAATAGAACTGCTCCATACGTGGAATGTTCCATTGCAGGGATTCCAGTATCACGTCATTGCAGGTAGGTATGTTCACCGAGCTGCTCAGGCTCTGCTGCGTGCATATCAGGATACCGTTGATGGTGGAATCGAACTCCGTCACGATTTTCTGACGTTTCCTGAAGGCCACGTCTCCCTTGACCACGAATACCGGTCTGTCGGGGAAATGTGCCCGAATATAGCTCTCATAGAGGTCGAAGGCCGCCAGCGTGGTGCACCCGATGGCCACCTTGCCCGGTATTGTCCTCACGAGCCTTTCGATATAGCGGGTCTTGGAGGGATATTCGTCGCCGTAATATCCCTCTATCAGGTGAGGTACCGAACAGGCCTTGATAAGCAGCTTGATCTGCCTCATGAGTCTCAGCCCCGCATCCTTTTTCGTGTCTCCCGTGCTGTTGTAGTACAGCTCGCAGATGCGGCAGAACTCCTCGATGATGACACGGTACACCTCGTGTTCTCCTTCCGAGGGGCGGACGGTATGCGTACGTACCCGGTATTTCTCTCCCGCAAAATCCCTGAATTTACGGGTGATGACCGTCTTGCCGATAAGTTCGGAAAGCTCGTCCTTGTTGTAGACATCCTGGTTCTGTTTCTCTATGCCGAAAACGGTGGCTTTCCCCGGGCAGTGACAGGCGCGGAAGAGGACGTGTCCCCTGAAGGCGGGAAACGGTGTCCCGTAATCCGGGTTGTTCTCTTCCTCTATTTCGTGGTCCCTGTTCTCGTGGTAGACCTGCGGGCTCCAGCATATCATGTTTACGGAGTTGTTGTAGAGCAGCTCGAACTGGCTGTACAGCTCCGCGATGTTGTTGCGGGTGGTTGTTCCGGTATCGAGGATCTTGTACCTGATTCTTCTGAAGATGCACAGGACGTTCCTTGTGCGCTGTGACGTGGGATTGGTGATTTCATCCGACTCGTCGAAGACCAGGCACAGTTTCCCGCAAGTGCGTCTGACGAAACGCATCAGACCTTTTTTCAGCTTGCCGAGCATGGAAGTGGAGACGACAAGGAAGGTTCCTTCCGGTACATGGTCGAGGTCTCTGAGGTTTTGTATTGTGCGGAACCGTTCCTTGTTTACAGTCAGGAACGGCCCCCAGGTCATATTGGTGGCAATGGCCGGGGCAAGTATGATGACGTTCCTTGCCTTTCTGAACTTGAGCAGGTATTTCGCCCTGTGATAGACGGCGGCGGTCTTGCCCGAACCCTGCTGCCAGTTCAGCAGGGCGTAGCGTTTCTGCAGCACGAGGTTCAGGTCGTGTTTCTGCAAGTCCGTGAATTCGCAGACTTCACCGTCCTTGTTGATGAATGTGGTGCGGTCCAGGTATTCCTTCAGGCCGGCATCTTCCCGCATTTCCGCAAACTGGAGATTCTGGGTCTCGTATTGCCTCTGTTTGCGCCGTATCAGTTTTCTGGCGGCACGGATCTGCCGCATGTTCTTTTCCGTGACGGTTTCCGGCATCGGGAGTTCGGCCCTTCCGAGTATGATGTCGTTGATGCCTGCGGCCTTGTGCGTGACCTTGTCAAGCAGACGCGGGGCATATTGCTTCAGCTTGAAACCGTAGGATGTCTTCACCAGTGCCACTTCCTTGCGAGGTACCACGTTCTGCGAGGTGATGTACCTGCGGATGATGCCGAGAACCTTGCCGGTGGTCAGCTTCTTGCGTTCCCATTCCTTTATCTGTTCCCGGGTGGCATTTTCCGGCGGTTTCTGGTTGCGGAATTTGGACACCAGCGCCTCCGCCTTTTCGACATGCCTGTTCAGCACGGCATGGGCTTTCAGCTCGTACATGTATTTGGCGAGCCTGTACTCGAACTGTTCCAGCTCTTCTTTGTCTATATGGTTGCACTCCCGCATCAGCTGGAGGCGCAGCCGGTGTTTCATTTTCCGCACTTCGGCTATGCGTTTCTTCAGCTCATCCATGCTGACAAACTCTTCCGCGTTGTAGGGCTGCATTTCAATATGGAGGGAACGGCGGAGGAATACCATGATTTTTGTTGCGAAATTCTGCACGCCCACCGTAGAGAAGGCTGAATGTTCCAGCCTGGTCTGGCCGATGAAGGAGAAATTCGAGTTGATTTTCGCCACGCGTGTCTTTTCCCAGAACTCGTTCTGCATGAAGGAGAGAGGGACGATGACCATCAGGATTCCGGCAGGGTTGAGCACGTCATAGGCCTTGTCCATGTAGAATTCCTGCGACAGCCTGTAATCAAATTTCAGGTTGAAGGGCGGATTTCCGACAATGATGTCGAAGCGCTGTTCGGGATTGTACAGCTGTATGTCGCATTTCTCGATATGAGCTTCCGGGTAGAGGTATCTGGCAACGGCCACCGCCTTGCCGTCTATGTCGAATCCGTAGGCATTGTGCAGGTTGGGCAGATGGTTGAAGAAATTGCCCATGCCGCAGCACATGTCAAGCACCATTTCCGCCGATGTCGGAGAAAGGGTCTCCACCATGCTCCGGCATATGTCGTGCGGGGTGAAGAACTGTCCCATCTCGAATTCCTTCTTGGCCTCGGCGTATTCATGGTAGCTGGTGAAATCCGACTGTCTGAGGTTGTGCAGTCCTCCGGTTCCCGTGTAGCAGTTGTAGATGCTTTCCTTCGGAACGAGGTCCTTGCCGGAGTCTATGGCGAAAAGGATTTTCTCGTTGATCTCGGCACGCCTGTCCTGAGGAATCTGTTGAGGTATGATGGCATACATGTCTTTTCTTTTTTAATGGTTGGAAACGAAGACACCCCGCAAGGATGTCTTACGGGGTGCCTGAATAAGTATTTCATGAATCACTCTTCTCTGAGTGTGATTTCATCCAGCCGTAGCCTTCTGTAGCAGTTCTCTGCGGCCTGGCTGTCCTTGAAGCGTACGTCGATGCGTCCGTTCTTGTAGAACTTGATCTGTTCTGCGTTGCTCAGGGTGAGGTTGTACCATTCGGTTATATCCACATCGCGTCTGTCAAGACCGATGACCATACCGCTTGAACCGTTTATCACGTCATCTGCTCCGTATGCGATACCTTCGCAGAAAATGTCCACTTTCCTTCCGCAGTCATACGAGAACTCATATTCCCGGTGGTATTCCAGATGGATGCTGTCCCAGGACACGATGTCAGGGAAAGTTATCTTGTCCTTTTTCAGTTCGGGCTTCACCTTGCTCCAGCGGGAAGGCTGTACCGTTTTCAGGAAACGGGCCAGCAGTTCTTCCTCTGCGGTCTCACGGAAACTTTTTCCGCCGAGGTGTTCAATGACCATGTCCACGTAAGTCTGGTAGACCGGACGGAATCCCATGCGCATGGCCTTCTCGTCGATTACAGGAATGGGTACGTCTACATTGTAGGTCCTGTTGAAATAGGAAATGATGCGATTCGCGAAATTCGCGTTGGCATTGCAGTTGTTGTCCGCAAGCTCGTTGATGAGGTCAAACGGTTTGAATTCGTTGTGGGTATAGTCATCCTCCCCGCTGTTGTTGAAATAGAAATTCCGTATGGAGACCTTACCGTTATCCTCATACTTGAAGCTCTTGATTTCCCGGTACCGTTCCGCTTCTTCCTTGAAGATGGCATACCAACGGTCGATACGGTTAAGCGTCTTGTAGAGCTGGTCCTGCTGGAGCTGGCAATACTGCCTGTCCTGTTCTGTAATCTTGTCCTCGTTCCTTACTTGCACGTTCAGGATACCTGTGAGCAGGTCTGTGTGGCTGCCTGCTGTTCTTGTTGCTGTTGTCTGCATAACTGTATTGTTTTAGAGATTGTCAATTTCGGGTTTGATACGGTAACAGTAGGTGATGTGGCTGTCCATGTCCTTGACCAGCTTGACCTGTTCGGGATAAAAGTTGAGACGCCGTTCCATGGCCGGGGCATCTATCTTGTCCCATTCGTGCTGCGGCAGGAACCGGTTTTCATGTCGGAAACACCAGAGTACGATCTGGTTTTCCCAGTTGCCCTTGAACACAGTCCCTTCATAGTCCTTCAGGAACTGCCGGAAGTCCTCTTCGGTCCTGAAAGCTATGTCGTAGCCCTGGTACAGATTGCGTGCGTCCGGACCCGTGTTTTTTGTCAGATAATACTGTCTCCATGTCTCAGTGGTGAAATCGCCGTAGAGAGGGTCAGGTTCGGAATAGGACCATAACGGCACTTTTGCCGTGAATGCGACGGCACCGTTGGCGCACGCACCGCAGTTGCCCCAGTCTTGGAATATCCCTTCCGTCCATCTGACGAACTTCAACTGGAGGGGGTCAATATGGTGGAAGGATCCTCCGCTGACACTTAAACCGATACCGTCATACTCTTCCCATATGAAAGGGATATAGGGGATTTCACAGATGGAAATCAGTCCGTCCGTATTTTTGCGTTTCTCGATGAGGGCGTTGCCGTAATATTTCCCGTATCTGTCCACATAGATGAGTCTGTCACCGACCTGTGGAATCTTTTCAGAGCGTGTCCTTTCTATCAGTTCCACATAACCGTTGGCCATATCCACGTCCTGCTGTGTCAGCCAGTGTTCATGATCGTACAGAATGTTCAGTGGCTTGAGTGTTTCCACCGTGTACTTGTTCTTTGTTGCCTGTAACATAACATTTGATTTTTTGTTAGTCCGGCTTCTGGGGCCGGAGTTCCCATAACTACAGGCCTAAAAAGGTCGTGTTCCGTACATGCAAGGCTTCGGGAAAAAATACCGCAAGCCCTCCGGGGCGAGGATGATTTTTTCCACGAACCCGAAGGGCTTGGCCTTGCTTGTACGGGAAGAACACGAATTACCTTTGCCTGTGGTTATGGGGACTCGGCTACGGTATGTTCGTTTTTCCCGATATGTTTTTATTCCGTAAGATTGCAGCCGTTTATATGGCCTTTTCAGAAAGAAATGTTATCTTTGCAGGTGAGATAAAGAGTTATTTGAAAGCATGAGAAATATGGCGGTTCGGAACAGTCCGGCTTTTTCTTATCCATTGCCCGTTCTCGTGTGAGTTTTATCCAATCTGTTGATAGTCAAATAAAACCTACCTGATTACAACAAATATAGTGAAAAGACCCGAATTATCGAATATAATTCACTACATTTGCACTATAAAATCATATTAAAGAATGAAACTGAATAGAATAAAGACTGTTTTATCCGAAAAAGGTATTTCTCAAACGTGGTTAGCTAAACAGCTCAACAAGAGTTTTAGTATGGTCAATGCCTATGCCTGTAATAGAATTCAGCCTAATTTGGAAACCTTGCAACAGATTGCGGAGATATTACAAGTTGATTTGAAAGATTTGATAACCGATAAAAAGGAAAGGTTACAATAGTATTTAATTAGGTTGGGAGGATCGGAGACCTTTTGCAGTTTATTGCAGATGTATCTATGAACTTCCGATAATATACAATATTAAGAACATGACTCCTGAAGAAAAAGCAAGAATAAAGATAGACCAGTGGTTTACTGATGCAGGTTGGGAAGTTGTCAATAGGGATGCTTATGAACCTACTTGTACGGCTGTAGCTATAAGAGAAGGTTTATTGAAAGGAAATCTTGAAGCAGATTATTTCCTTTTTATTAATGGGAAAGCAGTGGGCGTGCTTGAGGCTAAACGTGAAGAAACGGATGCTTTTGCTTCAAAAGTATGCGAGCAAGCGGCCTTATACGCAAGAAGTGTTCCGAATATCTATCAGACATACCAAAAGCCATTGCCTTTTATCTTTACCTCGAATGGCAAGGAACTATATTTCTGCGATTTTCGTGAACCGGATTCTTATTTCAAGCCGATAATGGCTATCCCTACGCCACATGAATTGGTTAAGAAACTGGGGATTGAGGATACATTTGCCGGACTTCCAACATTGAAAAAGAAAGGGCTTCGTGATTGTCAATATGAAGCGGTAACAGAACTTGAAAAGAGTTTCCGTGCTGGGCAAAATCGAGCGTTGATGGTTCTTGCCACCGGTGCGGGTAAAACATATACGGCTTGTCTTGCTGCCTACCGAATGCTTTCTTATACACCCATGCGTAGAGTGTTGTTTCTTGTTGACCGAAATAATCTTGGAAAACAAGCCGAGGGAGAATTCGGAACTTTTCGTCTGACAGAGAACGGGGATGCTTTCAATACTATCTTTACGGTCAATCGTCTTCGCTCGTCTTCTATCCCTTCTGATAGCAATGTCGTTATTTCTACAATACAACGTCTATTCTCATTCTTGAAAGGAGAAACTATTGAGGATAACGATAACGATGATGAGAACGAACCAGCAGAGGAGGTAACCTTGCCTCCTAATCCCAACTTACCGCACGATTACTTTGATATGATTATCATAGACGAGTGCCATCGCTCCATTTATGGGAACTGGCGCAAGGTGTTGGAGTATTTCGATACGGCTCGACTTGTCGGTTTGACAGCAACCCCGATTGAAGAGACAAAGAAATTCTTTAACTATAATATCATTGTCAATTATACCTTAGAAAAGAGTATCGTTGATGGTGTGAATGTGGATTGTAGGGTGTATCGAATAAAAACGCAAGTTACGGAAACTGGGGGAGCTATATTAGAGGGTGAGAGAGTAAAGGAAGAAACGAGATATACGGGTGAGGTTAAGACTGTGAGAAACAAGGAAACCAAAACCTACACCAATAAAGAACTTAATCGGAGTGTCATTAATCCGGCACAGATAAAGTTAATCCTTTCAACCTATTGGGATGTGGTTTATACAGAATTGTTTAATGACCCGCAACGTGAGCCGAATATGGACTATTTACCTAAAACCTTGATATTTGCTCTCAATGAAGCTCACGCCACAAATATCGTACAGATAGCTAAAGAGGTGTTCGGACGGACTGACGACCGCTTTGTTCAGAAAATCACTTATTCAGCAGGCGATAGTAACGAACTGATACGCCAATTCCGTAATGACAAGGATTTCCGTATTGCTGTCACCTGTACGTTGGTTGCCACCGGAACAGATGTAAAGCCACTGGAAGTGGTAATGTTCATGCGTGATGTGGAGTCATTGCCTTTGTATATTCAGATGAAAGGGCGTGGAGTGCGTACTATTGGTGATGAGCAACTTCGCAATGTTACCCCGAACGCATTCAGCAAGGATTGTTTTTATTTGGTTGATGCGGTAGGCGTGACAGAACATGCGCAAACAGTGGCACCTATAGACGACGGTCCTACAACAAAGACAATTACGTTGAAGGAGCTGTTAGAACGTATTAGTCATGGCTATATTCCTGATGAATACCTTAAACGGCTTGCGGCAACGCTTGCACGAATATACAATAAAGCGGATGATTCGCAACGGAAAGAGTTTGTCCGTCTGTCTCATGATGACATGAAGGAGCTTTCTGCCAGAATATACGATGCACTGGAGAAAGGCATTCTTCCACAGTTTGTAAGCACTGATGAGCCTAACAATGAACGTAAGGGGCTAGTCGCTCCGCTTGCCAATCATGCGGATGCCCGGAAATACCTTCTGATACTTGCAGCCGGATTCGTCAATACATTGATGCCGGGTGAAGATACGCTTATCTCCAAAGGGTTTTCCATTGAGGAAGCAAAAAATACGACAGAGGCTTTTGAAGATTTTTGTAAAAAATACTATGACGAAATAGAGGCACTGCGCATCATTTACAACAATGAGGGAGAGCCTATAACCTATTCGATGCTAAAGGATTTGGAGAACAGACTCAAAATGGCAAACAATCATTTTACATCCAAACAACTCTGGAACTCTTATGCCATAGTTAATCCTAAAGTAGTAAGGCGTTCCACTACCAAAGAAGAAAGCGATGCATTGACCAATATCATACAACTTGTACGCTTTGCTTTCCACCAAATCGAACGATTGGATAGTGTAGTTACTACCTCTAAACAGTTTTTCAATCTTTGGTTAGGACAAAACCAGCGTGAAATAACAGACAAACAGCGAGAGGTTATCAGTTGTATTGTGGATTATATTGCTTCTAATGGAGCTTGTACGGTCAGGGATATTCGTGAAGATGATGCTACCCATGCAGCCCAAATGATTAGAGCGTTTGGTAATATGCAGAAGGCAGACGAGGCACTTCATTCACTTTACACATTTGTAGTTTTAAGAAAAGCAGCATAAAGAAATGGCAACAAATAATACAACAGAGCAATCGCTCACCAAAAAAGTATGGAATCTGGCAACCACTCTTGCCGGACAAGGCATTGGATTCACTGATTATATTACCCAACTGACCTATCTTTTATTCTTGAAGATGGATGTCGAAAATGTAGAAATGTTTGGAGAAGAGTCGGCTATTCCAACTGGTTATCAGTGGGCAGATTTGATAGCACTTGATGGTCTGGATTTGGTAAAACAATATGAAGAGACCCTTAAATTGCTTAGCGAGCAGGATAATCTGATAGGTACAATTTATACGAAGGCACAAAACAAGATAGACAAACCTGTTTATCTAAAAAAAGTTATCACCATGATTGATGAGGAGCAATGGCTCATTATGGACGGTGATGTGAAAGGTGCTATCTACGAAAGTATTCTTGAAAAGAATGGGCAAGACAAGAAAAGCGGTGCAGGACAGTATTTTACTCCTCGTCCACTTATTCAGGCAATGGTAGATTGTATCAATCCGCAAATGGGTGAAACGGTTTGTGACCCGGCTTGTGGAACGGGTGGATTCTTGCTTACAGCTTACGATTATATGAAAGGTCAGTCAGCAAGTAAAGAAAAACGTGATTTCTTGCGTGACAAAGCTTTGCATGGTGTGG